>ENA-UOXV01005922-UOXV01005922.1-marine-metagenome-genome-assembly--contig:-NODE-5922-length-13119-cov-4.629363_pt1 | contig 13119 bp, 15 predicted proteins | sample MGYA00238165_ERZ766961 | MGnify/ENA primary metagenome ERZ766961 (study PRJEB28924, sample SAMN03173240) | marine metagenome | biome: Marine; feature: Water; material: Subsurface seawater | place: North... | reverse complement strand
ACTAACTAATTGAAAAATTCTTTTAATGCCTGATATAATAAAAGTGATAATATAACAATTCCTACAAAAGCATATATTGGGAAAGAAGAAGTTATTTTATCTAATAAATTTTGAATAGAATTATTTTCTTCATTATCATTATTAATTTCCTCATTCAATTCTTCATTTAATTTATCATCACTAGTCATTTTATTATTTTCTTTATTTTCTTTATTTTCTTTATTTTCTTCATTTTGATTATTATCTTTCTTTTTAAAATAATTATATATTACTCCGAAATTAACACATATAAATACAAAAAATGTAAGTATATTTGTAATATCAGTTAATATTTCTAAGGAATCCTCCCTAAATAAAGTGCAAACATAACTCATAATTGATATCACGATTATAGAATAAAATGGAATACCCTTAAACATTGTATTATTTTCATCAACTTTAACCCCATAATTGGAGAATAATTCAGGTGCTATTTTTAATTCCGATAATTTACTTAATAATCTGGATCTAGAATAAAGACTTAAAAGTAGTGTTGTAAAACCTGTTAAAACTGCCACAACATTAACAATATCTCCTCCTCTAGAACCAAAAAATAGTGAGAAAGCTTCTGATATAGGTGATTTAGAAGAACTTATATTCTTTATTCCTAATATAGATATTACTCCAACAGATAATAAAGTATATAAAGCAATAGCTAAAACGCCAGATATAAGCATACCTTTAGGAATATCACTAACATCTTTAGTTTCCTCCGACATCTGCACCACTGATTGATATCCATTATATGGTAATATTGTTATACCTATTGCCTTAACTATATTCATTAATGTATCTTTTTTAATTTCAGTAGGTTTTAAATCTTTTGAAAATGGATTCTTGAATAATGATAAAAATGGTATTCCAAATAGTGTTACTGAAGTAATAATAGTTACTATTATATTTGCCACAGACATTTTCTTTACATCCAAGAAATTAAAAAGTGTGGGTATTAAAACAATAGCAAAGTTTAAAAACTTATCAGGAATATTAACACCCATTTTCTTTATAAAATTTCCCATACTTACTACCATAACAGAATTCATTGTAACTCCCAAAATCATAACTGCCCAGATTACAATAGCAGAGAATAATGATACAAATTGATTTCTTAATTTATCCTTATCAGTCTTTTCTTCTTTCACTTGGAAAGATTCTTTAATCCAAGTATATTCAGCATCATTACTAGGATAATCTATATTTAATCTCGCATAACTTAAACCTGTTGCTAAACTTAATAATCCACCAATTAAAAATGCTAACCATGTATAACCTTTAGCATTTCTCACTATATATGGAATTAGAGCAAATATATCTGCTCCAACTGTATATCCATATCCCGAAAATATAATATCATATAAATTTAATTGTCTAACTAATTGACCCATATTAATATAGTATAATATTTTATTGAGAATTGATTTATTATATTTTATTGAGAATTGATTTATTATATTTTATTGATTATAATAATTTTTTTTTGAAGTATTATAAAAAAATAAAAAATATTTTTTGAAGTATTATAAAAAAATAAAAAATATTTTTTGAAGTATTATTTCCTAACCAATTTACCAATTATTGGTAAATCAATATCATATTTTGAAATTATTGCCATTCCATAACCACAATTAAATATTCCCATCATTTCCTTCCTTGATAAACCACTTGCTTCTTGTATTATTTTAAATATATCTGGTAATTCCCAATCAAATAACTTTATTTTTAGATTATCTGGTATTACTCTTGATATGTTATCTTCGTAACCACCTCCAGTTATATGAGCCATCGCTTTGATATGATGCATATTACTTCTTAATAAATTCCATACTTCATTATAAATAATAGTCGGTTCCAGTAATTTATCAATTAATTCAGAGTCATTTTCATCTAATCTACCATTTTCTAGCAATTCATTTACCAAAGAATAACCATTTGAATGTAAACCAGAAGAAGGTATACCATATATGTAATCTTCTTCTTTTATTATATCTAATAAAGGTAATTCCAATACTTGTTTGCCAACCGCAAAACCAGCTAAATCCAGTTTATTCTTAAAATAAAGTCCCCTCATTTCAGCTGTTTCTCCTCCAACCAATTTACAACCGGATAATTTACAACCTTCATTAATTCCCTTTAAAATTACACTACATTTTTCTTGATTCATTTTATCTATTGCTATATAATCCATAAAGAAAACAGGTCTTACTCCACCAGCAATTAAATCATTTACATTCATAGCAACTAAATCTATTCCTATTTTATCCAGTTTATTGTATTTTATAGCTAGGTCTAACTTTGTTCCTACACCATCAGTTGATGCTCCAATTGTGAAGTTATCAAATTTAATTAGAGAACAAAATCCTTTTGTTTTTATTGAATCAGGGAGTTTTTTAACGAACGAGTTTCCTTCCTCTATATTAACTGAGTAATTAATTTTTTTGTTTTCCAGTGTAGAATAATATTCTATAAAACATTCTGATTCTAACTCTTGAACTTTAGATTTTAAATCTCTAGCACTCCATCCATTTTCCACATTAATAGTCTTTTGTAAAATTATATCCCCTCCATCTACAATTTCTGTTACCTTGTGTAAAGTACAACCTGTTATTTGGTCTTTGTTAAGTAAAACTTTTCTGTGAATTTCCATATCCATCATCATACTATAAGAAGGAAGTAAAGAAGGATGTATATTAACTGTGTTAAATTCTTCAAATATATTATGAGTAATTATTCTCATAAATCCCACTAAAAATACATGCTTAATTTTGAATACTCTTAAAATATTACATATGTTTATATCATAATCTTCAGCACTTATCCCTGCCATTTTTGGTAAATATATAAAAGGTATTGTATTTAATTTTGCCTTTTCAATTATTCCAGCATTTTTCTTATTTGTTATAATTATTTTTATACTATTTTTAGTTTTATTTAATAATTTTTCAATTGAAGTTCCATTACCTGAAGATAAAACAGCTATATTTACCATAATTATTTTAATAATTATTTTAATTTTTTATTTAAATAAGTTTAAATAACTTTAACTGTCTTTTGGAAATCTGTTGCTAATAAATAATATGCTAAAAAGATATGCATTATATTAACAAGTCTGCCTCTATCTGTTACTGGAACAATATCGCCATATCCAACACTAAACTGAGTCACCACTGAATAATAATAAATTTTAATATTATCATTTGTATTATCTTGGGGGAAACTAAAATCATCTTTCATATATTTAATTATAAAAAAAAATATAATAGTAAGTAGAACTTGTGCTTTCACAATATTATAAAAGTATAAAGTTTCTTTTTTTAAACTTTTCATATCAATAATATATAATAATAAAGTATATTTATTTGTGAATTTCTAAATATAAAAATTATTTTTAATTAATATCATAATAATTTTTTTTTCAAATTTATTTTCACTTAATATATTATAATATGTCTGAATTTAATTTATGTAATTTTATAGAAGAAATATACAAGGATCCTAGATTAGAAACTGATAATATGCTTGATTTTCTTTATAACTCAATTGAAAATACTTCATTTCTACTTGAACAGGAACAACAAAATATTATTGAAGCTCAAACTATATATAATGAATTTATTATAGAAAAGGCAAGAAGTTTAAGTATAGATATGACTAATAAACCTATAAGTGTATTAAGTTTATTTGATAAATTAGAAAATGTAAAATTTAATGGAATAGAATTAATTGCTTTGGATTTAAAAAAATCTATCGCTTTAATAAAAATTATAAAATTAATAACAGATAATAAAAAACAAATAAATAATAGCACTGATAGAGATATTATTATTCGTAATTTGGATATATTATGTTTCCACAATATGGATAACTTTGTTATATGTAAAGACTTAGTTGATATATACTTTAATATATTTAATAATGAGATAGAAAATGTAAAAGTAGTAGAAGAACAAACTGAAGCAGAACAACATGAAGAAGCAGCAGCTGAAGCAGAAGCAGCAGTAGCAGAACAAACTGAAGCAGAACAACCTGAAGCAACAGAATCAGAACAGGGTTCTTTTTTAAAATTTTTGAATACATTTTTTAAAAAAATTAATGAAATAAAAAATACAACAAATAAAGTAAAACCAGTTGATATAAAAAATTATTTGTCTACAATTACTAAAATAAAACAAAATGCTAAATTTTTCTATGCTCATCATAAGTTTCAAGAACCAGCGAATGATGAACTTCCTATTGTTTTAGAAAAAAAATATAGTCTAATTAAACATATTATATCAGATTTATTTAGTCCAGAAATGGAAATTAAATCAGGTGGATCAATAATTTTTGGAGAACATAAAGACCTAATTATTTTTATTTTATTACAAAAATTATTTCATTTTGAAAATTTGTTAAATATACTTGAAAATTTAAATGATATTCAATTACAAATGACGACCGGAGCACCACAAGTACATGAGAATATGTTACAATATTTTGATGAAAATGCGACTCATTTTAAAGCACATAAAAGTGAATTATCCAATATTGTTTCTAGTCCTTCAAATTTTAGTTTAAACCCGAGAATTAATAATTTTAAGAAAATAATAGATAATATAAATATTTTTTTAAAAAATTATGATCAAAATTATAAAGTTGTTAATTCTTCCCCTCCCAAAAAGTTTTTTACAAGTATAAAAAAAAATTTGAAAAAACAAGGAAACAAGGAATTTCAACAATCAATAACTAAAAAAATAAATGACTACTTTGACGATATTAAAGTATTTTCATTTTTTGTTGAACAAAAAACAAGTTTTATTACTGATATAACAAAAAGTATTATGACATTGGTAGAAGAAGGAAACTATTTAGAAGAGGCAGAAGATATAAGAAATAGAATTATAAAAGAGAATAAACCAATTGAAGAATCAATCAACGAGGTAGAAGTTCTTCCTGGTATAACAATAAAAAGTGAAGATTATGATAAAAAAAGTTATTTAATTCCAATAGAAATAGATAAAAATAAATTATGGTTAAAAATTTTTACAGAACCAAATGAACATACAAACGATTATGCGGAAGTATCTTGTTATTTTATAATGAATTTATGTAGAAATACTAATTTTTTTAAATTTTTACCAATAAGTAATGAAATAACTAAAATTAATATATATGATTTGGAAAATATAACTCATAATTCGAAGTATTTTAACGATACTAATTTTAATTACATTACTACAACTCATAATAATACTTTAAAATTCATAATTTCTAAAAAAAATCTACGTACCTATATTAATAAATTCTCTCTTGTAAAACCAGCAACTATGAAAAGTCAAGAAGATGTATTAACACCGGGAAATGATGGATTTTATACAATCGTAGAGTTAACGGATAATGTCTATTATATTCAAGTAAGTTTTAATCATATAGATTCTTGTGGTATAGATGATTACTTACATAAAGTAATTGCTTGCTTTTATGTATTTAAGTCAAGTATAAAAGATATAAATACTGTTGTCGCTCATACACAAGGAGACAATTATAAGTGGCAAGCAAATACAACAACACAAACCACCTCAAAGGACCGATCTTCACAGCACATTTATAAATGGGAAAATAACAAAAATATGTGGAAAGTTCATAAACCATAATAATAAATAAAAAATTGAAAAATATTTTTTTGAATTTAAAATTAAAAGTGTAATAAGAATATATATTAATTATGGTTCAAACTAGGTCTGGATTCCAAACAGAAGTCAAGAATTACGAAACTGAAGATAATATTTACCAGGAAAATGAAAATAATAATTATGGAAATCAAAACAATTATGGTTCAGAAAACAACTATGGACCTGACGAATATTCCACTTTTAATGAATGGAAGGTAGCGGTTAATACACTCCTTCATAATGCTACGAATTGGAATTGTGACGATATTGTTGATTTTGCCTATATGGATTATTACAATAGTGGTCTAAGACCTTTTGAAGTATTCGACATTATTAAGAAGTATCTGGATGAAGTTTACGATATCTCTTTTAATGAATTATATGATATCGCATTTAATTAATTAAAATTTATCTTTCACCATAATTTAAAGAATTATTATAAACTATATTTGAGGTTGTTCTTTCAGTTGATACATTATTAATATTAGTATTATAAATACTATTGTTAATACTATTATTAATATTTTCACTATTTATATTAGTTTCTCTATTTTCACGACTTTGATTTATACTACCTCCATTTGAAAAATATTGTGGTGGTTCTTCATTAGGTTCTTCATTAGGTTCTTCATTAGGTTCTTCATTTATTTCTTCATTTTGAAGTAATGGTATCTCCTCGCTATCTCTATTTGAATTTACACTATTTTCTATTTCAGTATATTGGGGAGGAATATTCAGTGGATTACCATTTTCGTCCACTATATCGCTTCTCTTAATCTTTATAATAATAACCTCTTCTTCTAAATTTTCATTTAATTTTTTACAATAAAAAGATAAACAGAATATTCCACCAAACATGCATAATAAAGAACTAAAAAAACCCATATAAGTCTTAATATATATATTATATTATTTTTTTAATTGAATATAAAAAAAATGACTATTAAATTTTAAGATTTGTAATTAATAATTTAAACAATTTTAATTATATACTGTTATATAGTTTGATAATTTGAGTAAATATGTTTGAGAATCAAGGATCTAATATTCCTAATTCTTGAAAGTTTGGATTTATATATAAATTATCTTTATAATTTTTATTTTTATTTATATGGTCTTTTAATAATAGAGGTAAATTAATATCATATAAATCGTATTTAATAATATCCGTTCCAAACATAAAGTAATTATTTTCTTTAAAATTAAAATATTTTTCTAAATCAAAATCCTCCCCTATTATAGGTAATTTATATGTGCCTTTATTTTCAAACCATTCTAATATATATTCCAGATTACTCCATTTCAACAAATCTATATGGGTTAAATAAGTCATATATGCTTTATCAAAGGCATATTCATTAAGAAAAATGGTATTTCTTTTATTTACAATTTGACTTTTAATTAAATCAGAATTTTTAATTAAGTATTTATAATCAAATGAAAAAATATTATTCTCCTTTAATAGGTGATTAGCAATAATAAATCTCTTCTTATATTCATTAATTTTTTTATTAAAATCTTTTGATACTATGGAAAGATTTTTAACATCTTCAAAACTTAAATTATCGCAAACACCATGAAATAATTCTATAGGTAAATTTTTAATTTCCATTAATAAAATTTGAGATATAAATTATTTATTATAAACTTTTATTTTATATAATAAAATACATAATAAGATAAAGGGTAATACAAATATATAATACAAATATATAATTAATTACATAATAAAATAAATAGTTATTCCAATATATAATAAAAATATTACAATAAGAGTGTAAGACATTACTATAAGACGGTTTATTTTATCACCCTCACTAAATCTAATACCTAAATCTTCAACATCGTCTCTTGTCAAACCATAAACCATTTTAAATTAATTAGTTTTAAATATGTCAAGTATATTCAAGTGTATTTAATTAACTTTAATTTATTAAATTTCAATTTTATTTTTACATTATATTTTTACATTATATTTTGTATTTACATTTTATTTAGTTATAGTGTGACAGATAAATGGAAGAGCAATAACACCAAGGAGCATTCCCATGTGTGCTCTATATTTCATTGTCTTATAAATTCCTAACCATGCTGTGGATTGTTCCTGATTTGTAATATGTTCAAGCATATATGTTGATTTCGGCATTAATGTGTAGTGAACATATGTGAAACCAAGAACTAATGCTGTAAATACGCAGTAAGTTGAGGCTTTACTCTTTGGATAATATCTAAGATATATTAATCCAATAATTAGACCGATAACAAAACCTTGTAAGTAAATATGTAATCTTTCTTTAACTATATTTTTATAAATTAGTTGCTGTTCGGCACTTAATAAACTGAGAAAGTATATAATTTTATCGTTTTTATCCATTGAAAAAGTCATAAAAAGCATGGAACCCAAAAGAGCAAATGCAATAACGCATGAAATAGAACAATTAATCATATTATAATAATAAGTAATATTTTATTATAATTGAAATAGAATTAAATATTATTTTATTTTATTTTATTGAGGTTGTATTTATAGTTAATCTTTTAGTTTAATAAGGTGGGTGTATTTCATAAAGAAAGTTAATATAATAAAAGTAAACGCTAAAAAGAACAAGAATTTAACTATTTGCGATACTAATTTTCCAAGTGAAAATTTAATATTAAAAAGTTTTACCACATATTTTTCTAATTGTTTTAAGTCAGGATTACCATCATTGTCTAAATCTACTGAAAATAGAGGTTCTATAATAGTATCCACAAATACAGACGCTAATTTTTGAACTTGTCCAGCAATTAAGTAAGTAAAGGCAGTCGTTAAAATAGCCTGTTTAATAATAAATTTTGTAAATAATGGTTGATTTTTCATTTACTATTAGTTTAGAAATTTTTTAAACTCAATAAAAATTAAGTTTTATATTATAAAAAAAACTTAAGAGTTTATATAAAATATTATTTATTAACGTTAATATTTATTTAATAAATGATATCATTATTTAATATTTTATTTATATCTACTATTTCACTTGCTGCTGTAAATTCTGGTTTTTTTATATTCAGTAGTAGTGAAATATATTCATTAAAAGATGGCATTAGTACAGAAAATTACTGTGTTGATTACTTTCATTATTGTTTAGCAATCACTGGAAGTTTTCTTTTAAGTTTAGTAGTAGTTATATTTTTCTTATGTTGTAATAGTATCTGTTCAATAACTTTATATGGAGTAAATTGTTTTATAATTGTATCACTATTTATTGATAAATTAATAAGGAAAAAATATTTATGTAATGAAGATTGTAATAATAATTGTGAAGATTTAATTCAATTTGGAAACCATTTAGAAAAATTTTCATATGGAAATATATCTGTAATTGGTATAACAATTTTAGTAATGGTAATCTCTCTTATTATAAAGATTTGTGGGAAAAAAGAATAAATATTTTATTAAATTTTATTAAATTTTATTAAATTTTATTAAATTTTATAAATAAACTTTTATTATAATATTGTATTATAATAATGGACTTTCTATTTGGATTATTTATTATTTTATTAAATGTAGTAATTATTAATTATATATACAAACTAAATAAAATTAAATGTGGTATTGAAGCTAGTAAAGCGAAGAAATATATATTTCATTATTCTTTGTTATATGTATTTTTCCTATTAACACTTCTTTTAGTACCAGAATATTATGAATATAATTTAAGCATAACTTTACTTATTAAATTTATAATTGGTCTTGGGGGTATAATAAATGTATACTATTTATATTCATTTTCTCAATTTATGAAAGATTATAAATGTGGTGATATGTGGCAAAGAAGTTTTATGGAATATTATAGTTATTTCTATATATTAATGATTGTTTTTTCTCATATTTATTTATATAGTTTTTATATAAGAAATAGAGATATTGTGGATTCTATAAGAAATGGTAATCAAAATACAAATATGATAAAAAAAATAAATGGAGATTTAAATTATAAAAAAAATTTAAAAAAAAAATAAATTAATCCATTTTTATTATCTTAGCATTTTCATCTTTTAAATAAAGAGATGTAAATATACTAAAATTACCTTCAGAAACTAATAAAGTATTACTTCTATCTAATATTAAACAATCAACTAAACAATCAAGACCTTTTCTATAATTTGAATAATTTTTATGACCCATGTGAACAGAATTATTTACAAGTTTATCTCTTAATACAAGTTTTTCATATTTCTCTTCATTTTCCTTCTTAAATTTTTCCAAATCTGTATTTTCGTTTCTTTTTGGTAATTCCATAAAATCTTGCACTAATCCCGAAGAATTATAATTTGATTTTAAGGTATTACTACAATAAAGATTACAATCTAAATTTTCTTTCAAAAAATCAATAAATGGATTTTCATCAGTTGATACAATAACTTCTACATTAAATTCACCATCTTTTCTTAATTCTTCCATCTCTTTTAAAATCATTTCTAATACAGTTTCATATTTAAATCTTTTGGGATGTCCTTCAGGAGAACCAGTTTCAGATACCTTATCGGTTCCTCTAAAATGTATGCCTAAATACTTTACTTGTTTATTCTCTTTACTTTCTTCATTTTTCTCATTTTCACTATTTAGATTAAATATTTTATCTTTAATAGAATCAATATATTTTACAATATAAGGTTGAAACTTAAGATATTTCCTTACATTTTCTCTCGTTAAAAATTTATGAAATGCGGTTGTTTTGAATGTTTGTTTTGTGTATAAATAAATATGGTCTGGTCTTTCCCTCATAATATTTAGTTTATTAAATTCTACCTTTTTATGCCAGTTTATAGCAAAATTATAATAACATGGTTCAATATCAACAGGATCTTTATAAAAATATTGAAACCAACTATTCATACCACAAATTATAGGTATTTCTAAATCGGTATTATTAATAAAAAAACCATTATCAAAATGAATTATAGGAATCTTATTTTTTTTAAGTGCAATATCAGTGCAAACCATAACATTATTTATTTGCCAGAAAAAACCACCATAAATATTAAAAAGTTTGAAAACAACAAAGTCAGAGGGTTTATATTGATAAGGGATTATTTCTATTGGTTCATATTTATTAAATTCAAAACTATAAATTAGTGGGAAAAACTTTTTAGTTCTGATAGATAATTTGTGTTTTCCTTTTACCAATTTAAAAGGTCCATTCTCGTATCTTATTGATACGTTCTCTACTTTCCCGTTTGTTTTTTGTTTACAAAAATTATTATCTGCTAAGATACCATTAATAAAAAAATATAATCCTGGAATATCACTTGAATTATACTTCATAGAAAAAGTATAGGAACCTTCTTCCAAAACTTCTATTTCAAAATTAAGAATTCTTCTTGAAATTTTACATTCATAACATAATTTTTCTTTACTATAAACTAAATGAGGATTACTATTATCTAAGTCAATTATCATTAATTTTTATATAATATTAAAATCAATAATTTAAATTATTTATTTATATTAGTATTTTTGGTAAAATATCCACATAAATCATCAAGATTATTTAAATTATTAGTATTATTTAATTTATTATCTACTTGAGTTGTAATTTTAATATTTGATAGAATACCACTTAATTTATTTACTTTTTTATCTATTTTAATAGAATTATTTAATATTTCTTGAATATCTCCAATATCTTTGTTAGCTTTGTTATCTCCAATATCTTCATTATCTTCATTATCTCCATCATAGTTTCTAATATCATTGGATAAACTTTTAAAGTATAATTTTTTATTTAAATTTATTCTTTTATTACTATTGGATAAGAGGGCATATTTTAAATTTATTCCAGCATTACTCATTTTTTTACTATTTTTACCTATTTTTTTTCTTATTTTTCTCATTTTTTTAAATTTTTCGTAATCTTTATTTGGTTTCAATCTTATATCAACATTATTAAAACCTAAATGTGTAAATAATTTATTTCTTGATGAAAATTGCATATCACAATAAAAGCATTTGAATTGACCTTTATATTTTATCTCTATATTTTTATTGAAGCATATATGAGGGTTTCTTTTTTCACTTGGATTTCCATAATATATTTTACCATCATGAATATTTATTGTTTTAAAAGTTTGGGAAAACATTTATAGTATTTGACTTATTTTTAAAATTTCTTTCAATTTTATATTTTTTATTTATTTTTTATTACATTTTATAATTTTTATAATATTTATAATATTTATAATACTATGATTAAAAGTCTACTAATTGCAATAATTATATTTATATTCTTTTATACAAAAAAAAAGAAGAAGGAACATTTTGAAAATTCAGAACCAAGTCCTACTGAAAGTCCTGTAGAAAGTCCTGTAGAAAGTCGAGTTCAAAGTCCTGTAGAAAGTCCTGTAGAAAGTCCTGTAGAAAGTCCTGTAGAAAGTCCTGTAGAAAGCAGTTTAAATACCAATAATATTCCAATTGATTTTATTATAGTATTTAATGGTAATCTAAATAATTTATCAAGAGCAGAAAGAGAAAGATTTATTGAACAAGTAGAATTATTTCTAGTGGAAGATAAAGGTTTATCTATTGAATCATTATTAGAAATATTTTTAAGTCCAGGTTCTATAAAAGTTAATATAACTCTAAATAATAATGAAGATTCTAGAGATTTAGTTAGAAGATTAACCACACCTGGAAATGAAGATTATATATCACCCCAAAATCAAGTAAGGGTAGATATTGGAGGAGGAAGAATATTTACGAGTCATAAAACAATAACAAGTTCACAAATAAGTGGAGAAAGTCAAGCTACTTTTGGGCAAAGAGTATCTATAGATATGGGAGAAGGTGATGATATTTTGCAATATAAACCAGAAGGAAATGCTAATATTTTCTTACCTATGGAAAACTATAGGTAAAATTATTCCACAATATATTGAATAAATTTCACTGGTTTTTTACATTTTGGACATGGATATTTACATCTGGTTATATTTCTCGCACACCTTTTACAAATCAAATGACCACATAATAATATTACACAATCATTCTTGTTTTCTTGGCATAAATGACATAATGATACATTAAACCTAATATTTTTTCTACCACTTAATTTATTATTTGTAATATTACTTGAATTTACTTGATTATTTGGTAGCAATTGACTCGCCATTTCATTTTTTATTTTATAAGATAAATCTTTTCCAATTAAACCCTCTAAATTTTTATAAAATTTAACTATTTCAGAATCCTTCAAATCTAACATTTTTAAAATAATCTCATCTGAATTAGTAGAGGAAATTGCTTTATGAAAATTATTTATTATATGATTTTTGTTCTTTACAATGGGTTTACTAATATTCTGTTTATTTACAATGGGTTTATTAATATTACTAGTAGAAGATATAATACTTTTGCTCTGGGTTCTTCCATGTTTTCTCTCAATTTTCC
>ENA-UOXV01005920-UOXV01005920.1-marine-metagenome-genome-assembly--contig:-NODE-5920-length-13123-cov-5.843587_pt1 | contig 13123 bp, 4 predicted proteins | sample MGYA00238165_ERZ766961 | MGnify/ENA primary metagenome ERZ766961 (study PRJEB28924, sample SAMN03173240) | marine metagenome | biome: Marine; feature: Water; material: Subsurface seawater | place: North... | reverse complement strand
TCCCGTCCATCATAATTTCCACTGGTACTATACCAGCACCACCATCAACTCGAATTCCATTCGCCGTGAGAGCATTGGTCAATCCAGTGACCTGTACCACAACCTCTAGTTGATCTGCTAGCAGATTGCTGCGAAACATCTTGTTGATCTCACCTCCAACCACCGGGCCTGAGGCATCATGTTTCAACACTGTGGCGATTATTGGTTGAGTCTTGACAGTTTTTATTGTGTTGTTCACTTTGATCTGATCACCAGTTGAATTGTCCTCACATGTTACGAACACGTCATGATGTTTTTCGCCAACTGGTATCTGGTCTGCGAATCCAGCTGGGAACCCACTTGCATCAAAATCAAAATCCTGAGCATCTAGATAATTCACACCATTTTGATAGTAACCGGTCCAATCTTTTACTCGAGTGGTCAAAGGTTCAAGTTGCACCAGATTGGCTGGCATGCCGCCTGGATTGTTGCCCGGTATCGGGATTCGCTTGTTCCAAGAGCTTTTGTAAGTGGTGAACAATTGTGACAAATCGTCGTCCGCGGACACACTCTTCCACACTCGGAATTCAGTGATATACGCATCTGATAATTTTGAAGAATAGTTCTCTGTGGCTCCATTAAGAGTTCGCCGAGTTCCTATGCTCAAGTGTGTATGTGTCGAATTGATGGCGATGGGTTTCACGTCTTTATTGATCACCGTCGTGCCATCCACCAATGCCTTGATGTTCAATTGTGTTGTAGTCGGGGTCATCAGCAAACCCACATGATACCACTGACCAACGGCGAGTGTCATGACATCAGTCACAGTCAGCTTGGCACTGGTTGCAGATTCATCATATGTGGTCATTTGCAATTGCACAGTGGTTGTGCTACCCTGGATTCGTGTGATGTTCATCTGATATGATTGTTCTCTTCCGAACACTTGCTGAGCAAAGAAATCATTTGGTGATTCGTTGACTTGAATCCAGCACTCGATCAACAATTGCCCAGATGCCCCGGGTTGAGGAGCATCAAAGTCAGTGGATGATTGTAGAACCATGGTCGCATCATCGGAATATCTGAAGCCGAACTGAGCGTAGCTGCTGATGTAATCATATGGGATCAGTTTGAAGTTTTGATCGATCATCTCGAAATCTGTGTGTGTGGATTGCTGCTTGCTGTCAGGCAGCAACGTGTGAGGTAGCATCTGCACACCAGAGTCCAATTGCATCATCCACAACCCAGATGCTGAATCAACCACTGCTCCTGATGGCAATATCTGTTGACCGGTGATGTTGCTCACGATGGTGGGTGTCAGAGTGGTGTATGTGTTTCCAGTGTCGGCTGTTCTGTTGTAAGTCAAAGTGTTTTGCGTGTCTCCAGTGAACAACAACACAGAGCTCGGTTTGGTCACATCCAACTTCAGCTGACCCACTGTGTCATTCCTGAATCCAATGTATTCTAATTTCAAGTCTCCGTAATAAGGAGAACCATCTAGAATTGTTGAAGAATCACCAGCATCTGGCAGATCTCTCACATGCACATGAAACGCGAATTCAACAACATTTTTATCTTGTAAATTTTGTGTCACTGTGATGGTCTTGCTCTTGTTGATCTTGTCGGTGCTCAACAAGAACACATCATCAACATCGTTGTTGATTGACAATGTGAATGGCATATTGGTGATGTCATCTGCATTCATCGGCACATCCGGATCGAATATCACTTTGACTGAGCCTGTCACCATGGTGGTGTTGCTCGTCGCAGAGTAATCCAGCAGCTTGTAATTCAGGTTGTATTGTGAAGTTTCAGACACATTCTCCCATGCATGCACCAACAACGGAACTGCTGGACATGGAGCGAACAAACCAGTGTCTCGATCTCTGGTCTTGATGCTACCATCCCAACAAGTGCATGTGTCTGTGAATTGTTTCTGAAATGTGAACACATCATCTCCAACTTGTAAAGTCTCACCATCCTGAATGGTTTGATTGTTCAACATGATCACACCTTGCGCAGGTGCTTTTGAATTTGAAGAGTCACCACCATCACCAGATGCAGACCCAGCTGCTCCAGCGCCATTGTATCTGGTGAAGGGTCCATATCCATTCACCATCGCATCATTCTGATATATCTTGTAGGATGTCGAGCTCCATCCAGGCACACCACCAGCTCCACCAGATGTGATGGAACCTCCATGACCAGCTGCACCAGCGTTCGGATGATCAACAAACATTGGAAAATCAGATTCAAGCTCTGTTGTACCATGCCGCGCGAACCCTCCGATTCCGATTGATGCACCTCCTCCTCCGCTGCCTCCAGCCAGCACATCACCAGCGAATGTCATGTAATTGTAAGACCCAGCTCCACCTCCACCTCCACCTGATATCGTGCCAGTTGAGTGATTGTTTATCACCAACGACACATCATCACCAACAATAGCAACATCTCCAGGTCCGCCAGGTTTTGGTGTTGTGTCAAAACTCACTGTCAACAAGTTTGAATCAGACATATAATATCCAGCTCCAACACCACCCCATCCACCCGAGCCTATGATGGATCCATGATTGTCCACCACTATGGTGGTGCCATTTGGAAAGTTTCTACAATCCAGAGCTCGACCTCCATCACCAATCTTGGAATCGATGCTAGTTGAATAACCATACAGCTTGGCATTCTCATGAATCTTGACTGTGATGTTGAGAGGTTGACCGATCCAGTTCCAATAGTCAGACTCGACCCGATCTCGTAGCACCAGATTCAATTGAGTATCATCATTGTAATCTTCCGCCCGGACATGTATGGTTATGTCCGTGGGCATGGGTGGTATAGCCACCGGTGGAGGAGGATTATCACAAGTGGGTACAAAGTTGTCAAACCGGTTGGCAGTGACAAAGAGATTGTATTTACAGGAACCACTCGCAGGTCGCACGATCACTTGCGCGATGAATTGACCAAACCGCGGGTCTTTTGGATCTCTTGTGACTGGTCTGATGTCTCCCTTGAAACCACCCACACTATAATTATGGTGACCCCATTTACTAGTGCTGGCTTTTATATACAGGTCTGACAGACACATGTAAGGTGAGATGTAAAAGAATTGTCTCTGATCAGTGGGTATATCGAACAAGTTGAACAAATCTAACGTGACATCCACAATGACGCCCATGTTACCATCCCCGGAAGACCATGGGGCAGCTGGAGATCTAGGCACATTGAACTTCAATGTTGGTTGCAGATCATCAGTGTTAATTTGTGTGCTTTCAACTTGACTAGTGTTTGTCACAACAAATGCTGAGTCGTCTGCGTCCTTGTTGCATGAATCCGGTAGCATTCTGCCATGAGGCGCTAGAGTTCCACTGACTCCGTTGGTTTTTGCATCAAACACCAGCGTGAGCTGTTTGGTGATCTCTGCAGAATTCAACACAGTTCCAATATAAGCAGCGAATACATCCTGCGCGTCTGGGTCACACACACCCAGATCATCACCGGTGATGAATTGACTCCATCGACCAGGATGAGCTCGGTCTTCAGAATCTTTGGAACGCACAACTCCCTCCAATCTGTCGATGGTTGTGTTGTATCTGATCATGCCTTGCTCCACCATGGTGTCCAGCAGTTTCTGTTGGTCTTTGCCTCTGGCTGGATGGAAGAATTGATCGGTCTGATCTTGGTCAATTCTTCCAAGTATTATATGCTTACCTGAGTCCATTAGAATCCTTTGAATTTCTTGGCTGACACCAAAAGGTTGAAGTTGCAGTTGAAATCTTTATACATCGCGCTGTTGTTGAGATTGAAGTTGTATTTGAAAAGACAGGTGAATTGCCCATAATTGATAGACGTGTCGTTGTCAGGAGTCATGTCAGGGCTTGGAGAATTGTGTGTCGCGATCGCACTGGAGCTGATGCGCAAGTCGCGACCACCGTCATGTATCCACATCGCGTATCCGTTCACACCAGTCAAAATGTTGTATCTCCATTGATATTTCTCCGAATCTGGAATTCCAAGCACACCGGGTGCGTTTATGTTCATGGCGTAATTACCTGTTCCACCCACGCCTTTATTTCCACTCACATCAAACAGATACACATCATTACCTTCGTTTGGTAATTTGCAGTAAAAATCAATACCTTGTCCTGTGGAAAATCCACTCATCCAATCCGGTTGAGTAGCAATCCGATCACCTGAGGACAAGCCAGATACCTGAGATTTGTAATTGACAAGCGTGGATCGAGTGTGTGTGGTAGCTCCTTGAAAATAAACACCCACTTGAGCGTTTTTCTTGGCTGTTTGAACCTTTCTGATTATACCATCTTCTAGACTATCCTCAGGAGTTGTGACTATGTCATCAGAGGTTAAAATTTGTTTCCAACCTCGCATGGTGTACAACTCAACCTTGCTGGTGTCTGTGTTGAATCTGATCATGCCTAGTTGCTCTCTCGTTGTATTGCTGTTCTGGTCATGGTTCGCCAGATTGATAGCCTCACCATCAGTGTGTTGAGAATATGTGGATAATGCGTGTGTCTTGCCTGTCTTCATGATCTAGATTTGGTCACCTCAGCTCTCCATGCAGTTCCGACACCAGATGCATAGTAAGACCTCTGACCATACAGTGAGATGTTGCATGAATATTCACCATACTTGTTGTGTGAATAGTTGTCAAATGGTGCCCATTGAGGTGTGAACTTCACCATCATGCGCGCTGTTTGATTGGCATAAGGGCTGAGCATGGGCATGGTGCTGGTCAGATTGGTCAGCAATGATATATCATACATGTGTTTGTTGACCAATGGCACTCCACAAGCTTGAAATATGTTGAATTTAAAATCTAGCGATTGATTGGCGAGAGAGCGACTCAGCACAGTGACATCAGTGGTTGGATTGGTGAAACTCATCGGTAATGTCACAGTTGGTTCGGATTTATAATTTTTGCCAGTGTTGGTCAACACCACATCAACTCCAACACCATTTTTGATCACCATATGAGCTTTGGCTGCCACATCTGGATCACCGCCAGATATCACAAGATCCACTGTACCATCGTACTGGTAGTTGCTTGGTATAGGTTTCATCATGGCGATTGCTAGCAATTGATTCTCTCCAATCACGCATGTGAGTCTGGCCGGAGTGGTAGGTTCTACAGATGATTTGACAATTATATCTGGTGTGACTGAGAAATCCCATCCGGAACTCAACAGCTTGGTGCCTTGTATCTTGCCCAATTGTTGACTGTCTGAACTCATGATTGGTTCGACAACAGCTCCATGACCTCCATCAGATATGAACAAATCCGGTGTTTTCTCGTATGCTGACCCACCGTGAGTCACAGACACACTAACAATCTTGAGAAGACCCTGGCCATCTGATTCAGTGTTGATTTGAAATTGTGCGTACTCTCTGGCAAGAGCTCCACGCTCGATCACTAATATGTGAGCTGATCTGTAACCAGATCCTTGAGCCAACACATCAACTTGTGTGATCACACCAGCTACAACTGTCGCTCGCAAGACTGCTCCACTTCCACCTCTGGTGTTGAACAACAATTGAGGTGGATTCACATGTGAATAACCAGACCCAGATTCTTCAACATTCACGTCATACACACGACCTTTGCCGATGAAAGCTTTGAACGCACCCACCAAGTTGTTGCCAGATTTATCACCAACAATCATGGTAGGAGTATATCCATTGCCGTCACCCCAACCTTTGTATTGCATGTCCTGTAAATATGATGGCAACCGGCGATTGGATGGATCTCCTTCCATGTTTGATTGGAGTTTACGAGAGGCAAGATCACCGGTGAAAACTGTCTTCTCTCCCGGCCAGTATTTCTTACGCTCTGCATCAGTTTTTTGATGATGACCCATAGCCCAAGGAGCCATGTATGCCCAGTTACTCTCTTGTAACAATGTGATGTTACCCATCGCAGTTATGAACGTGTCCTTCAATGTCTTGGATATCATTTTGAATATCACGTTGTCGGATATTGTCTCCTTGTTCTTCATGTCCTTGGCATCAACAAAATCCATCTCTGTCATGAGAGTGAACCAACCACCATTCTTGTAGATCTCATACTGACCCGCTCCGGAATTGGTTCCTAGTCCGATCGCGAGTCTTTCGTGATTGTATCTGATGTCACCAGTCTTTGGATCATCTGGTCGATCAGCATCAACACCATCACTTATCTTAATGTCTTGAGGTTGATCAACATCAACAATACCATGAGATAGTTTCCCGTAATTCATTACAGATTGATCACCACTCGACCCTCTGTGTCACTGAATGATGTCATGTCGATACACAGTCTGTTGCTGTTCACAATGTGAACCTCATCCGGCATTATCTGTTTGTAATTGGTCTTTCCTGGTTTGTTGACGTACACCTGCACCATGGTGTCGATCGAGTCGGTCATGTGATCAATCACCACGTAATTGTTACCTGGTATGATGTCAGCAGCAATCATTTCAACAGCACTAGCAGCAATTGGTTCACTTGCGTCCGCGCCAATGCCTCGTACAGTCAAATTCGCAGCAATCGCAGGCATGTCACTGCTGTCGAACTCACAAGTATACTTCAGAGCTGGTTTGAGTTTACGTTGTCCTTGAACAACTCGTAAACCGGTGCTGTCTACAGCCAGTATCTCCTCATCACTCACTGTGAAGTGTATCGAGTTGTCGTCTCTCACTTCAACATGTGTGTCTCCATCCTTGTCAGATAGATATTGTTCGAACGGCACCCACCAACCGTCTTTGGATCCTTGAAAGATGTTGGAATTTGTACAGAATCGGATCTGTCCATCTGGTAGGCTGTTGTCTTGTGTGGTTGAGGTTGCTGTGGTGTGTGTTGGTATCTCGAGTCGGTTCGTGACTGTCAAGCCCGCGAATTGTGTGTCTGACGAATCAACAGTCAAATCCTGATCCACCCAACTGGCACTTTCGACCGTCAGGTTAGCATCAATATTCACAGTAGAGTTGTCGATATTCAATGTTGAATCAATCGTGGCCATGGTGAACCTGGTGACACTTGTGTTTGAATCTTCCATGGATATTGTTGAATCTTTGAAACTACCAGGGGTGTTTTGAATGAACCAGTCAGAACTATCGATTGTGATCACACCAGCATCAGAATTGTACGCAGAATCACCATCAATGTTTATGACCAACTGCCCACCAGTTGGTGCTTTGGCCACCAGTTGGCTGAGATCAGTGTCATGCACTCTGACATAACCCACAACATCATTGTCATCACCAGCAAACCAGATTCCAGCGCTCAACAGGTTGCTGGTGGTGCTGTCTGGTCCAGATGTGTCTCTGTTGAGAAGAATGTGCGGGTCTTCTATCACCAGATTGCTGGTCTGAAAAGAGCTTGAATCACCAGCAACCACAATGTTACCATCTATGTGAGTGTTGCCTCCTATTCGTGTGTCTCCTGAGATCAACATCTCACCAGTGACTAGTGTGTTGCCTTTGACGTGCAGATGTTTTCCTTGATCTGGTGATGTACCAACTCCCACATGAGCCTCTCCACCATAATGCTTCATCAAAATTCCAATGTTTCGAGCCACTCCGTCGTTGTCAGCTGAATACCGAACCACAAAATTCTGATCATCAGTGGTGTTTCTCAAATCCAATGTCAAATGATCATCTGTTCCACCATACACACTGGATGTGAACATGGATCCATGACCAATTTGCTCGAATCCACCATCCAGTGATTTGTTCACCTTGGTGTCTATCATCAGCTCGTGAGATCCATCCTCTGCACCGGCGTGCCAGAGTATTACCGATCCTGAGTTGACTCTGACTGCGTTCGATTGCTCCACTCCAGCCACTCCTCTGCTGTGCACAACCAGTTGACCGTCAATCACTTGATTGTTGTTCACATGTAAATCTTGATCCACCCACAGTGAATCTTGCATCACAACCTGACCCTTCACATTCATACCAGTGGTCATGATCGTTCCGGTTCCGTCTCTGTTGCCAATGTCAGTGAACTTGTGTTCAGTGGTGTTGACGCCCAAGAAACCATTCAAAACTCCATCACTCATGTAACTGCTGTACACCAATCCAGCAACCTTGTCTTGATTCAGATCATTGTATCTGATTCCGAATCCAGGTTGCAAGTCAAAATCATCATTGGATGGCTTTGTGTCTATATCAACAACTAGATTGTTGAAATCTCCACCAATGATCATGCCAGATCTGGTGGTCATGGTGCCAATGTCAGCATGCATGTAACTGTCCAATGTCATTCGATCCATGGCTTTTCCGTTGCTCTGATAAGACTCTATGATCAAGTCTCCCATCATGTGAGTCGTGCCTCTGACTTCCAGAGCACTCTCAGGATGTGAGTCGTTGTAAGCACGACCTATGGCCACATTGTTGCTTGGTATCTGTACAGATCTACCAGGAATCAGCACAATGTCAGACAAACCATCAGTGTTGATCTGCATGTCATCCCATCCCTGTGTGTTGTCCGAACCAGTGCAGAATTGTATGTGATTGTTCACTGTTGTGTCACCATGAGGGTGATGAGTTCCAACAGTGTCTCCACATGGGATCGACAATCTATGATAGGGGTCAATCACGTTCAATCCAACGTTACCACCGAAGATGTTGGTCCATCCAGCAGAGTGGATGTTTATGTTGCTATCAGAACTCACATCTATATCACCACCAGTGGTTATTGTGGTTGTCTCTGTAGACTCTAGTGAGATGCGTTTGAATATACCTGTCAGATCATCTCCTTGCATCTTGGTGTTGCCAATCACATGAAAGTCTGTCTCTGGAACACAAGTATGAACACCCACTCTGTTGTTCAGTGTGTCGAAGTTCATCATGCAATCCTCGATGGTCAACGCACGAACATGACCGTCTCTTAAATTGATATCAACCGATTGTGATGACATGTCTATCAACGGTGTGTCCATGTCCAGATCTGGTGTGACGATTTGTATCTCCTCTGATGCTAATTTGAAATGATTCTTGGACACCAGCTCCATCGTGTTCTCTGAATCAACATATATATACTCATCAGATCTCAAGTTGATGTGCACATCAGATTTAACCCGGAAGCTGTTGGTGGTGTTTATGTGTGTATGATCACTGTTGTTGAGCATGTTGCACTCGACATGAAATCCAGAGATCGGATCACATGTGTTGACTCCTACTCGATGGTATTTGGCATCTATTCCAAATGTACCGTCATCCACACACAATGCTCGTTGAGTGGGATGCAACTTCATAACCACGCTCTGAGTTGACAAGTCCAACACATCAGCATTGATCTTGAGATCCTCAATCACATCGATGTTCATGCCGGTGTCAGTGCCATATATCTTGGTGTGGTCACCGGACCATCTGATCGGATTGTCTGTCAACAACGTGAGCACATTGTCCACATTGGCGTTGTTGTGTATCCACAAATTGTTTTGACCTTCTATGTCGTTCTGCACAGTCATGTCCTCGGATATCAATCCATCACCAATCACATGCAATTCCTCTTGTGGTTCACATGTGTTGACACCAAATCTTGAGCCTCCGGGTTTGTTCAGACTGTTGTTGACGTATATACCTCGGAACGGCGTGTCACTACAATCTCCAACCATCAACTCAGTTGACAGTGTCAAGTTGTCCGTGTACACTCTACGCCAGAAATGACCAGTCTCACCCAGATCATGCTGATTGTTGTAATCCGGACTGAAATGACTGTCAACGTAAGCTCTGAATCTAACCACATCAAACTCACCACCTTCGAGATCATTTCCTATCTGTATGACTCGTTCACCCAACTCTGGATCTGCTCTCAGCAACACATTGCCAATCACCTCTAGATCTCCTTTGATAAGTGTGTTTTTATCAACTGTCAGATCCCCACCCACTGTGGTGTTGTTGTGAAAATAGTTGAAATCGCTAGTGTCTTCGGATTGAATCTTGAGAACTCCGTCAGAATGAAAATTACCCTGGAATGGAAAGTCTTCAGATGCAATAGGATCTGTAGTAGCCTCTGGGTACTTGGAGTTTTTGTCTGTTACTCGAGTGTGATGTTGCGCAAAATGATACTTGTTGTGAAATCTAGTGTTACCGGCCATGTAAATATTTATGCAATCTCACCGTTAAACTAGCATCCATCAACTGAATTGATGAGTTTGCTTAAATCTTGATGATGTAGTTCAATATGATGGTCGGTTGCAGATTGTTGTGTTCAAATCCACCACCAGCAGTACCAGTGTTACCACTGGCATCTGAGGCAACATGAGTGCCAGAGTCAAAGGAGTTTGTTTTTTTTCCAAATCCACTTGAAATTGAGTGCGTGTGTTCGGGTATTTCTGAGATTGTTAATTTGTGATCTTCCTTGCCCCCTGTGTCACCAAGATCTGTACCGGAGAAGTTCCCATGATTGGATATCATTCCTCGAGGTGTAGTACCATTCATGTTGTCTTTACCTGCAGGAACCACACCTCTCATGTCTGGCAGATTGAAAGTTTTGCTGCTGGCTGAACCGTACGTGTTGCCAATGGTTGTGTATAGTTCTGGGTAGTCAGCTCTTAACAACGATTGACCAGAGCATATCAACCATTCCGGATCTGTCATCACCATGCCAGCGTAAGGCACAACTGCACCGGTGGGAAAAGAACTTGGCATGGCTTCTCTCGCCAGATCCACCACTTTGCTCAATGCCACCTTGCGTGTTTCTTGTGGATTTTTTTGAGCTATAGGTATGAAATCCTCAGCAGGGTTCAATGGCGCAGCTTCTGTGAGAGCTCTTATTTTGATTTTTCCAGGCATATGATTATTTATTGTTTTTTGGTGAATGTAAAGCAAAACGCAGTGTCAATTCCTACAGTTCCAGCTGGACCATGACCCCACACCTGTCCCAAACCTCCACCACCAGTTGCATCCCATTTTGTGAGCTGTGTGTTGCAGCCGATCTTTCCACTGGCTCTGGTTGTTATGGGTTCAACACCAGATATACTGTTGACTGGCCAGCTCATCTCTGACCAACCATGCACACATCCAACCAACGCGTCATTGAATTGTGTTTTGCCTGGATAATCGGTGACTGTCAAACTTTGAGATCCATCTGTAGCAGACACTTTGCTGCTGTATATGGTTGTTGAACCTCCAGATGATAACGAACCAGTGGTGCTGTCACCAATCACGAATGTGTTCAGATCACCCACTTGAGCTGGTGTCACCCATCTGGCACCTCTACCCACTCCTGTGTACATGTACTGTCTTCTCTTCTCCACTGTGATCTTCTGCATGGTGTAATCCCATTGACCTATATTGGATGTGACAGTGGTTTTGTACGAAGTACCAGCAGTTGTCACTTCAGCTGTTATGTACTTGCCAGATGAATTGGATAAAATTGAGTTGTTGGTTTCAGATTTGAAAGTTTCAGACCACCCAGTGTATGCATAACCACCAGCTCGTACAACCATGGTGATTGTGTCTGGAGTGAGCTCCTCCTTGACTGGTGGGCTTGTGGACACGCTTGGCGTCACGGTGGGTGTGGGTGTTGGAGATAGTGATGGTAGTGGAGCACTCTCATCATAATTTGGATCCACTCCTTCATGCTCGATGCATTGGTCATCATCTGTGATCAGGTTCTGATCATCATCAGTTGTTATGGAATGTTCGCATGTGATGTCAGTTGTAGATGGTGTGATTGTTGGAGTCAGCGTTGGTGTGACAGTTGGTGTCAGAGTGATGCTGGGTGTGATGCTGGGTGTGAGAGATGGTGTGGTGGTGACACTGGGTGTGGTGGTGGGTGTGGGTGTGGGAGGAGTGATTGGATTGCAAGCGATCAATTGACCATCCAGCAAGAACTTACGAGACATCTCATCACCATCTGTGAGTGTGATCTTTTTCAACAAACGATCTTGCCAGCAATACATTCTGGTGATACATCTGTTCAGAACAGCTGATGATACAATCTCGTTGACACCGACATATGTGGACAGATCATGAGTGCATTGAGGTAGTCGAGACAGCTCAAACTCATTTCTATACACCAGACCGTTGAACACAACATCACTAGTGACATTGTATGTCGACTTGTCGTTGTCTGACAGCTCGTATTTTTCAAATTTACCTTTGAGGTTCACATCCAGTTGCATCAAGTTGTGCACCATCTTGCCTATTGTCTTGTTGTACACCTGACTGTTGACGAATTCATCTTTCTTGATGTGTATGTCGCTCAATTCATACAAAGCTCCATGATAACCATCAAACAAATTGCTGACTGAATTCTCCGAGTCCAACACACACACAACTCGTTGATCATAACCATCAGCCCACCAGACCTTGCCATTCACATTGGTTGAATATGCAATGTATATGATGTCCTTGCCGCTGTGTTCATCATGAACAACATTGATCTGTCTCATCACCCATGGAGGAGTGCCTGTTGTTTCGTCACCAGCGATGTCACTATGTATGGTGGTTCGTAAGAAATCAACACTCAACGCGGAACATAACAACACACTCTCGTATGTGGATAGTGGTTGAGAGATGTTGCTGACATAACGCTTGTGTATGTCTCCAGCAGATATCACCACACCATTGTTCACTTGCTCTTGAGTGTGAATGTATATTATGTTTGAGTTCTCTTTGCTGATGTGAATTCTCTTGGGAGTGTCAGTGGCTCCGCTGTCGTGTGATGATGTCACTCTGAATTGATAATCGTAGAATATGAATTTATGATCTGACGTGACTCCAATGAAACCAGCACCATATTCGAATCCATCATATGGTATGATGTCAACAATGTGGTGGCTAGAATCACCAATCAAGCTGTAATCGTCTATTATATATGTATCCTGCCAGCTCAGCCCCAGATCATATTTCTTGATGGTGATGTTGGTTGTGTCTGATGAGTTGATATCATCATCAATCACATATATAAACTCACCATCAGATGAAGTGTGAGTGAATATTTTGCGCGGGTTTTCGAAACCATACTTGTTGGTCTTGCCTCCTATGTTGTTGGACACACCCAGTATGTTGGTCAGTTTCCGACCAATTCTCATGTTCTCTCTGATCAGAGACAAGTCACGGTTCACAATTGAGTCTACATTGTACTGATACACTATGTTGTCATCCAACACATACAACCTGTCTCTAGAGTCTTTGCATATTGA
>ENA-UOXV01005919-UOXV01005919.1-marine-metagenome-genome-assembly--contig:-NODE-5919-length-13124-cov-6.484352_pt1 | contig 13124 bp, 12 predicted proteins | sample MGYA00238165_ERZ766961 | MGnify/ENA primary metagenome ERZ766961 (study PRJEB28924, sample SAMN03173240) | marine metagenome | biome: Marine; feature: Water; material: Subsurface seawater | place: North... | reverse complement strand
TATCTAAATTAAAATCATAACATAAAATTCTTTAATTAAATAATTTTACCAATGATTAACAAACTCCCTAGAATGCTGGAATTTACTGGTTGGAACCGCTTCACCTTTTGGGATAGGTGCTCTTGGATTCAATTCATATGGATCAGTTCCTCTAACCAATTGACCTTCAAAATGTGGCCAAACTGATAAATCTACCTTTACATCTACTGGTGAAAACCTCATTGTAACACCACATCTTCTATTGTTAGACTTGTTCGGTTCAGAACCATGTAATAAACCGTCATTATGTAATGAGATCTCACCTCCTTTTAAATTTAATGAAACAATATCTTCCTTTTTGATTTGGTCTATTGAAACTTCTTGGTTTAATACTAGATTACTTGCTTTATTAGTTATATGTTTAAACATCCCTTGTTTATGGCTACCTTTAACAACTTTCATAGCCCCATTTTCTTCATTTGAATCGTAAAGAGCAAGCCATACTGTTACTGCATTAGCTGGAAACAAAGGCCAATATTGAATATCTTGGTGCCAAGGTACAACAGAGCCATCTTGAGGTTCTTTCAAGAAAAATTGGCCACCCCAAAGAAAAAAATTTGGACCTAATAAACACTCTACATAGTCCAATATCGTTGGTGTTGTACATAATTGATAAAACTTTTTACTTGCTTTATGCCATTGAGCAGTTTGATTAATATCGACTTCTTTATTTAATTTTGAACTTAGCGAAACAAAAAAGTTGTCAAGATCATTTTTTGCTTCATCAGAAAAAACTGGCAAACCGGTTATATAACCTTCGTCTAAATATTGTTTTTTTTCTTCTTCTGACAAAGTTCTTACATTATCAGCAACTTTAAACATTTTAGACCTCCAACCTATAAAATATCCTTAATAATTCTAACACTATTAATTTGCTTATGCATATATCCATAACCAAGTGATTTAACCCTTCTAACTGTAGATTTTAGTAGCGAGTTTCTTTTACTTAAATTGACTAACCAATCTCTGACTTTATTGTCAAATCTCTTACCATAAACAAAAAATAAAGTTGTTGGATCTTCTGTTTTTTTTATGTTTATTGAAATTGTTTCTTTACTTTGAATCATACCGTTTATTATTTCTGGATTATTTTTTTGTAGTTTATGTAAATTTGACATTTTTGCGTCGTTATCTGTTATTTTCAAAATCCACAAAAAGATTTTATCTTTACCTACATTAGTTACTTCAACATTTAAATTACAAATTATGTTAAAAGAACTTTCAACTTTCAAACATTTTTTTTGCATTTCTTCTTGGTCAGAGTATGGAAGAAAGTTTAATATTATTTGTTTATTTAATTTTTGGGCTTCTAGACTTTGAAAATAATCAAAAAAGTACGCACTAACTCTTTCTGATAAATTTCCTTGTCTATAGGAGCTTAAATTAGTGAGCAATATTCTGTATGTGTCATTTTCTTTAAGTAACAACAAAGGTTTAATGGTTTGCCATATATTGAAAGATGAAAAAAAAACAAATATTGTTAAAATTATAATAACAATTGACCTTAAATATTTTTTTGTTTCCGTTAATAAAGAAGAGAAAGGTCTTTTAACTTTTAAAAAATTTTTTAAATCTAAATTATAAAAAAAATTATTTAAATTTTTTATATGCATTAATGAAATTTGCTTTTTAGCAATAGCTTCTTTTAGAAATTTTCTTTTAGAAACTATCTCATTAAAATCACTAATATTTTCTTGACTCAAAATAATTTTAATTAAAATATTTTTTTTTAAGCATTCTTTAAAAAATGCAACAGAGTTTTCAATTTTTTTTTCAAGATAATCGATTTTCTTAATATCTAAATTTGAGTTTATAATACCACTAGCCCAAATGATTGTATCTTCATCGTTTGAAATAAGATTTTGATTTTTTGAAAAATTTATTAAGTTTTTTTTATGAAATATATGTGCTATCGCAACACCTAATTGCCAACTATCTCCTTGTTCAATTTTGTCTGTTATATCAATCCTATATGAAGAATGTCCTGTAATTTTTTCTATAATGCCAGTAGGACTTTTTACAAAAGAATTATACTGAGGGCTGATTGGAAGGGCTTCTAAGTTATTATTTTCACAAATTACAGAAGATACTAAGGGGTCCTCATAAGTAATGTCAGAAATACCTACCAAATTATTTGTTGTAGGAATAACTACAGTATAGGATTTCACCTTATAAAAATCTCAGATTCAGGGTTAGTTATAAATTTATAAAGTTTTTCATCTTTTTTTAATATCATTTGAGCCTGTTTATTATTCAAAGAAGGTATTTTTTTACTTACTGTTACATTTTTACAAATTATATAAAGATTTGAAAGAGGCAATTTTAATTCTTTTAGGAATGTAAGTATCAAATAATATATATCTTCATCCTTATTTGATTTGACAATTTCAATTTTAAATTCAGGATAAGACCTTTTTAAGACTTCATCACTTGCTGCAGCAATCATCTTTGGTTTATAAATAGCATTTTTATCGCGTAAGATTTTAAAAAACACTTCTGAAAATGTAGGATTGTTCAATAAATCATTTATCTGATCGTCATATTTATTTGGATTTAAAATCACATCCCATATTTTATTCATATTTATATTAGAAGTTTTATTACTTGATTTAAATTTTGTAGAAATATTTATGAAGTTTAAAGCCAAAAATGTATTTGAAATATCATCACTATGTTTCATATCTCTTTTTCCTTTTCTGAATACATACAATAAAAATGTTTAAAAAAAATATCTTTGTCTTGAGCAAAATAAAACTCTAGTTTATCTAATTTTGGGTTTAATTTTTTTAAAAATTTACTTAAAAACTCTTTTATTTTGAAAAGAACTTTTATAAGAGTTTCTAAAGTATTTATATTTTCATAACTACAATCCTTAAAATCAACACCACTTCTTCTAAAATTTTTGGATCGTGTTTTTAAAATATTTAACTTTTTTGTGAATTGCTGAAAATTATTTTCAGATTTATCTTCTATAAAACTTTCAAATTTTGTAAAAGCGTTTTCTCTTTCATTTTTATTTAGACTTGTATTTTCAAAATAAGATTTATTCATTTTTAAAAAATTATTAAATAAAGATTCTTCCTTACCTGTTAAGTAATCTCTAATAAATTGAAATGTTTCAATTCTTCTAAAAGTCCATAATTTATAAAATAATACACCTTTTAAAAAATCAATATTAGTAATTAAGTCTTCATAGATTCTATATTGATCTCTAAATTTACAATTTTCATCTAAGTTAATAAATTCCTTTTCTAAATTTAGTTTTTTCCTTCTTTCAGCTTCTATAATTTTATTTTGAATACTGCCAAAAACACATGATCTTAAAATAGTTAGTGGAAGAGATAATGATGTATTTTGATATTTTGAAAATTTTTTTAATTCATTAATTTGATTTTTTTTAAGAAGGTTAATCTTTTTATCTTGTGTCTTTTCTATGTAATCAATGCTATGAAAAATATTATCTGCAGAATTGTCTACTAATTGGTCTAATAAATTATCCACTTGTTCTTTCGATAAATTATCCCATGGATCTTTTTCATTTATTTGCCCTACAACTTTTGAATGATTGGATTTGTTAAGATCAATTGATCTTCTGTAAACCATACAAAAGTCTACAGCAGTCGAGTATGTTTTTATTGAAAAATCCTTTTTTATTGAGTGAGAATTTATCCAAAAATCTAATATAAACTGGTCAGATATATCCTCAGAAACTATATTATGACTCTCATTATTTTTTTCTTTAATTATTTGATCACTAATTATTGTTGAGAGATTTTGTAAGTATGATGTAGGTAATAAGTTTTTTAAGTAATTATATAATTTTTTTGAGATGTTGTTAGAGATCTGTTTTAACTCTTCATGTGATGATAACTCATTTATTTTTTCATCTGTTGATAACAATGTTTCAAGACCCAAAAACTCCTCAATAAAATCCAACATTATAATATAAATTGAGATACGATTATAATGTAAGTTAAATGAATGCTTATCAAACTTAAGTGTCATTTGATTTGAAATTGTATTATTTTTTTTGAACTCAATTTTTTTAATTTCTTTAGTTATTTCAGAACTATTTGAAACCATAATTTTATAAATGGGAAATTCAATAAATCTTAAATACTTTAAAAAATTTACAAGTTCATAAACATGTGAGCCATAGTTATGAGTTATGAAAAGAGAGAACACCTTATAAACTTCTTTATCACTTTTATATTTTAAATTGCCGTCAAGAGTCGTGTGGTTTTTAATAATATCAAGATGATTCAAAATTGTTTCATCAGGTTTTCCAATTACAAACTCTTTCCAATTATCAAAAAAATTTCGTTCATTAATACTCAAATTACAATTACCTTTATTCAATCAAAAAAAAGCGTAAGAGTTTGTTCCATTTCCTTGAAAAGAACTTTTCTTCGGGTAAAATAAAAGATTATTTTTACCAATGCTTATTTTTTTTTTTTGATAATTATTATAAATATTTAACCATTTATCAATATTGTTAACCAATAAATCAGTTTCAGACACTATAACCTTTCTATCAAGTTTATAATTAGCTTTTTTAATTATTTTATTTTTATTAGATGAAAGTAAAGGTGTTTTTTGTTTAATATTTTGGGAATTTTGTAGAACTTTTATTACATATGAGTATGTAGCTGGAATGATTTTTACATTAGGCCACCTTCCCACGGCTGAACCCCCATTATAATGAGACAATGCGATTCCCACATCTCCTTTATATTTCTTTATTAAACGATCAAGAAATTCTACTCCTATTCTAATATTTACTTGTGGATTAAAAAGTTTACTTCTTTTAACACCAAACTCTAACAAAGCAGTTCGAGGCATTATTTGCATAACTCCAACCGCACCTTTATGACTTACAACGTCTGCTCTAAAGTTTGATTCCACTTGCGCTACTGCCAAAGCCAGTGAAGGTGAAACATAGTCAGATTTCAAAGCATTTTCAATTAATAAGGCCCTTAAATAAGCTTTATTATAATTTTGCTTAGCATAAGATATTGTTGAAGAAAATAATAATATAACAACTAAGATGATTTTCATTTATTTATCCTTTTTTGACATTTGATTTTGGAAAGCATCGTTCCATTCTTTATTTTGTTGTGTGATTTTAATATCAAGACTTTTTACTTTAGATTTGATTTCAAATAATTTTTTTACCGATATATTGGAAGGAACAGCTAATAAATAACCTTCATTATTTTTATGAATTTTGTTTAAATCCAACTTTTCAAAATCTTTATTATAAAAATTGGTGTTAAAATAAAAAATAATTGATCGTTTATTTTTAACTTCAATCTTTTTTGATGAATTTGAATTTATTACTAAAGAGTTTGTACTTTGTAATTCCATATTTTTTTGAGATAATACGAATATACAAAGCACCATTATTGAAAAAAATGCCATAGACAAAGCTAAGGCAACTTCGGTAAGTGGATTGTTAGAATAATCTGATTGCATAAGTTTCTCCATAATAACATTATGGAAAATTTAGAGACCTTTTTGATCAATTGAATTTTTCTGGATTACCTTTTGTTCCATAGGTATTAAATCTTGGGAACTTATTAATAAAAAAGTTATTTTCAGAAATAATTAATTCATAGTCTTTATTAAGGTTTAAATTTATTTCGTTTAAAGAAATGACCAACCACTTTTTTAATTTTACCATTTCTGATGAAGAATAGTAATTCCAAGTGCTCTGCTTTCCAAAGCTTTCTTCATTGCTAATTTTAATAAAACCTGGAAATTCATTTATCATTATATCCGTTAAATAAATGATATCATTTTGATTAAAGTTAAGTAATTTAAAATTATAGACCTTTGAAATATTTTGGTAATTTTTAATATCTTTAGATTGGGCGTTCAGGATCCTAATTATACTTTCACCTAGCTGATTGGAAAGAAGAATGGCAGCTTCGCTAACTAGTAAGTTTTTACATATTAAGTCACATTCATCTGAAAAATTGATAACTTTAATTGGCGTTGACCAAGAAGATATAAAAGTTTTCGTATTTGAGTTATAAATTTCTGAGGTTAAAGATATTCTAATAGAGTTTTTATTTTCAATATAATTATTTACTTTGATAGTTAATAGTAACTCTGTTTTGGATAAACTGCTTAATAGATCTGAATTTTCAATGATAAATTGAAGATTATTTTTATTACTTTTATTTATTTTCTTTAAAAAAGTATTTCCATCTCTAGTGATAAACCCTTTTTGATTTAAGTGTGATGTAATGGGTAATTTAATAGCATTAATTTTTTTTTCTCCCTCAATTATAAAAACTGCAATTGATGGTTTTTGCATTAATGCAAATACATTAGTGGAAATTGATACTAGGACTAAAATGAATAATGTTCTAAAAATAATCATGAAGTTATTCACAAACATAGATATATTTAAATTTATTTACTTTTGTAACATCAATCTTAGATTGATAACTTTTTATAAAAAAATCATTTGCAGAAAAATTAAATTCATTCAAAACAAGAGTAAGCCATTTTTTAATTTTGTAAATTGTTGAATTTGTATAATACAAGATACTGGTTGTTGAAGGAGTGCTCATATTATCTGCTTCTAAATGGATGAAACCGGGAAATTCTTTTTCCATGATTTCAATAATTTTGTTTCTTTCACAAGAATTGAAGTAATTAATTCTAACCATTAATTTCTTTTCATTTTGATCTTTGTATTTTTGATCACCTAAAGTAAATTGAAGACCATTTTTTTTCATCTGTATAATACTGGAATTCACTAACATCTTTGTTATAGACTCTATCTCAAAAAGGTTTGAGTCAAGTTCAAAAGTTAGGGATCTTGATAAGCTAAAAGATATATTATCGGATTGACTAATAATTTTTAATGTTGGTATAAAAACTATATCTTGGTTAAAGTTCTTTCTTATTAAGTTAAAAGAAACAAGATATTCATCTTGGTTTACATCTAAAATTACAAATTTATTTGAGTTGGCAATCGATTTTGTTTTAATATTTTTACTTAAAAACTCTTTTTCGATAAAGATTAAAAAATTACTATAAACCTTATCAAGGTTTTTTGCATAAGCAGAATTAAAAATTAAAATACTAAAAATAAATGTGAGTAAAATTTTATATATTGACTGAACTACCATATTCATTATCCGTTATTTATTTACATATTCTATATGGAAAGAATAGAAATATTTTAGTATTTTAATTGAATTTATAAACACAAGACCTTGAAGAACCAAGGTGGGATATTATTTCCTTTTTACATAGAGACTTAAGAGATTTATAAAGTGTTGATTTAGAAATAACTTTTCCTTCAAAATCAATAAATTCTATGTTTTTTATATTTACGTTATTATTAGTTTTATCATAATAAGAATATAAATTTGTTAAAACATCCTTATCAACCCCAGATAACCTTCCAATCTTAAGGTCATTAGACATTTCATCTAAAATTTTAATTATTTCAATCATCTTATCTATTTTTAAAGACTTCATAATTTTTCCATGTCTTAATAACTTTTAAAATCAAAATAAAAATAAACATTCCAACAATAATTCCAACAGTATCTCCGACAATAAATCTTGATACAAGAATTAAATCAATAATTTCATTATTTATATATGAAAAATAGACAGAACTTATAGAAGAATTAAATAATGAGGCAAAAAAACCAATCAAAATAATTTTTTTCCAATCTATTGAACTTTTAAGTTGAAAAAAATTTTTACTTCTTAAGTAATTAAAACAATAAAAACCAAAAACAATTGATAGAATACTAATGGAAGACAAAGAAACAGAATGAAATATGTCCGAGCCATTCAAAAAAATATATGTAAAACATTGAGCCATAAAAATTGGGATAATAGATATGATTCCTAATAAAAAATATGCGATAATTCTGATTGCATGAGGTATATACAATATACTTGCTTGATCTACTAATTCCTTTGCAAAAATTAATTTCTCAAATTCTACAATTGTGTGTTTATGAAAGATAAAAAAAACAACGTATATTAAAAAAGTGATTACAAGTGACATTTATTTAGTTATCATGTTAATTTAATAGTCATTATAGACTTTATGTTTTCAAAGGTATATATTTAAATTAGTCTATAGAATTAGACTTATAATTTATTTAAAGGATCAATCAATGTTAAGATACATATTTTTATTTTTCTTTTTATTTCCATTGAATGCTTTTGGGCAATGTATGCCTGAAGACTTGTTTAATGGGAAAGCAACTGTTGAAATTCCAAAGCCTAAGGGTTTTTTTTCTGGTACACCAAAACCCTCACCAGAGCTAATTGAGCAAGCAAAATCATTAGCAAAATTAAATGCACTTAAAACATATGTATCAAAGTGTCTTAAAGAAGACAGAACTAAAATGGATAGATATTTATCTGTTTCAGATAAAATAAAGTCTCAGATTGATTTAATAGTCAATATTGAAAGAGAAAAACAAAGTCAAAATAAAGATGAAAGAACTTTAAATGTGCATGTTAGAGCTAGTGTAAATTCTGCTGCATTTGATTCAATGCTTGTAGGCACAGGAAGAACAAAGAAAAAGTTACGCATGATATCTTTTTTTATTGCAAGAAAGGCAGATTCAACTGACACAAAAGTTTTTGATGATAAGGTAACAAAAATTACTAAAAATGATGCAGGAGTAACAGCTGAAAAATCTGCAACCACCGATGGCACTACTACCGCAATGAATAAAGAAGGTAGTAGTTATACCAAAACACAAACAGGTGGTAGTACTGTTACTAAACAAAGATCTTCAAAAAGAAACTGGACTGTTGTCTCTTCTAAAGATTTAAATGCACAAGTTCAAAAAATTATGGCTGACAATGGTTATAAAGGTGGAAGATATGCATCTTTTGCAAAAACATGTGGTGCGCCACCTATGGATATAATTAATGAAGAGTTTAGCCAAAATGATACTATGTCTGAAGACACAGAAGCAGCTATATTTGATGCTATTTTAGAATCTGATAGTAAGAGATGCAAAAGAATTCGTTATGTAACGATTGGAACTTTAAATTACAACACTGCTTTGATTAGTAAAACAACTGGTAAACCAACAGTATCAGGAAGTGTTAGAGTAACTATTACAGAAGTACCTGAAGATGATTTTCCGCAGGTAATAGCCTCTATTGGCCCAATAAATATTAGAGCAACTGGTTTAGAAGATAATGATGCTGAAAAAAATGCATTAAAAATGGCTGGTAAAAAAGCTGCTCAGGAAATTGTAGATAGTCTAAAGGCTCAAGGACTATAAAAAAATCTACTAAATTTTCTATAATATATAAAGTTTGAAATTTAAGGTAAGTTTATATGAAGAAGATTTTAATATTAATTTTAAATTATTTATTATTTAATATCATAAATATATCCTCTAGTTTTTCGTCAGATGTAGATAAGGTTAGGGATTTAGCTAATTCCAAGCCATTTGTAATTGAAGATAAAACAGCTTCTCAACTAGCAAATCAATTCTTATCAGATGCAGGTGTTAGTATTGGGTGGGATGACGATAGAAATTTTTATATTGCTAAAGCTTCTGCATATTCAGCAATTAAAGACCCTAATGTTCCAAATTTTTTGGATATTAGGGCAATTAAAACATTTGAGGCAAACATTACAGCAAAATCAGAGATAATTTCATTTATAAGAACAGAATTATCTGCGGAAGATATTGTTAAAATACCTTCAATAGATACAAGTGTTAAAATTTCAGATAAGGTTGTTGCTCAAGAAAACAGTTCAACTGTAAAAACTTTTTCTTCAATGCCATTGGTTGGCGCATTTCAGGTTGCTCACTTTGAGTCTTTTGTTGATGGACAGTATGAAGTAACTGTAATTTTAATGTGGAATGTAGAGCAGGAAAACAGAGTATATTCACTTCTTAATGGGGAAAAAATTCAACTAGAGCCATCTACAATTAGTCTCAAAAATTATATAAAGAATACTAACTGGGCGTCCACTATAGGTGGTAGAAAATTTATAGATGACAAAGGTGAATTTTACTTATTTGGTATTGGGGCTGCACCTCTTAAAGGAAAAACTTCAGCTCACATGAAAACAAGCAAAGGAAAGTCAGAGTTATATGCACAAAAAGAACTTGCTATAGCATTAAAAGGTGACATTCAGTTAAATAGATTAGCAAAAGACAAGATGCAGGAGATTATTGATAAAGATGGTTCCGTTGAAAATGTAACTTCTTCTTCATTTGCTGAGACAGTTTCTCAAAAATTAGATGGTTTAAAAATAAAAGGAGCCTCAAAACGTTACAGTGATGTACTATCACACCCTTTAACTGGACATAAGATGTTTGTAACTGTTTACTCCCTATCAATGTCCTCTTCAAATGTAAGAAAATCTAAGCCAAAATTACAAAAAATTAAACAAGTAAAAAATTCTTCTGAAAATAACAGTAATCAAAATTCTGCAACTCCCTCAGAAGCATCTAAAAGAAGCAAATTAACAATTGTTTCGACCTCAGTCGAGGGTATTGGGTTAAATAAAAAAGAAGCTATCAGAGATGGTTTGCTTCAAGCAATATCTCAAGTTAATGGAATACAAATGTCATCTGAAAGCTCTACCATGATGAAGTCTTTTGAAACTGTGTCAGACGGCAATGAAAATTTTGCTTCTGCTTCTTCTTTTCAAGAAAAAATTAAACAGTCTACAAAAGGAGTTGTACAAAGTTGGAAAATTGTTTCTATGTCAAAAACAGATTCAGGAAAAATGTTTAAGGCGAATTTGGATGTAAATATTTCAAAACTTCAACTCTCTGATGATTTAAAAAGGATGAGAATTGTTATCTCATCACCTGAGATTAATTCAACCATTAAAAATGCTAGCAAAGCAAAAAAATTTAATTCAACTTTTTCTAAAAATCTTAACAAAATGTTAACTAATAGTAACCGATTTGCAATTTTAGATAGGAAAAATACTCAGGCTATTAGTAAAGAACTAAAGATGATTGCAAGTGGTAATTTTAGAGTTGAAGAAACTGCCAAACTTGGAAATAAAGTTGCTGCTGACTATCTGTTGATATCCTCTTTGAATGAGATTAGTAATAAAAAAATATATAAGAATCTAATGGGAGAAAAAATCTCTATAAATAAATCAAAAGCAAGTGTTTCTATTAACATTATTGATATTGCTACTTCTCAAATAATTTTTTCAGATGATTTTAATTTAAGTCAATCTGGAGGTAGTATAAATTCTCTTGCAAAAATAATCTCTAATAGATTGTCTAGAAAAATTACCGATACTTTTTATCCTGCTAAAGTAATAGCAAAAGACGGTAAAAAAATAGTAGTGGATCAAGGTAAGAGTTTCTTTAATAAAAAAACTAAATATAAGCTCCTAAGGCTTGGTGGGAAAGTGATTGATCAAACAACTGGAAAATATTCTGCCAGGGTGGAAAAAGAGGTTGCTGATTTAATTTTTATCTCAGGCTCACCAAAACAATCTAAGCTTAAAATCAATAATGAAAAAATAAATTTAAAAAACTTGAAGTTTGATGGCAGCTTTCTGGTTAGGCCAGTTTTTAAATCTTTACCTACAGAAGATGAAATTGCTAAGCAAAAACTTAAAAAAGTGAAAAGTAAAAGTAAAAAAATAATGAAGAAGATTGATAAAGATAAGGATTGGTAAAGTGACAAAAGTTTTTTGTTTTATTTTTTTATTTTTCTGGGTTTCATCATCTAATGCAGAGAGTCTTGTAAAAAAATTTAAAAAAATAAACAATAATAACTATAATTCAAATAAGATTTATGATGGTAAAGATTTTTTTTTCTCACTAGCATCTTTGAAAGTTGTTAATAAAAATAATACAAATATTCTAAAAAGAAAAGTTGCTATCAAGGCACTAAAGCAATTTAAGGAATTTTATATAAAAAAGGTTATAAAATCTAATGATAATAAAATACAGGATAAAATAAGTATTAAAAATATAAGAAAAATAGAAGATAGAAAGTATAATCATTATTATATAGTAGTCTTAGCAATACCAAAACAAGGTGTAACTTATTTAACTAATTAAAATTAAAAAGTAGGAGTTTCAAATGTTAAAAGTTTTTATAATTTTCTTATCTCTCGTGCTGGGAATGAGTAACGCAAGTTTTGCTGAAGAAAAAAGTGTCAATTCTGTTGTTGAAGAAACGGTAAACGACGATACACCAAGAGAAAGTAAAGTTAAATCCTCAGAAGATTTAGCATCTGAATTTCTAAAAAAATATGGACTCACAAAAGGTGATAATGGAGATATTTTTATTGCTGTCGGAACTGCTTATCTAAAAACAAAACGTCCAAAAAGAAAGTCATTTCAAGCTAAAAGAAGATTACTTGTTAGCGAAGCATCTTTAAATGCAAAAAAAGATTTTATTGAATTTATCAGGACAGATATGTCAGCAGAAGACATTATTGTTCAACCCGAAACTCCGTTTGATACAAAATTTGATAACCTGGTTGCTGAGACACAAGAAAAAGTAGAAGACGCATATTATGCCTATGTTGATGCACTAGCAAAGGTCGACGAGGCGTCTGCGGCAAAACTTGAAGATGTTAGTTACGAAATACTTGCCAAAGAAGGAATTATGGCAGCAATTAAAAAAGTCAATCCAGATTTGGATATGGCTGCTGTAGAAGCTAAAATTGCAAAGAAAAATGCAGAGCTTGCTGCAGAATTAAAATCTGCAAGAGAATCATTAGCACAAACTCAATCAAATTTAGATAATATCAAAGCAGAATTAAAAAGAATTAAAGGATCTTTACTCAAAGAAAACACAAGTGTTGTTGAAACTTTGTCTCAAATGAACGTAGTTGGACTATTTCCAATTGCCAACTTTGAATCATGGGACGGAGAACAATATTCAACTACAATTATTTGTATTTGGTCTACGGAAGAAGAAAAAAGAGCACGTGCATTTATGTCTGGTCAAAAAGTCGATTTTGAGCCTTCTAATATAAGTATTATTGATTTTTTAGAAAACCAAGACTGGTCATCCGCTCAAGGTATGAGAAAAGTAGTAGATAATAAAGGTAATTTTTGGTTGTTATCTATTTCATC
>ENA-UOXV01005918-UOXV01005918.1-marine-metagenome-genome-assembly--contig:-NODE-5918-length-13125-cov-9.537950_pt1 | contig 13125 bp, 12 predicted proteins | sample MGYA00238165_ERZ766961 | MGnify/ENA primary metagenome ERZ766961 (study PRJEB28924, sample SAMN03173240) | marine metagenome | biome: Marine; feature: Water; material: Subsurface seawater | place: North... | reverse complement strand
ATTTTTTCACCTTTTTTATAGGAATTTGGATAACCCTTTGCTGCCATAACAACACCTAAAGCTGTTCTATCATCCCACTCAGCCGATTGTGTATCTAAAGTTCCTTGAGAAGCAGAAAGGCAAAGTTGGGCTAAATTTGACTTTAAACGCATCATAATTGGTTGCGTCTCAGGATCCCCAAATCTACAGTTGTACTCTAAAACTTTTATTTCACCCTTTTTATTGATCATAAGTCCTGCGTATAAAAAACCAGTATAAGGCATACCTTCTGATTGCATTGCATCTACTGTTTTTCTTATTACTCTCTCCATTACCTGATCATAAATAGCGTCAGTAACACATGTTGCTGGTGAGTATGCCCCCATACCACCAGTATTTGGACCTTTATCTTCATTATCTCGAGCCTTGTGATCTTGCGATGTTGCCATTGGAAGAATATTAACCCCGTCCACCATGACAATAAAGCTTGCCTCTTCACCAGTTAAAAACTCCTCTATGACCACTCTTGACCCTGCATCTCCAAATCGATTACCTTCTAACATATCTTCAATTGCGTCTGTTGCTTCTTGTAATGTACTTGCGATAATGACACCTTTTCCTGCAGCAAGCCCATCAGCTTTAATTACGATTGGAGTTCCTTTTTCTTTTACATAGTTAGTAGCTTTTTCCGTCTCAGTAAAAACCTTATAAAAAGCTGTAGGAATATTGTTTCTCTGCAAAAAGTCCTTACAAAATGCCTTGGAGCCCTCTAATTGTGACGCTTGTTTACTAGGTCCAAATATAGCTAAGCCCTGTTGACGAAAGTCATCCACAATTCCCTTGACTAAAGGAGCTTCAGGACCAACAATTGTAATATCTATAGATTCATATTTAGCAAATTCTATAAGTGCGGGTATGTCTTCTGAATTTATTTTTACATTTGATATTTTTTTTTCTAAGGCACATCCAGCATTACCAGGCGCTACAAAAACATGCGTCACTTCAGAGAAATTAGCACACTGCCAAGCCAGTGCATGCTCTCTTCCTCCAGATCCAATGATTAAAACTTTCATTAATGTTTCCTTATTTATTTCTAAGAAAAAATAGAATAATTAGTCTTTGAATTATAATGACTAAGCAAGAATATTTGCTATACAAATAAGCGTTTTGGCAAAACCTCCGATAGAAGACTACTTTCACCAATGCCAATAAACTGGTTGTTATGATCATAAAGCCTAAGCTTCTTAATTGAGTCAAAACCACTGAAAGAGATTTTTCTGCCAAGTTTTATATCATTAGTTTGTTCTTCATTTAGATGAATACTTTGAAGAGTAGGCAACATCTCATCGGCGTTTAAAATTACCGTATCTAAATTTTCAAAACCTACTTCTTTTAGTCTTACTAACTGTTCATAAGTTAAACTTTGACTAATATCAAAATGACAAAAACCTGTTCTTCTGAGCTCAACAACATAAGCACTAGATCCTAGATTTACTCCAATATCCTCAACCAAAGTTCTGATGTAAGTCCCCTTAGAACATGAAACGCTTATTGTCATGATATCGTCTGCATAATCAATAAAACTAATATCATAAATTTTAACTGGCCTTGCAGCTCTATCAACTTCAATACCTTTCCTAGCCAGCTTATAAAGAGGAGTGCCATTTCTCTTAAGTGCAGAATACATAGGGGGGATTTGCTCAATATCACCAATGAAGTTAATCAAGCTATCCTTAATTACATTTTTATTAATAGCTGAAGTGGAACCACAATCTACTATATTGCCCTCTGAGTCTCCAGTAGTACTTGACTGACCCATCTTTGCACGAACATAGTATTGTTTATCACCATCTAGAAGAAATTGGGCAACTTTTGTTGCCTGACCAAGGCAAATTGGAAGCAAACCACTTGCTAATGGATCTAAACTACCAGTATGTCCAGCCTTATTGGCATCAAACAAACGTTTAACTTCTTGAAGAACTGTATTAGAGCTTTTTCCAGTGCTTTTATCAAGAAGTATAACCCCGTTGATATCTCTGCCAGTTGGATTTCGTCTTGACATTTATTGATTCAGAGTTTACTTAAAAGGTCATCCATTCGAGCCCCAGTATTAGGAGCAGTATCATAGATAAAACTAAGTGCCGGCGTATGGCGCAAATCTAAAACCTTAGAAAGACTGGATCTAAAAAAGCCACTGGCCTTATTAAGAAGAGTAGTAACAGTTTTTTGTGCACTTTCATCAACAGAAAAAAACACTTTTGCACTTGTCAAATCGCGGCTTACCTTGACATCTGTAATTACAACTTCTTGAAGTCTAGGATCTTTTGTTTCTTTGCTTAGCAAAAGCACCAGTTCACGCCTTATAAGCTCATTTACCCTTTCGGCTCTATAACTGGTTTGCTGTGCCATTAAGACTAAAACTCCTATAGAGTCCGAGCACGCTCGATTCGCTCGAATACCTCAATTTGATCACCAGGCTGAACATCTTTATAGTTCAGAACTCCAATACCACATTCAGTTCCAGACTTAACCTCTTTAACATCGTCTTTGAAGCGCCTTAGAGACTCTAATTCACCCTCATAAATAACCACACTTTCTCGTAAAACACGAATTGGACTATCTTTTTTGACGACACCTTCTTCAACCATACAACCTGCTATATCACCAAATTTTGGAGATCTAAAGACATCCTTCACTCCTGCAATTCCAATAATATTTTCACTTAGTTCTGGACTTAGTAAACCACCCATAATAGCCTTGATATCATCAATCACATTATAAATGATGCTGTAATATTCTATTTTAACATCCTCTGTATCAGCAGTTTTCCTTGCAACAGCATCAGCTCTCACATTAAAACCAAGAACTAGGGCACCTGATGCGCTAGCTAAAGAAATGTCGGTATTATTAATTGCACCAACACCAGAAGAAATAACCTTTACCTTAACCTCATCTGTAGAAAGCTCTTCTAAAGCCTCGACTAATGCTTGAGCTGAACCACGAACATCTGATTTAAGCAACACATTAACAGTTGACACCTCACCTTCTTCCATTTTAGAAAAGAAATCGTCCATCTTTCCTGCTTGTTGTTTTTGAAGTTCAGACTCACGATCCTTAGTCTTTCTGAATTCTGCAACTTCTCTAGCCTTTCTTTCACTTTCAACTACAAGAACTTCAGCACCAGAATCTGGAACACCTGATAACCCTAGAATTTCAACTGGTGCAGAGGGTAAAGCCTTGTTTATAGGCTTTCCATTATCATCAATAATTTGTTTAACCTTACCAAACTCCTGTCCTGCAATGACAATATCACCTTTGTTAAGAGTTCCTGACTGAACAAGTATAGTAGTCACTTTACCGCGACCTTTATCTAGCCTAGCCTCAAGAACAACGCCACTAGCAGGCTTATCAACAACTGCAGTAATTTCATTCATTTCAGCAGTCAAAGAAATACTTTCAAGAAGTTCGTCAATGCCTTCACCAGTATGGGCTGAAACTCCAACCATTAATACATCGCCACCCCATTCATCAGAAATAACGTCATGAGTAGAGAGAACCTGTTTGACTTTATCAATATCTGCACCCTCTTTGTCTATCTTATTAATTGCAACAATAATTGGTACATTGGAATCTTTAGCATGTTTAATGGATTCAATAGTTTGGGGCATAACACCATCATCAGCTGCTACAACCAGAATAACAATATCAGTTGCTGTTGCTCCACGAAGCCTCATTTTAGAAAATGCAGCATGTCCTGGAGTATCAATAAATGTAATAAGGTTGTCCTTTTGACTAACTTGATATGCACCAATATGTTGAGTAATGCCTCCAGCCTCTACAGAGGCAACTTTAGATTTTCGGATATAGTCTAGAAGAGAAGTTTTTCCATGGTCAACATGGCCCATAATTGCAACTACAGGTGGCCTTGGTGATGTCTCTAGATCTTCAGTAACTTCCTGCACCAAAGTATCTTCAATAGTTTCTTCACTACTTGCAATAGGTGTATGGCCCATTTCTTCGACAACAAGCATTGCAGTATCTTGATCAATAACATCATTAAGTGTTGCCATAACACCCATACCCATCATCACTTTGAGAACCTCACCAGCTTTTGTAGTCATTTTGCTAGCCAGCTCAGAAATTTTAATCATCTCAGGAATATGCACGTCATGCTTGATAGGTTCAACTGGCATATGAAAACCGTGCTGTGCTTGTTCATCTTGAACTTTTTGTGAAATCTTTGTGCGCTCCTTTTTCTTAAGCTTTCTATTAGGATTATGTCTGGCAACATGAAGCTCTTTTCGATTAGGAGCAGGAGTATTCCTCAGTCGTTTAGGTTGTTTTTTTGCATCATTAGCTTTTTCAGACTCAACCTTATCTTTATCTTTTTTAGTCTGCTCATCTTTTTCAGCAGTTTCATTTTGTATTTTCTGGGCTTGCAACTCTTCGGTTTTTATTTTTTGCTGACGAACCATATCATTGCGCTTAGCATCATGCTCTTCATCTTTCTGTTCAGAGAGTCTTCCAGCTTCTAGAGCCTGCTTGGCTTTCAAAATTGCAGCGTCATCAACAGTTTCAGAGGTTGTGTTTTGAGGAACCTCACGCTTCTTTTTAACTTGAATCTTAACACCACCTGAAGAGGGAGTCTTTTCAGGTTGCTTAGGCGTCTTTCGAGAAACAGATATAGTAGATTTAGTGCCAGAACGTTTGCTTAAACTTGACATTAAAATCTGTCTTTCGTCTGCAGAGATATTTGATTCTGCTGTTTTTCCTGAAATCCCAGCACCTGTAAGAATTGCTATGACTTGATCAGGTGTTTTTCTGAGTAATTTAGATAAACTTTCTACAGTATGTGCCATATTTATTGCCTATATATTCGTGATAATCATTCTTAAAAAAAACTCATAAAATTAGTCAAACCAGCCTTCTTTTTCTCTTGCTGCCATGATGATAGCTGAAGCATTATCGTTACCAACATCTTGTATCTCTAGAAGCTCAACAATTGCTAGCTCTGCAAGGGCCTCTACTGTAATTATTTCAGCATCCACAAGTGAATTTGCAAGTGCGTCATCAACACCCTCAACACCTAATAAAATTTCTGTAGCCTCAGAGTCATTTAATGCTTTTACAAGCTGAGCATCTTGCGCCCTCTCTTGAAGCTCCCCCACCATCTCAGAATCAAACTCCTCAATCTTTGATAATACATCTGATTCAGCATCCGCAATTTCATCAAGACTCGTATAACCTTCATCAATTAACACGCCAGCAACCTCTGCATCGACGCCAAGTTTTTCAGCAAGTTTTTCACCAGTTTTTTGCAGCTCTTTTGCCTGCATATCATCTGCATCAGCTAGTGACATTACATTTAGCTTCCAACCAGTTAACTTACTTGCTAATTTGATATTTTGACCACCTCTTCCAATTGCTAATGCTAATTGATCTTCTTCAACTGCGATATCCATAGATCCCTTTTCCTCATCAACAACGATTGAGCTAACCTCTGCTGGTGCCATTGCATTAATGACAAATTGCGCAGGATCCTCGTCCCAAAGAATAATATCAACTCGCTCACCATTAAGTTCATTTGAGACTGCTTGTACACGAGCACCTCTCATACCAATGCAAGAACCAATTGGATCAATGCGCTTATCTTTTGCTTTGACAGCAAGCTTTGAACGAAGACCTGGATCTCTTGCTCCAGCCTTAATCTCAATGACGCCCTCACTAATCTCAGGAACCTCCATTTCAAAAAGTTCGATCATCATGTCATTAACGGTTCTACTCAAAAAGATTTGTGCACCACGAGGTGTGGACTTCACTTCTTTAATATAGGCCCTTAATCGATCATTTTTTCTTATAGACTCATTAGGTATCAGGTCATACTTTGAAATCATGCCGTCAATACCGCCCATATCAACAAAGACATTACCCCTATCAACCCTTTTGACAGTAGCCATAACTACCTCACCAACACGCTGAGTGAAGTTATCAACAACAACTGTCCTCTCGGCTTCGCGCACCTTTTGAATAATAACTTGCTTAGCAACTTGTGCGGCAATCCTACCAAACTCCATAGATTCCATCGGCTCTTCAACATATGCATCAACTTCAAGACCACCTGACTCTGCCTGATAAATATGGAGCTCTGAATCAAATGTGTTTCCATCGTCATCTACAAATTGCTCACCATCTTCAATAACTTGCCAACGCCTAAAGGTATTAAATTCACCACTATGTCTATCGACTTCGACACGGACATCGATATTGTTGCGTTTTTTTGTTGCCACTGCTAAGGCCTCTTCTAATGACTCTATAACATCATCTTTAGTTATATTTTTTTCATTTGAGATTGCCTCAATCATTAAAAATAACTCTTTGCCATCCATCTACTTCTCCTAAAAATGAGCAACTAAATTTGCTTTTTCAATTAAATCTATATCAAGTGTAACTGGGCCAAGCTCAGTTACTAACTCAAAAGTATTACTGGTTTCACTTACACTTCCAATGGCTCCAGTAAAATTTCTTCTGCCATCTAATGGTCTATAAGTCCTTAAACGAACATCATGTCCTAAAAAGCGTTGGTAGTGAGCCACTTTAAAAAGAGGTCTCTCAATACCTGGTGAGGAAACCTCAAGATTATACTGACCACTTATAGGATCTTCAACATCCATTATTGCGCTCACTTGCCTTGAAACTGTCTCACAATCATCCACTCCAATACCTTTCTCTGAATCAATATAAAGCCTTAATACTGAGTGCTTACCACTGGAGACGTATTCTACACCCAGTAGCTCATAGCCCAAATCATTAATGCTTGGGTTAATTATTGAAAACAACTTGTCAGCAATCTTGGCCACAAAAAATTCCTAATAAAAACCCCCAAAAGAGGGGGTCTAAATTGGTAGCGGGGATAGGATTTGAACCTATGACCTTCGGGTTATGAGCCCGACGAGCTACCATACTGCTCCACCCCGCACTAAAGAGGCGAAATTATACGCCGAAAACCTTTCTACTTCAACATTTTTCACCCTGTATGCGTATTTATTCTGAAACAGCTTACTTTATAATAAGCCCATGAAGCAAATTATACTCGGTGTGCTGATGGATGATATTGCCAGCATTAAACCTAAAAAAGACTCCTCATTTGCCATGATGCTAGAGGCACAAAGGCGTGGCTGGATAATTTATACTTTTGATAGTAATGATATGTTTCATCTTAAGGGAGAAGTTTTTACCAATGCTTGCAAAACCAAACTTAAAGACTCTGAGCTAGATTGGTATCAGTGTGAAGAGCCTATAACACTCCCTTTATCTGAAACAGATGTTGTATTTATGAGAAAAGACCCGCCCTTTGATATGGATTATATCTATGCAACTTACCTCCTAGAGCAAGCAGAATTAAGTGGCGTTTTAGTTGTCAACAAACCAAGCTCACTAAGAGATGCAAATGAAAAAATGTTTGCCCTTAACTTTCCGGATTGTATTCCCAAAACTCTTGTTAGTTCAAACAATGAAAAACTAATAGACTTTATTAACAGTAATAATGAAGTTGTTGTAAAACCTCTTGATGGCATGGGTGGTAAAGATATATACAAACTTCAGAGGGGTGATGCAAATATTAAAGAGGTGCTTCAGAAAATAACTAATCAAGGCAAGCGCTTCATAATGGCACAAGAATTTCTGCCTGAAATCAAGTACGGGGATAAGAGAATCTTACTAATAAATGGAGAGCCTGTTGACTATGCCCTTGCTCGCATGCCAGCTAAAGGAAGCTTCAAAGGTAATCTTGCTGCTGGTGCCAAAGGAGTTGGTCAAGAGCTATCTGATAGAGACCGCTTTTTATGCAAGCAGATTGCACCAATGCTGATCGAAAAAGATTTGTTATTTGTTGGTCTTGATGTAATTGGTGATTATATAACTGAGATAAATGTTACGAGCCCAACATGCATTCGAGAACTCGATAGCGAGTTCAACCTTAATATTTCCTCTTCAATTCTTGATGCAGTTGAAACCAAATTAGGACTGGGCTAGATTAAATCCATATTTTGCGAGCATAAAACCTAAGCTAGCTGCCAGAACTGACAGCCCAACATTTAATAAAATATTTAATAGCGCTTGACTATAACTTCCTCCACTAAGCATCTCAACTGACTCTATTGAAAGTGCTGACATGGTTGTTAAAGAACCTGTCAATCCAACGAGTAGCATCAACCTATAGGTTTCACTAAGTAATAGTTTTTCCAAAATAAAAACGACTAAGAGTCCTGCAATAAATGAGCCTATAACATTTGAAATTAAAGTGCCATATGGTAGAGCTTTTCCAAGATACTGAACAGATACAATACCAATATAATAACGGCAACTTGCACCAACCGTTGCCCCTATTCCAATAGTTGCTATCGACGTTAATGCACTCATAATTTTGGCCTCAATTGCTTTAATTTTTCTCTAATTTTAATCTCAAGACCACGCTCAGTAGGCTCATAATAAATCTGCTCTCCCATCTCCTCAGGAAAATAGGTCTGTCCTTCACTGAATGCATCAGGCTCATTATGCGAGTATCGATAATCCTTGCCATGCCCAAGCTCCTCAAGTAACTTTGTAGTGGCATTTCTAAGATGGATAGGAACATCAAGATGACTCGTCTCCTTAGCAACATCCATAGCCTTATTGAAAGCTTTATAAACCGCATTAGATTTTGGTGCACAAGCGCAAAAAACTGCGGCATGGGCAATAGCTCGATTACCCTCTTTATCCCCTAAACGCTCATACACATCCCATGCATTAAGTGCAATTTGAAGGGCTCTAGGATCGGCATTTCCAATATCTTCAGAAGCAATAGCTAGAAGTCTTCTAGCAATAACCTTTGGGTCACAACCTGAAACAATCATTCTCGCCATCCAATACAGAGCGCCATCTGGAGATGAACCTCGAACCGACTTATGAAATGCTGATAACTGTTGATAATAAATATCACCACCCTTATCAAAACTGGCTACCTTAGTTTGCAAAATTTTAGAGACATCATTTATACTTAATGTTCGATTTGATTTGTCTGTTAGCTGCTCAATGATATTAATTAAACGACGAGCATCACCATCACTATGCTCAATGATTAAAGACAATGCGTCATCATCTTTAAGTGTAATTTTTTGGCTTTTTATGGCCTTACTTGCAATTATTTTCAGGTCTTCATCTCTGAGCTTATTAAGAATATAAACACGCATCCTTGATAATAATGAAGAGTTAATCTCAAAAGAGGGGTTTTCAGTAGTAGCGCCAATTAAGGTAATAAGTCCAGACTCAATATGAGGCAAAAAAGCATCCTGCTGAGCTTTATTGAAACGATGAATTTCGTCTACGAATAAGATTGTATTTTTATCATGTTGCTTATAAAGTTCGGCATGTTCAATTACATTTCTAAGCTCTTTAATTCCATCTAGCACAGCTGACATCTGCTCAAAGTGGGCTCCCATCTGCGAGCAAATAATTCTTGCAAGAGTTGTCTTTCCAACTCCTGAAGGACCCCAAAAAACCATTGAAAGGAATTGCTTATCTGCCAGGGCTTTACCAATAGGTTTATCAGATTTAAGGAGGTGGTCTTGTCCTATAAAATCATTTAATTTAGTAGGACGTAATACCTCAGCTAATGGTTGATAAGTCGACATAAATATTAAAAAATTAATTTTCCACTTTGATTATTATCTTCTTTATTTGTTACCATAAGCGCATATTTAAACATTATAATTTACCCATGTTTTTAAGATTTTTTTGCCTTGTTTTTTTTACAACAAGCGTATATGCTAATTCCCAATCATTTGAGGACTTTCTAAGTCAGGTCAGAACGACTGCAATAGAACAGGGTGTCTCTAAAATGACAATTGATAAAGCATTTTTCGAACTTACTCCTAATACAGATATCCTCAAATCAGACAGCTCTCAAGCTGAATTTAATCAAAATTTCTGGCACTATGTCAATAAAAGGGTAAGCAATGTTCGTCTCAGTAATGGAAGAGAAAGCTTAAAACAAAATGCCTCATTACTCAATAAAACATCTGAAAAATATGGTGTACCTGCATACGTTTTAGTAGCATTTTTAGGCCTTGAAAGTAACTATGGTAATTACATGGGGAATGAGAGCCTTGTGCGTTCTCTAGCAACCCTTGCTTATGACCCAAGACGCTCAGGTTTTTTCACAAAAGAACTAATTGCTGCATTAAAACTTATGGACAAGAACACCATACCAATTAATGCAAAAGGATCTTGGGCTGGAGCCATGGGAGCTGTTCAGTTCATGCCTACCAATGTTATTGCCTATGGTGTTGATGCTAATAATGATGGTAAGGTTGACCTTTGGAATGACAAAGCAGATATTTATGCAAGTGCTGCAAACTTTCTAAAAAAACTTGGCTGGAAAAAAGGAGAAAAATGGGGGCGTGAAGCTAAAATACCTAAGAACTTTGATTACCGCTTAACGGGTTTAAAAAACGAAAAAACTGTTAATGAATGGGCTGCATTAGGAGTCTTAAAAGGGAATGGCTCAAGCCTACCTAAATCAAATTTCAAATCATCTTTAATTGTGCCAATGGGCCATAAAGGCCCTGCCTTTTTAGTGTATCGAAACTTTGATACAATTATGGGTTGGAATCGTTCAATTCTTTATGCACTATCCGTCGCTTATTTATCAGATCGTATTAAAGGTGGGGGGAAATTAAGCGCCAAATCAATAGATGAACCGCTTTTGAGTAAAGAGAACGTAATGCAAATACAGAATACTTTAAATTTGCTTGGCTATGACACTGGAACTCCAGATGGAATGGCAGGACCAAAGACAAGAGAAGCAACAAGAATGTTTCAGTCTGATATTGGTCTTGTAGCTGATGGTTATATTGGGTATGAGTTATTACAAGTCCTTCAATGACAATCAAAACCTACCTTGGTTTTGATGTTGGCACTAAAAGAACGGGTATTGCAATTGCTAATAGTTTGACTTCACATGCTAGTGGCATTGAAACTATCCTGCATAACAAAGATGGATCAACTAATTGGGCACAACTCGAAAAAACTATTAACAAACATCAGCCAGATAAATTCATAGTTGGCATGCCCCTTGATAAAGATAATAAAGAGCAAGAGATGACATTTATAGCTCGCTCCTTTGGGAGAAAGCTTGAGAAACGATTTGATAAAGAAGTCATTTTTATTGACGAGTATTTATCATCGTCAGAAGCGAAAAAACAACTAAAATGGCACTACGCTCATAAGAATGCTGACAGGGGTGATGTAGATAAGCGCTCAGCCAAACTAATTTTACAGACTTGGCTTAATGAAACCACATACGATTAGCAACGAATCACAACTAAACTCAAATGGAAGGTTGGTCCATCTCTTGGGCTTAAAAGGACTTCCAAAAAATCAGCTAGAGAAAATATTAGATGTAGCTGATGGACTTATAGATAGTAAAGGAAATCTCCAAAAATCAAAAATCTTAAGGGATATGTCGGTTGCAAATCTATTCTTTGAACCGTCAACTAGAACTCGAAATACTTTTGAAATTGCTGCCAAGAGAACAAGTGCTAAGACAATAAATGTGGATCTTGCAAATTCAGCAACCAAAAAAAATGAAACCTTGATGGATACAATGCATACCCTTAAGGCTATGCAAATTGACATGTTTGTTATTCGTCACAAACAAAATGGAATGCCTCATCATGTTGCAGAGAATATTGAGGGAGTTTCAATTTTAAACGCTGGTGATGGCATTAATGCGCACCCAACACAAGCTTTACTGGATGTCCTTACAATACGACAGCACAAAGGACAATTTGACAACTTATCAGTTGCTATTGTGGGTGACATTAGACACTCGCGAGTTGCCCGCTCTGGAATCCAAGCGATGAAGACATTAGGCACAACAGATATTCGCCTTATAGCGCCTGAGACCCTTCATTATAAAGAAGAGACACCTGATTTAGAACGCTTTGATAGCCTCAAGAAAGGTATTGAGGGTGCTGATGTTATTATTTCCTTGAGACTACAAAAAGAAAGAATGATTGCAGCAGATATTCCAGATGAGCAGACATATTTTGATAATTTTGGTCTTACTAATAAGATTTTAAAACATGCAAAACCAGACGCTATTGTGATGCATCCTGGACCAGTTAATAGGGGCATTGAACTTGAATCTAGTGTTGCAGATGGACCCCAGTCAGTCATCCTGCAGCAGGTAACTAACGGCATTGCAGTTCGCATGGCTGCTATGGAAATTTTAGCAGGAGCCTTTTAAACAGTGAGCCAGCCTATTAATTTTGACCTTGCAAAGGATGCACTTCAAAAACTAAATACTGACGACACAATCTCGTCAGCTCATGGCTTATTGTGCGGATTCTATTGTGTCAAGCAAGACATTGGGCTAGATGATTGGCTCAATGAAATACTAGTTACTATTGATTTAAATAACCTCATTGAAAAAGAAGCACACCAAGTACTTGCAGAAATATTTAACAATACTAGTGAACAGCTATCTGACCCAACATTAAATTTTTGGCCAGTGATTGCTGATGATGATTCATCACTTAGAGATCAGGCAAATACTCTTATTGAGTGGTGTCAGGGCTTATTGGTTGGTCTTGGATTAAGCTCAGTTGAAACCTCTGATGAAGAGGTGTTAGAGATGATTAAAGACATTAGTGAGATTTCACAACTAGACGCTGACCTATTAGACAATGAAGAAAACGCTCAAGACTTTTATGAAATAGTAGAGTTTGTTCGTATAGGCGTCCTCTTTATTCAAGAAACACTCCAGCCATCAAAGCAGGATTTTATTAGTCCAGATCTTTTGCATTAAGACTTTTGATTGGTTGTATAAGAACCATTCCTATTTAGGTTTATAATAGATCATCACTTTTTTTTCTTAAAAAAAGAAGTGAATAAAGATTTTTATTAAATAACATAAGGAGTAATAAAATGACTTTAGCAAATTTATTTAAAGCACAAGCAATATTTGTATGGCTCTATGCAGCAATGTTTTGGGTAGCGCCTCAGATGGCTGCTCAAGGTCCAGGATGGACCTTAACAGCAAACATGGTGTCTTTTGGACAAGTACTGGCAATCCCATTGTTTGGCTTAGGGTTATTCGCTTGGATG
>ENA-UOXV01005914-UOXV01005914.1-marine-metagenome-genome-assembly--contig:-NODE-5914-length-13135-cov-4.197783_pt1 | contig 13135 bp, 10 predicted proteins | sample MGYA00238165_ERZ766961 | MGnify/ENA primary metagenome ERZ766961 (study PRJEB28924, sample SAMN03173240) | marine metagenome | biome: Marine; feature: Water; material: Subsurface seawater | place: North... | reverse complement strand
CATGCTGGGTGGTCAATGGCGCGGTGAAGCGCTCGGTATGGGCACCAGCACGTGGAAATACTGGGATGAACTTCGCGCCGGAAACATTACGGAAAAAGATTGGGAAGATATTGAAGCGGGAATTGCTCGGTCATACGGTCATTGTCAGGTGATGGGAACCGCCTCGACGATGACGGCGGTTACCGAAACGATTGGCCTCACGTTATCAGGTGCGTCATCAATCCCGGCTCCGGATTCAAGCCACAAACGGATGGCAACGGAATCAGGCCGCCGCATTGTCGATATGGTTTGGGAAGATCTCAAACCAAGCGACATCCTCACCAAAGACTCATTTGATAATGCCATCACCGTTCATATGGCGCTTGGTGGCTCGACCAATGCGATCATTCATATTGTGGCGATGTCGAAGCGGGCTGGTTTACCAATGTCGCTGCAACGGTTTGATGATATTTCGCGAACGACGCCGGTCCTCGCCAACATCAAACCTTCCGGCGAATTTTTAATGGAAGAATTTTATGCCGCCGGTGGGTTGCCCGCCTTATTGTCCGAACTTAAAGACTCCCTCAAGCTAAAATGCAAAACGGTAAGCGGCAAAACATTGGGTGATGATATTGCCCATGCGCAGGTCCACCGTAAGGACGTCATCCATTCTTTGGATGACCCGATCTATGGCGAGGGGGCGACGGCGGTTCTGTATGGTAATTTGGCGCCGGATGGTTGTGTGATGAAACCGGCCGCTGCTGATCAGAAATATTTAAAGCATCGGGGGCCTGCGCTGGTGTTTCGCGATTACAATCACATGGCGGCGGAAATTGATCGCGATGATCTCGATGTGACCGCCGATACGGTGATGGTGCTGCAAAATGCCGGTCCACAAGGTGGTCCGGGTATGCCCGAATGGGGCATGATGCCAATCCCGACAAAACTTCTTAAAGAAGGCGTGCGTGATATGTTGCGCGTTTCTGATTCGCGGATGAGTGGCACGAGTTATGGCGCGTGTATTCTGCATGTCGCGCCGGAATCATTTATCGGCGGCCCGCTCGCCTTTGTCCAAACTGGCGACATGATTGAAGTCGATGTAGATGAGCGGCGCATTCATCTCGATATTACCGATGAAGAGATGGCGGCCCGCCGATCGAAGTGGACACCGCCGGCGCCAATTTATGAACGAGGCTATACCAAATTATTTTTGGATCACATCGGCCAAGCCGATCAAGGCTGTGATTTTGATTATTTGGAAGCCAGCGCGCCGACACCGGAACCCGAGATACACTAACGTTAAGCGACTTGTGCGGCTGTTGAGATCACGTCGGGCGGCGGCGGCGCGGTGTCTGTTAAAGAGGGGACCGGCCGCAGCTCATAGTTAAGGGTGCCGTTTTTAGCGTAGAGCACAATATTTGCCAGAAAATTTTTGTCATCCTGTTCCGGAAAGTCGAGACGGAAATGACCGCCGCGGCTTTCATTGCGATGTAAAGCTGCTGTGCCTAGCATCCGGGCCACTTGAATGATCTTTTTTGTCTCGTACATTTTGCGAAGATTGTCGCACCGCTGACGAACCGTATCACCACCGACCCCGATTTCATCGAAAGCGTGTTCTAATGTGTCCATTTTTTCGAGGCCCGCTTGTAGCCGGTCGGCGCTGCGCACTTGACCAATATTGATAATGATTTCCTCTTGGACTTGAAGCCGCCATTCATCCGGCGTTAAAGATGTTTCTTTCCGGTGATAGCGTTCCTGGAGGCTCTCGATATGTGATTGCCAATCACCGCTTTCAGGATCAGGTTGGTCGGTGTGACGGCTATCGCAAGCTGCTGTGATGCCGGATCGCAGCCCAAACACATAACTATCAATCAGCGCCGCACCGCCAAGACGGTTCGCGCCATGAATACCACCGGCAGCTTCGCCGCCGGCATAAAGCCCGGGCACCGTGGTGCGGCCCCATTCATCGATTTTAACGCCGCCAAGATACGTGTGCGGGCCGCTGGTCACTTCTAAGAAGGCGTTTTCCATATCGACGCCGCTTTTTTTGAACATGGCAATGAGTTCACCGGAAGCGCCTTCATTGGCTTCATCGAAGACGTGGCGGATGTCGATACAGACGGCATTGTTTTCTGTGCCGCGGCCTTCGAACAGTTCAATCGCGACGGCACGGTTCAACAACGAGCGTGTCGATTGTTCCATTTTTTCCGGATCGTAGCGTTTCATAAAACGCTCACCGTCTTTATTCAGTAAAAACCCGCCTTCGTTGAGGAAGCCACTGGCGTGGGGCGGGTAGCCGGCAAGTTTCTTCGGTGCCGCCGTCATCATTTGATAGTCGAGGAACTCCATGTCGACGAGTTCGGCGCCGGCATTGAGCGCCATGGCATAGCCGTCGCCGGTGATCGTCGGCGGTGAATCGTTGAGTGCGTGGATTTGTGGTGCGCCGCCGGTCGAGAGAATTATTGAACGGGCATGAATGACAACAGGAATGCCTTCGCGGTATCGAAAACCCCAAGCACCAACCACCCGGTCACCGTCTTTAAGAAGATCAACCAGCATGACGTGTTGCAGTGGTTCAACGCCGTCGCCTTTGGTTTTGTTTGAGAGCGCCGCCATCAGGGGTTTGCCCATCAAGCGGCCGCAATGAACCAGGCGGGCAAACCGATGAGGATAGGCGCCTTGTTTTTGATCGAAGCGGCCGTCGTCCGTTTTTGCGAGTCCCAAACCCCAAGAGTCGAGCTCTAACGTTCGGTCCGTTGCTTCGTGACACATAATATGTGCAAGCCTTGGGTTGTTAAGCCCGTAACCGCCTTTGAGGGTGTCTTCGAAAAAGATTTCCGGATTATCGTCCGGGCTTGAATGGCCGATCGCGATTGAATGACCGCCGCGTGCCATCGACGAGCTACCTGATGCGTATGTGCCTTTGGTGATGACGGCGGGAACGGTGCCGCAACGCATCGCGCCTTCGGCAGCAATCATGCCAGCGACACCGGCGCCGATGATCAGAACATCGGTTTCGATCTTTTCAATTTCTTTAAGCTGTTCCATGCGTATGAAAAACCACGATTACACCAACGTGCCAAATTGGTTTATGCCTTAATGTTATTCTTTGAGTGTTATATTAGGATCATGTAGTGTTATATTAGGATCATGTAAAGTGTAATGCAATGTCGGTTCACATGGTGATCCGGCGCATCATGTTCATCGATTAGATTCATTTATGAGGAGAGAAGACCCGTGGCTAAAAAAACTAAAAAGGCGACGAAAAAAAGAAAAACAGCAACGAAAAAGAAAGTTGCGAAAAAATCAGCGAAGAAAACAGCAAAGCGTACCGTAAAAAGAAAAACAGTTAAAAAGCCGGCAAAGAAAACCACGCGCAAAAAAGCGACCAAAAAGCGCGTAACGAAAAAGACGGCAAAGAAATCATCGCGCAAAACCAAAACAGCCGGCGCAACGAAAGCCGGTAACGGAAAATATTATTTCCCCTTCGCGAAGTTGAAAAAAGTTCCAGCCGGAACGGGCTATTCGACTTCTCACGGCGGTGTCGTTGAGGGTGCGCGGATGCTGATCGGTTATATCCGTAAGCCAAAGGGTACCGGATCGCGTATGCACTCTCATCCAAATGAGCAGTTCAACTTTGTGGTTCAAGGCACCCTGAAGTGCGTGATTAACGGTAAAAAATCCTTGGCTCCTGCGGGAACTCTGATTTATGTGCCGGCCAATGCACCGCATACGATGGTCTCGACGGGCAAAAAAGACGTTATCTTCATTGCCATGAAGGACCTTTCCCACGGAATCATCGGCAAAGCCGTCGATGGCACCATGTCAGGCCCCCATTATGAGAAGGGATTTGGCCCGAAAAAGTAGGGAAAAAGCCCACTTTGAGGTCATTTTAGGGCAAATAATCAGTTGCCAACCCCCAGAGTGGGCAATACAACAAAGGTAAGATTTTCTAGATTTTAGGGCCCCGTCGCTAATAAAAGCTGCGGGCCCTAAAGAAAACGGGAGGAACATATGAAAGCTCTTAGCAAAATTACTGTTTTATCCGCCATGGCGGGTGCCTTGGCATTTGGACTCACAGGTCCGGCTGCCGCTAAATTTCCGAACAAGCCGATCGATTTCGTTTGTGCGACATCGCCCGGTTCGGGTGCTGCTGTTTGGTGCCATTTGGTTGCCGATCATCTTCGCAAAGATTTGAAGAACCCTGTTAAGGTTCAATTCAAAAGCGGTGGCTCCAATTATGAGCCAACATCGTATGTCGCAAAAAAACCGGCTGACGGTCACACGCTTCTTCATATCAGCGCAAGTTTTACCGGTTATTTCAATCTGCCGCATTTTAAATATGACGAAAAGAATTTCGATATTCTTGCGGTCATGGAACAGCATCTTTATGCGATTGCCGTTCACTCAGACAGCCCTTGGAAAACCTACAAGGATTGGATTAAAGCGGCGAAAAAATCTCCTAATAAATATGCCATGGGTAGTAACAAGATTGGTTCTGTCCACCACCGTCACCAAGAGCTGATCCATAAAACAGCCGGCATCAAAGTTCGTTTCGTGCCTTACAAAGGAACGGGCGACGTGGTGAAAGACGTTATTGGTAAACATCTTATCATTGGATTTGCTCAACCCGGTAAATGGAATTCCCATATCAAAGCTGGTAAAGCACGGGCTCTTCTTCTTCTAAGCGAAACGCGCTTGCCAGGCCCCGTTTGGAAAGGTGTGCCGGTACCGTCTGATCTTGGTCTTAAATATAAGATCCCGCATCAGTTCCAAGGCTTCATGGTTCGCAAGAAAACACCAGCTGGGGCGATGAAAGTGCTTAAAGGGTCTTTAAGTAAGCTCAAAGGGACAAAAGCTTATAAAAAATACTTGAGTAAACAGCCGCATGTGATTCCGGGTTACGATGACGATACGGCTAAACTTAACAAAGAATTTGCTGACGGCAAAAAATCGACTCGGAAGTTGATGATCAAGTTGGGCATCCTGAAAGCAGGAAGCTAAGAAGGTTTGAGACTTCGTTTCTGACCAATTTAAAGATTGAGTCTGAGGCGGTAAGAGATTGAACCACCTGGTTGGCTGTATTAAATTATGCCAACCAGGTGTTTTCTTTAGTCACCCAATATCTAGATTTCTAAGTCATTAAGTAAAAAAAATTTACGCTAAACGAGTCAGTAGGGAAGTCATGACGCTCAATAAAAATACGGCGGATTTTTTCTCGGTACTTGCCATCACTTTCGGCATTAGTTACCTGTATTACCACACATTTTCATTCTCACCCTCGATGTTGCCAGGATATCCGGGAGATGCATTTTTCCCCCGCCTGGTACTCGGGTTCACATTGTTTTGTTGTGCTGTGCTTTTATCTCGTACGGCAAAAGTTATGTTTGGGGAGAATGCTCCTGTTGCTGAGAATGCCGATAAAGAAACCACGGTAACGATTGAGCTGCTTCCCTTTGCGTTTATCATTTTATTAGTGCTCGCTTATATCTTCTTGCTCCCGGTGATCGGGTTTGAAACCTGTACTTTCTTATTTTTGTTTATCCTATTGATCACACGTTGGTTTGAAGATTGGAAGCCACGGATCATTAAGGTTGGCGTTTTGTCCCTTGGAACGGCGCTCTTCTTTTATTTTGCATTTGTAATCTTATTAAATGTCTCATTTCCGGTGAAGCTTCTGCCGGACTACATCAAAATTTTATAGCGCTTCGGGGTTCGTTTTATGGAAGGTTTCCTCTCAAATTTTGGGCCGGCTGCGGATCTCGTATTCAGTCCCCTCACATTATTCGCCTTATTCGGTGGTGTCATCTTGGGCATTATCCTTGGTGCGTTGCCCGGCTTTGGAAGTTCGCAATCCCTGGCGTTGTTGTTTCCGATTACCTTTGTTTTGTCGGCGCCAGACGCCATCTTGTTTTGTGTTGCGGTATATTCCGCGGCTGAATACGGGGGCTCGATTCCAGCGATCCTGATTAGAACGCCGGGAACACCGGCGGGCGCGGTCACCGTGCTTGATGGCTACGAAATGACGAAACAGGGCAAGCCTCTAAAGGCTCTCAAAGTATCGTTATTCTCTGGTGTTATCGGTGGACTGACGAGTACGGTTATTTTCATCATTTCCGGTGTGGCCCTGGCCAATATTGCTTTGAAGTTCGGCCCCGGTGAAATGTTCGCCCTCGGTGTCTTCGGCATCTCTATTATCGGATCCTTTTTTGGGAAAGATCCGGCGAAGGGATTCCTCGCCACGGGCATTGGCCTTTTCCTCGCCACCGTTGGCAGCTCAAGATTCGGCGGTATGCGATTCACTTGGGAACTCGGACCTTTAATGGATGGATTGCCACTTGTGGTCATCGTGATCGGGCTTCTTGCGGGGCCCGAAGCCTTTCGTCTTTTGCTCGACCACCGGAAAACCATCGAAAAGGGCGTGGTTGCCGATCTCACGGCAGAACGTGAAAAAAACAGAATTACAAAAGAAGAAGTTAAGCTTCTCATTCCAACGTGGATTCGCAATAGTCTTATCGGCACGGCCATTGGCGCTATTCCCGGTGCGGGTGCTTCGGTTGGCTCCCTCATTGCCTATAACGAAGAAAAGCGCTGGTGTAAGCGCAGTGAACTTATGGGAACGGGCATTGTTGAAGGGATTGCAGCCCCGGAGACCGCTAATAATGCGGTAGTGGCCGGCACGCTCGTGCCATCGTTGGCGCTGGGTATTCCGGGTTCCGGCACGGCCGCTATTCTGATCGGCGTCCTCGTGACCAAAGGGATTGTCCCGGGACCGATGCTTTTTAAGGATCCAGAAACAGCCCCCTTGGTGCTGGCAATTTTTATGGGCTTGGTCATTTGTAACTTTATGCTGCTTGCCGTTGGCTTAGGCGGTATGCGGATTTGGGGTCCGATTGCTAAAGTACCTCGGCGTATCCTCGGCCCGTTCGTCATGATCATGATCTTGATCGGCACCTTTGCGTATTCGAACTATTGGGCGCATGTGGTGATGGTGCTCGTCATGGCTGTCATGGCTTATTATTTCGAAAAAATTGATATCCCCACTGTCCCCATTGTGTTGGCGTTTGTGATGGGTCCGATCGTTGAGGGTAATTTAAACAAAGCCCTGACGATCCATGCAGGCGATCTCATGGCGGTGATCACAAGACCGATCGCATTGTTTATTTTCGCGATGTCTTTCATTACGATCGTTTATGCTGTTTGGACGAGTTATAAAACACCAAAAGTAGAAACAGGCACACTTAAAGAGTAGGCCTCATCGATCATTTTTACTCGATCGTTTCATTTTGATGTTTTATTTGTGATGGTTATGTCGAGCGACGCGTGAGCTTTTCTTAAAGCGTTCTCGACGACGTCCGGTGTTTCGCCCCGCGCAAATATAAAGCCAAGATATTTATGCCCTTCAGGCCAGGCGATTACGTCGTAGCCTATCGGGATGCTAATTGAAATATCTTCAATTCCCTCAATCGCATTGGCTTCATCAAGTCCCGTGATGTCTTCAAACGTTCCTGACTCAGGGACCGGGATCATCATGACTCCGGCGGCAGTCTGTTCGCGTTGCCATGTTTCAATGGGCAGGCGTAAAGCATGGCTGAGCACAAGCTCTTCCAGGCTCATACCTGTGCCGAAACGAAGCGTGCGAGCGCACAAACCGCCGATGGTGCGCGCACCAACATCGATAGGCCAAGCTCCTTTATCATTCAATCGTAGCTCACCATGAATGGGGCCATCGGTTAATCCCATCGATTGGGTCGCTTGCGCAGCGGTCTTGGCGATGAGATTTTGTTGGCTGGCGTTCAGCCGAGAAGGGGTGACATAAATTGTTTCCTCAAAATAAGGGCCTTCCAGCGGGTCGGGTTTATCGAATAACGCGAGGACTTCGAGGCGGCCATTGAGCAGCACGCCTTCTAAGGCAACTTCAATGCCGGGGATATAACCCTCGACCAAGATGTGATTTACCTCTTTTCGCTTAGAGACGACATCCGGTTGGCTGAGCAATTTGAGAATTCTATAAAACGCATTGGTAAATTCCGCAGCGTTATTGGCGCGTATGACACCTCGGCTGCCCGATAATGATAATGGCTTTAAGACGCAGGGAAACGACATCGTTTGTGCAAGCTGGCTTGGATTGTCATCGAGAGATACCAATGAGAACCAAGGAGACGGCACACCAGAATTTGCGAGACGGCTCCGGAACCGGTGTTTATCGACGCTGACTTCAACCGATTCAGGGGAGTTATGCTCCAATCCTAATGCTTTTGCCGCTGCCGCTGCGAGAAGGGTGGTTTCCTCATCAACAGGGATAATGGCATTTAGAGGGAATTGTTCTGCAAACCGGGTGATTTGCTCAACGCCTCGTTCGAGGTCGTAAAAATCAATCGTCACGGTTGAATCGTTATGAAATTGTTCGAGAACTTGGTTTTGATTGGAGCCAACGACGATCCCAATGCCGAGCTTTGTCGCTGCTGCCATGAAATCGTGCGCCCGATAGGACGTCGTCGGGATTAATAGAAGGGCTCGTTTTGCAGTATCAATGTTGGGCATAGTCGGCTTTGTCGCCGTTAAGCGCTGAATGATTAAACTTTAGCCAATTGGTCTTCAGTCGGCTCGGCGCAACAATACCAGGGCTCGCTCATCCGGGGAACGGAAGGTTGGGGAAGATGTTGAAAGGCCTTCAAGTCAGAACCAGATTTTTGGCCACAGGTTTGCTGTGTTGTTTCTAATATGTGCGCAAAGGTCGTCCGGCGATCCCAATTATTTTTTTCACTGTTCTGGATAACGTCGCGAATTTTATGATAAAGCGCGGCTGTTATTGGGTCTGAGTCAGTCCAGGTATAGCTTAATGCAGGCTCATCAAAAGAACCAAGATGCGGCTTGATGGCTTCATGGTCGAGTAGTTTTGAGCCTTTTGGAAGAAGCAATCGGATAGCCAGTTGGATAGGGGCAACATAATCGACCATTTCCAACTGCATAATAACGTCCAGCAGATCTAAATAACCTTGGGGTGTTGTCCAGGGCGTAAAAGGCATAAAGGTCGGTGATAGCGTTAAGCCGAGAGATCGTGTTAATCGGACAGCTTCGATGAAGTCCTCTCGCGTGTGTCCCTTATCGAGGATATTGAGAATGTGATCATCAACTGATTCAACAGCCGTGGTGACAAACAGGCAGCCCGTTCTAACGAGCTCTGAAAGATGCGGTTGATGTTGAAGCAGATGCTCAATTTTAATTGTCGCATCATAGGTGATCTGGGGAAATTCAGTATGAAACGCCTTAATGATGCGCAAAGCATGTCCGGCGCCATTAAAAAAGTCCGGATCACCAAATGTAATATGTTTGGCTCCGGCTTGAACTTGTTGGCGAATATCTTCGAGAACAATGTCCTCTTGGACAATACGAAATACGCCATCGTATACGGGGACAACCGGACAATGCCGGCAGACATGTTTGCAGCCACGTGATGCTTCGGTGTAGCCAATATCAAGCCGCTGATTATTTTCAATTTCAAGATAGCCGTAATTTGAAAGTGCTGGTAACGAGCTGCGATCAGGTACCCGAAATTGCTGTTTTTCATGAGAAATTACGGGTTCTGTTTGAATGAAGACCTGCTCTGAGGCGTTGGCCGCATTAAGACGCTTGTAGAGGCTGCAGAGTCCTGTTTCAAATTCCCCGCCAAGAATCGTTCCCGCTCCTAATTCGCGCAGAAATTTCTCATTGAGCGGTGCATAGAGGCCGTAAAAACAATAATGCGCCGTTGGGTTTATTTCTTGCAGTCGAGGCAGCAGCGCGATGGCAAGCCGTGTCGCCGTGTGCATTTGCAAATGAAATGCAATGAGTGAGGCATCACGAATAGCGGCTTCATCTATTTCTTGCACGGCGAGATCAAGGCACGTCACCGTAGCGCCGGCTTCACGCAACCAAGCCGTGGGGGAAGCTAGACCAAAGGGTTGATGCCCCAGATCGTAAGTTGAGATGAGAGCAAAGTTCACACGAAGTGGCCTATTGATGAATGATTACTTTCCTGGAGAATAGTATGGGTTGTCCCCAGAATTGTGATCCGTGGAATCTAATACAGCTGTAATCTCCGGAACGGCCGCAAGAATTTCTTTTTCAACACCTTGCTTCAACGTGACGTCCGCCATGCCACAGCCCTGGCAACCACCTTCAAGGCGAATATAAGCCGTGCTTTCTTGAACATCGATAAGCGCGATGTGCCCACCGTGTGAGGCTACGGCAGGATTAACTTTTTCATCGAGAACGCCTTGGACGGCTATGGCAATAGGGGTTTCTAGGCCGGGCTTTGAAATGGCATCGCGGTGATCTTTAACACCCTGAACCTCAGGAATGTAATGGCGCATCATATTTTCGATGCCGGCTTTTAAACCGACCGCCGATCCCATCATTTCAAGATAAACGATACCATCTTTGAATTCGCGGAAGATCACATCACCGCCACCTTGTGACGTCGCCGGACGAATGCGTGTTTCAATCAAATCAAGGATCTGTTTCTCGATATCGCTATTACTATCGTCTTTGTGAGAGTCATCTGACTGTGTTGCTGATGAATTGGGCGTGATCGTGGGATCTCCTGATGTAAAATGATCCATGATCGCGCCGAGGATTGATGGCTTCATAATATCCCAGTCTTTGTCATCGGCTTTATTAACCGAAATGGATTCTTTTTCCAGAAGAACCCTGACCACACCATCGATCTCAAACAAACGCTTTGCTAAGGGCGATTTTTCGGCATTTTCTGCTTTGGCAAAAGCAGCCGAGCCTGCTTGCATCACGACATCTCCGGGTAGAAATTTGAGCGTCGCCGAATTTGACGTGGTTTCCGTTTGGATGAACATCAGTCTTCCTTCCTTCACTTTTCGATAGTCTAAACCTTGGGCGCTCTTTGTACTAGAAAGTCATGTACAAGGAGGCCTTAAGGTTTGCGCCTCTATTAAATGGGGTGATATCCCCTTTTGTCTAGAGAACAAAGCATATTAATTTGTGAGGGTTTTAGCCCTTTTCTTCTTCTTCTGCGAAATACTGCCGGGCAATTCTAAAACTGTCGACCGCGGCTGGTGCGCCACAATATGCAGCGACTTGGAGAAAGACTTCTTTGATCTCGTCCTTTGTTAGGCCGTTATTAATGGCGCCTCGGAGATGGGTTTTGATCTCGTGAGGACGGTTGAGGGCACTCAGCATGGCGAGGCAAAGCATGCTGCGTACTTTTTTTGGTAATCCGGGCCGGTCCCAAATGTCAGCCCAAGCATAAGAGGTGACATGTTGGTTGAGGTCTCGGCTAAAGTCATCGAGCTCGGCCATGCGGGCATCGACATATTCTTTGCCGAGCACGCTGCGACGGACCTCAAGGCCTCGGTCATATTTTGCTTGATCCATAGTCTTTCTCCCTGTGATTTAAATGAAATAAAATCGTCAGATAGTGTGATCATGCCAATAGGCACGGTCAAACATATTGTTCGCAGTAGTACTAAATATGGGGGTGATTAAAGATTGGTCTTTTTAATGGGTGACGCGGCTGGGTCTATTTGTGCACAGGTTGCTGTCTCGCCACTGCAGCATGGATCGACGTTTTGTCCGCACGTATCACATTGTACATGGCCATGAACATTAACTTGCCGCGCGAGCCGGTGGCATAGCGGGCATCGCCAGTTCATTTGTGTCACATTATTTGGCGTCAAAACATATATCCATATGACAATCGATAACGGTTATCTTCAACACTACCTATAAGTGTGTTATCTTGAATTGTAAGAGTAATCAACCAAATCACGTTGGGGGAAAAGCTATGCCGATTAAGGGTGAAAAACCGATCTTTATTATAAGTGCGCCTCGTTCAGGGTCGACATTAATGCGGTTGATATTGGATGCGCATCCGCGAATCGGTATCCCGTCACCTGCGTGGCTGTATGAAATGGTTCGACCTTATCTTTACAGCTATGGTGACCTCACCAATGAACAGAATCTACATGCGCTAGCCGAAGATATTCTTGCGGCACCGTCCATTAAAGATTTTACATCTCAACTAACAGCAGACGAGATGGTGGCGGAGTCGAATGATCCATCATTTGCGGGTCTTTATGATGCCCTTCATCGAAAGTATGTTCGTGATACGGGTAAATCCCGTTGGGGTGAAAAAACCCCGCGAAATTGTTTTTGGATGGATGAAATAAAATCGGATTATCCTGACGCCCAATTCGTTCACATCATCCGGGACGGTAGGGATATGGCGATCGATATTGCTGATTCTCGGTTGTGGCCTTATTCACTCTATTCGGGTGCGCAAATGTGGGACATGTTTGTGTCAGCCGCTCAAGAGTCTGGCGCTGAACTTGATTCAAATTCATACTATGAAATTCATTATGAGAAACTTTGCGCTGATCCAGAGGGTGAGCTTAAAAAGTTATGTGATTTTCTGGGCGAAGATTTTTCTCCGCAGATGTTAAGCCATCATCAATCGGACTCGGCGAAAAGCTGGGGCGGCGGTGATGCTTTACATGCCAGTATTCTTAAGCCGATCACCACGGATTATTGTGAAATGTATAAAACGCGGCTTTCTGATTCAGACTGTGAGGCGATTGAGGCATTAATTGGCACGCGCCTTAAAAGTTGGAATTACCCAGTACGGGATAATGCCAAACCCATTTCTGCAAAACTTGCCCGCCAATTATTGGAGAGTGATATTCCGTCGAACCCCAACTATGTGCCTTTTAAAGGCTGGCATGCCAAACGCCGGCAGGAGCGAAAAGCAGCAGGGGTGTGGCGCGATGAAGATCGGGATTCGCTATTGTGGGGCACTCAGTAACCCGGAAGTGCAGAGCGTCCTGCTTTAAAGATCAACGGGTCACGTAATAGCCTGCCATCAATACAGTTTGAGATCCGTTCCTTGGCTTTAATGCATTGAAAATAAAACTGTTTTAGCGGTTCAGCTTTGGCCACAGCGAACGTTGTAAATATGCAACACCCGTCAAAGGGATGATCCCTCGGTTTATACATATATTTTGTTCTCTACATACCGTGGTATATTAGGCGTCGAATAATAAGGGCGGGAAATGTCCTCAGTTAACAAAGGTTTAGCGAGTTTTTGCCGAAGCGTGCTCGCGGCAAGTTTGATCCTTGTTGCCTCAAGCGGTTTAGCAAATGCCCA
>ENA-UOXV01005912-UOXV01005912.1-marine-metagenome-genome-assembly--contig:-NODE-5912-length-13137-cov-4.947791_pt1 | contig 13137 bp, 15 predicted proteins | sample MGYA00238165_ERZ766961 | MGnify/ENA primary metagenome ERZ766961 (study PRJEB28924, sample SAMN03173240) | marine metagenome | biome: Marine; feature: Water; material: Subsurface seawater | place: North... | reverse complement strand
GGGGATTGTATGGGAGGGGGGGGTGCGGGGCAGTTGCCTCCTTGCGGGTGCCAGCAGTGCTGTGTGCACCTTTGAAAGAGCTCTGCATGCATGCGTCTGGCTCCGTGGTTTAACGTAGAGAAAACGCGCTCTCTGCCAGGCGCTAAACCTTGACCATTTCACCGTCGGTGGGGCAGCCAGGGGTGTGCGTGAGATTATTTCGAGAGAAGAGAGTACATCTCGCAACTTTCGGCAGCGAGTGATCGACAGGCACCGTGTACGTACACACAAAAATCACGCACACACCCTATGGTGTGTCTCGGCCTTCATTTCTCACACGCCACGGGAAATTCCAGCGAGCACGCCACTCTCACTCTAGCAATGCCATATCGATCTGCAACATACACCCGAGCTTGGCTCTCGGAGCACTGCCGCAACCGCCATCACTACGCCGTAATGACGAGTGACTGGCCGCCACGGCACCCCAACACGCTAGCGGTGCACGGGCACCCACTCTACTTCTTGGTGAAGAAGGAGGAGATGGACGACTGAGCCTTCTTGGCGGGCGCCTCCTTCTTGGCCGCGGGCTTTGCAGCGGGCTTCGGCAGCGCCTTGGGCAGCGCCTTGGGCTTCGCAGCACCAGCTGCGGACTCCTCGTCCGCAGGCGCATCGCCGGCGCCCTCGTCATCGGTAACCTCCTCCGTCACGATCTCAGTCACGAGGTAGCCCTTGGCGTCCATCGCCGTCCGCTCCACCTTGCGCGTGCGCTTGTGCACTGGCGCAGCGGCGTTGGCGAACGCTGAGACGTCCAGCGTCTTTTGGTTGGCGTCCACGTCGATCTCCTTGCGCTTGCGCGCCTTCTTGGGCTTCTCCTCGTCGCCCTCCTCCGCGTCTGACCCTGCCTCCTTCTTCTTGCGCCCCTTTCGCGCCTTCTTTTCCTCCCCATCCTCTCCCTTCTTCGGTCGCCGCTTCTTGCCCTTGACCTCCACCTCCTCTTCTTCCCCGTCCGCGCCCTTACGCCTCTTGGTGATAACCAAAACACCGTTCGCCGGCCCGTCGTCCTCCGCCTGCACGTTCTTCCCCGCGGCCTTTGCGGGCGCAGGGCTACCCGGCTCTGACGCATTCGTGTGCTGCGAGTCGTGCGACGAGTCCGACTCGTCGCCAGAGTCCTCCTCCTCCTCTTCCTCCTCCTCTTCCTTCTCTGCTGGCTTGTCCACTGCCGCGTCGTCGCTGTCCTTCGTGAAGGCACCTGCGTACTTGTTGTTGAGGCGAGCAGCGTCCGCCTTTTCCTGCTCACGTGTGGCAGTTGCCTCCTCCTCGGAGTCTGAGTCATCCAGGCGCCGTCGTGACACGCGGCTCTTCTTGGATGGCTCCTCCGCAGCAACCGCTTCCGATTCCGAGGCTTCATCTGCATCCGCCTCCTCCTCCGATTCGTCGTTGATGAAGGCACGGTCCGCGCGCTTGCGCTCTGCCTCGCTTCGACCAGCTGCCTTCTTCTTCGGTGATGCCTTCTTCGTGGCAGGTTTCTTCTCAAAATCGAACTGGAAGCCCAATTCACGCCTCTCCTCCGCTTTGGGGGCCTCATCTTCCGAATCGGACTCTTCCGCCTTCTTGCTTGCCTCCTTCTTGTTGCCCTTAGCCCCTCCAAACATGCCCGATGCCTTACCGCCGCTTTTGCCGCCGCCGGCTGCCAGCTGCGCCATCCGCTGCTCAGCCATCGAGAGTTTCTTCACCTTGACTGCGCCCCCGCCTCCTCCTGTGGCAAGCTCCGCGAATCGCTGCTCGGCTGCCGAAAGCTTCGGCTTGGGCGCCTCCTCCTTGCCCTTGGCCGCAATCGCACCGAATGCGCCACCGCTTTTCTTTGCAGGTTCATCCTTCAGCTTGTCGGATTCCTTACTAGCTACGGGCGATGGTGCGGCTGGCTTGCGGGAGGCCTCCCCCGCGGGACCTCCTGGGGAGTACGGGAAGAGCTCTGCTCATCAGTGGGCGAGAGTCAAGAAAGGAGTCAACAGGCCAACTTTCATGTCAGGCTCGCTCAAGTGCACCGTCCAATTCGGCGTGCAGTGGTCAATGCAACGCTATTCATGGTGGTCCTCGGGCACAACAAGGCTGTGCAAACGGGAACGCTCGACTGTCCAGTCGGAGCGCAACAAACTTTCCCAGCTTGCTATGGAGTTTGCAAGGACAGCGGCACAAACGGCGTGCTAGAGAGGGAATCGCACGTCTCGGCTGCAAGTCGCGTACCACCTTGGAGCACTTGATGTGGCCATGCCTGCGAAGCGCCACATCGCTCGTTAGGCCGCCGCCCAGGTGTACGCACGTTTGCCAACGGGGTCACCGCACCGGTTGTCCCTTAGGCAGTTTTTCTCCTCTGGCGCGGAATTGAACATGTCCCAAAGTGCAGCAGACTCGGTTGCCCATAACGCCGACGCCGAAGGTGCACCACCCGGCGCCGCTGTGACACTGTACACATGTGCACAAGACAAGGTCTCGAGCGAGGCGACGGCCTGCTCGAGATCCTCGTCCTTGGCGATGATGAATCTGCGGGCTCGCACAGAATCACCGTCTGCTGCGGTCCAACCACTGAGCAGATAGGTCGCGCGAACGGCATCCTTGTTGTCCTCGGCGAACTGGAAGAGCAGCCTGTCGCGGGGCGGGAGGTCAGGCGGGGCTACGGCGCAGCGGCGCTGCAATACTGCCCGGGCACGCCTGAGAGCAATGCGGTGAAAATTTCGGCAACGCCAGGACGCGTTGCGATACTCGTGAGGCGCCAACACCGCAGCTGCAGACGGCGCCGGCAGTTCCCCACTGCACCGAATCGTGCCGCGGAGGGGCAAACCCACCGCTTGGCAACGTCTGCTGAAACCGCAAGAGACGAGGACAGCCACTTATAGGTGATAGTCCTCTGTTCGTCAAGGACAAACCCCTTGATGTCATCCATGTGTGCGGCCACGGGGGCGGCGACAGCGGTGGGCATCGTTGGGAGAGTCTTTCCCCGCTATCGTGCCCGTCGCTTCCCGCCACAGGTTGGCTGATTCATTCGGGCCCGCCTGCGCTGTAGTTGACGTCTTCGGGATTTTTCATTTCCCAGGCGGAACTCGGCTGTGCCCCCCAGAGGGTTCGTATGACCGGCCCCGTCAACGCGGAGGTTCCAGAGTCGCACGCAATCCATATTATCTACGTAGAGGCTCCCAGTGTGCACGATGTGGGCGCCACTTTAGATGCCGGGGCGGCGGCGCGAAGGGGGAATCATTTGGTTAAGAGGACACTTGGGGAGGCGATGAAGGTGGCGAGCGACGGCGACATTATCGAGGTTGCCCCAGGGGTCTACACCGAGGGCATCCTGCTTAGCAAAGCAGTAACATTGTACGCCGCTGCTGCCGGCAAGGTCGTCGTGAAGAGCGACGGCGATCCGACCGTCGTCTCAACAGCTCACGGCGCGCGGCTTCGCAACATATCGTTCGAGCACACCGGGGGGGACGCTAGCGCGAGGGGACGTGCGGGTCCGCGCTGTCTTGAAGTTGTTGGGGGGTATCTGACATGCGACGGGTGTTCGTTCACATCCAAGGTTGGATCCGCTGTGATGGCAGCCGAGAACGGGTGCACCGTCCTCCCACGCGTCCTGGAAAGGGTTTCCTAGCGACAGACTCGCGTGGCTAGCTTCGGTCGTTCTGAAATACGTGATTGCGACGATCTTCACAGGTCTGTGGTGATGCAACACTGTCAACTCCATAATTCCGGCCGCTGCGGCCTAATCTGCGTCAAGGGTGCGGACCCGGGCTACCCTTTCAGGGCGGGTGGCAGTGCTGCGCTGCAGGTATGAAACGGCGTACTGGATGGGGCCTTGATAGACCCACACTGCACGGCAGGCGGAAAGGCCAAGTGTGAAGGCTGCATACTGGCCAACAACGGGCTCAACGGTGCGGACATTCAGTCTCGCGGGACGGCAGTCCTACGCAACTCCATAGTCCTCCGCAATGCGCAAACAGGTCATTTTTAACCCAATCGTTCCCGCACAAGTACAAGTTCTGTTGCCCGTTTCTGTGTGCAGAGCGTAAAATTCAGCCGTGTGCTAATGCCTCGAGCTGTCACTGCATCTTATCTGCTCCTCGCCGCGCGCGAGCAGGGGTGCTGGTTGCTGATCCATTGTCATTTGCCCACATCGAGGACAACGAGGTGTCGCACAATGGGCGGCGGGGCGTGACGGCGCAAAAGGCGGGGTGTTTCTTGTTGCTGCGGAATCGCGTGCGGCACAACGGCAACATTGGCGTGATCGGGATCGGGCCGTGGGACAAGCAGCATGTGCTTCAGATCTGGGATAACGACATTTCTGAGAACTTGGCCGCTGGCGTCTGGGTTCAGCGTGGCGATGCTAACATGCTGCGCAACCGTGTCCGGAGAAACCGCGACAGCGGTGTGGTGGCATTCGGCGCGGGTTCGTGCGTGCGGATGGAGCACAACGAGATTGCGGGCAACCGCGGCGTCGGCATATCAGTGCATTCGGCCAAACAGGCGAGAACCGCGCCCCAAACTAGGCCGTCACAGCGGCCGGAGTGTGCCGTGGTGATGGCGGCGTGTTGGCGGCGCGGCGCCGCATCCTAGTCTGTAGTAACCGTGCGGGCCGGGGTGGTGTGTCAGGTGACGCTGGCGAGAAACCTGGTCGGGGCGCTGCGCTTCCCGGCGCCGTCTGAGCACATCTTGGCGCTGTGCATGGGCCTCCACCCGCGGCTCGGCGCTGCATCGCCTTTACACACTCTCGATGAGGCCTGTGTGTACCAGGTTTCTCCCTGAGCCCCTGAGAAGGGCCATTCTCAGTCCTGGGCCGATCGCGCAGCGAATCGCGCGCTCACCGCTGCGCGATCGCCGCCGCTCGCCCAGGTTGTGTGCATTCTTCGCGACAACGTGCACAACGAGGGTAACGGCGGGGCGGGCGTGGAGCTCCTGGGGTGCGCCGCCTCGGTGGAGGGCAACGCCCTCTGCGCCAACGCGGAGCACGGGCTGATGGCGGACTGCGCGGCGCTGGAGCTGCGGTGCAACGACGTGACGGACAACGGCGGCGGCGGCATCGTGCTCCGCGGGCCCGCCACTAAGTGCACCTCGCGGGACAACGCGCTGCTCCACAACGCCCAGTTCGGCCTCCAGGCACCCTCCTGCCCCCCCCCGCACGCCCCCGCGCCGCGCTGCTGAGCGCGCACGCGGCCTGCAGGTGCACGGCGGCGCGGCGTTTTCGTCCTCCGGCGGGGGCGACACCGTCGCGTCCAACCTGCACGGCGGTGGCCCCCGGCCGCGTGCGTGCTCGCGCTGCGTGCTGCGACATGTGCGTGCGAAGTGCATGCGCGCGCCGCGCATGACCGTGCTGGTGGTGCGCAGGGGTGCTGGTGCGCGACCAGGCGAGGTGCGCGCTGGCGGGGCTGCTGGTGGTCTCCAACCAGGGGCACGGCGTGGCCGTCGAGGCGGGCTGTTGCCTCCACCTCTCCGCCTCCCGCGTCTGCCGCAACGATGGTGCGGGTGTCTGGGTCGCTGGGCGGGCGGTCCTGCACTCCGCCTCCCTCTACCTCGGCGAGAACGCTCGCCCGGTTCGCTCTGCCCCCGCTGCCCGGCCCTCCCGCGCCTCCGCCTCCCAGCTTCTGCCGCGGACTGACCGGCGCGGCGGGTAGCAGCTTATGCCCGTCGAGGGGGGAATGGGGGGGGGCGTCGTGGAGGGAGACATGGAGGGTGAGGGGTCCGCTTCGCCACGAAAGCAGCTTCCGGCCGGGCCGCAGCTCTGCCTCCGCGCGGCGTGGAGGTGGCACTCCCCGCCACCTGCACTCCCCGCCAGCCACCGCCCAGCGGGAGCAGGGGAGAGCCGCATGGCCCTCGCAACAGCATGCCGTGAATCGTTCTCCGTGCGCAGCCGACGACGTGGCCCGCGCACTGCGCCCGCTCCTGAGGCGGCAGCAGAAGCCGGGAGCGAACGTGGCGAGGGTGGGCGAGATGGTGCCTCGCTGCCTGATACTGATACGAGGCAACGACAAGGGGCTTCCGCCGCAACTGCAGGAGCGGAGAACTCGCATCCCTGATAACTTCGGGATGGAGTCTAGTGCGAGACGTAAATGTAAGCTTACATTCCGAGAGTTGCCACCAGTGCCTAGGCAGAGCTATGCCGCGCCCAACACCACGACGTCAGTACTGCCGCGACTAGTCTCCCATGTCGGATCGGATGCTCTGCCCCGCACACGCTGCACTGCCTTGCTTGCGCTGGGTGCACGGCGCAGGCTCGTGATCAGCCCCACCACAGCCTCCCGCGGTACCACGAAATCCAGTTCGACGAAGCAAAACTAACGAGTGTTGCACTCGAAGTTGTATGGCGTTTCATTTTACACATGGATCTCACGGGTCTGGATCTGTAAAATGGATTCGAGATATTCTTCCCCCAGCCCCACGCCTGCGCGCCGGTCCCCCGGCCCACGCCTGTGCGGGAATAGTGGGATCACTTCGCGCATGTCCCTGGATTCTGCCATTCCCCTGCAAGCGAAAGCTCTGCGCCCCGCACACAATGCTACAGTCGCAGAACTGTTTCCGAGGGGCAAGCTCGCAAAGAAGGATGCAGCCCTTTGCTTTATCCGCGCCACAATCCTTCCGACGCGTGATGCAGCTGACTTGATTCCAGCGACCGGTTCGGACTCGATCTTTGCTGCCTTCTCTCTGTGCTGCCCGTGGGCCGTAATCCCTACAGACTTCCAATTTGATGCACTGGACGATAGCTCGATCATCACGGCGCACACTCACTTCACCACGCAGTGTCTCGCAGAGCAAGAGTTTAACCAGGTTCCAGACCTCATCGTTCCCGAGCCCATTTTCGCACGCCGGTATATCTCGCTTCGCTCACTCGACCCCGGCAGGTCCTGGAAAATGTGGCGGGATTCAAGCGCGTGCAGCGTGGCTGCGTCGGTGACGCCTTCACTTCCGTCCGCTGGCGTGATCACTCACACGCTGAGGACTACCTGCATATTGACACCGGCTGGGCCATTATGATCGAGCGCCACCCCGTCGCGGCTCGCCACTGCCAGATTCCGCAGGTTGGGGCCTGAAAATCACTGACATGCGCAGTTGCGACCTCCGCCCCGCGTGCACCCAGCACCAAGCGCTGAAGTGCACGATTGGCGCAGCTCCACCACAACATTACGACCTTTGGCCGGATTGCGACGATCTTGGCTAATTCTCGGTAGAGCTCCCGACTCACCGAGGCTACCCTGCCCGGTGCTGCACCGCCTGCACACGAGTTGACAGACACTTGCTGCAGCAGCGGGCGTCCCACCGGCAGCGGCAGCACATTGCCGTCTAGCGGGGTCTACACTGGGGCGCCCGGGAAGAGCAGCCAGGCGCGCGTGCAGGAGAAGGGGCCAAGCGACGACCCGGAAGAGCAGCTCCGCGTGGTCCGCCCAAGAAGCCCTCTGCCTCTGCCGCCTCTGCCACACACACTGGTCTCTCTTTGCGCCAGCGCCTGCAGACTGCGCGGGCGGGCGCGGCACGGTGAGCTGGCACGCAGCCTACAGCGCGGCTCAAGGGCGGGTGCACGTGCCAGGAGCTCAGTGCACGGCTCGCCCGGCTGCCTGCGGCGCTCCTGGCTCAGCTGATCAACGGCATCGACATCACGCAACTCGCTGCCGGAGGCGCCAGCCAGCCGCCCACAGCACAGGCAGTAGTGGCATCGCCGGTGGTGAGAAACAACGATACAGAAGCCAAGATACAAGGTGCTGAAGGGACAGGGACAGGGATAGGGACAGGGACAGGGACAGGGTCAGGGGCGGAGGAGCCGGTCAGGTGAACGCACTGCCCCGGGCATCACTCGCTTCTCCGGCACGCGCGCGGGGGCTGTGCGTGCGCAGGCGATCGAGAGCCTGCAGGTACGGCCTCACTCTGGCGGCCGGGGCGTGCAGGCCCAAGGCAGTGCACGCTACGCTGTCTGCGGCGGTTTCCAACGGCATGCATCAGCAGGGCTGGGCAGGAGTCGCGGCTGGGACAGGCGCGGAGGGCGGAGGCGCTAAGGTGGCGGGGGGGGTCGGCTGGCCCCTCGGGGGACTCGTGCCAGCGTTCGTGCTGGCCAGCGGGCTGGGAGCGGTCGCGCAGCCAGGCGGTGCGATGGCAGCAGCACAGCCGCTTTCTGTCACAGCCGTCCCTGTCGTGCCCTCCGGCGTGGGGCTCGTCCAGACCGTGGCCGGCGCAGCTGAAGCTTCAGCTGCTCGAGCCATCGTCAGCTCGCCTCACGACGATGGCTCGAGCAGCGAGGAGCACTCCTCGGGAGAGCTGAGCGACTCGGGGGGCATCAGGACGGACGGGCCGCAAGTGGCGCGTTTCGAGGCGCTGATTGCGGCCAAGGCCCAGGGCGGGGAAGGGGCGCGAGGGTGCGGGGCGCCGGAGGGTCAGGCGCCCAACGGCCCGAGCGCGTCCGGGTCGCCAGACACGGGCGAGGAAGTCTGGGAGGCGGCGTCCGTGGGCGCCAAGCGCACGCGCTCAGACGACGTCGCGGAGAGGGCGGCGCACGCCAAGGCGGGGCGCGAGGCGCCGGGGCAGCTGAGCGCCGGCGGGGATGCGGGCGGGGCCGCCCCCGCGAGCCAAGTGGGTGGGGGTTTAGGGGGTGGGGTTGGGGCGGCAGGAGAGCGCGCGGAGGAGCTCAAGCTCAGTGACGAAGGGGGCGAGGCAGAGGTGGAGGGGGTGGCCGCGACGAAAGCCAAGGCGGTTCAGGGGCGCATGGATGGCTCTCACAGTGAGAGCGACAGGGAGAGTGACGGCGGCGCTGAGCGAGATGCCACGACACGCTCGGGGGACTCGTCGCCTGAGAATGGCTCCAAGGCCCAGACGGAGCGGTGCAGGAGGCGGAGCAAGCGAGGGGCGGACAAGCCTCGGCCCCCGAGCGGTCGCCGCGGGGCCTTTGCAAGCAAAGGGAAAGGGGGCAGGGCGTCCAAGTAGCGCGTCAAAAAGAGAGGTAGGGCGCTCAGGTGGTGCCTGCCCGGCTGCGCGGGCCCAGGCAGCCCAGGCCGCGCCTGAGTTTTTATAGAAAAGGCGACGCGGGCGGCCTGCAGCGAAAAGAGGCCAAGACCGGTAAGAAAGATAAAAGGCCTTTTATCGGACGCGGGAGTCGCGCGCCGCTCCGCCTGTCGAGGCGCGCGCGCGCTCCGCCCCGCTCTCCACCCATGGCAGCGGTGCGGCGTGGCGCCACTCACGCGTCTCGGTTGGCCGCCGGGTCGTGTGCAGCGAGCGGGCGCGGCGCGGCGCGAGCGGCGAAGGCGCGCTGGCGGTACTCGCGGAGGAGGCGCGCGCAGCCCTCGGCGAGTGAGACGCGCGGCGCCCAGGCAGCGTGCAACGGGCCCTCGAGGCGCGGCGCGAGGCGCTCGCGGTGCGCCGCCGCGGTCTCGACGAAGGACACCTCGCACGGCTCCGCGCGCCCCGCCGCCGCCTCCAGCGCCCGCCCCACCGCCCGCATCTCCACCCACTCGCCCGACGACACGTCGCTCTCCAGCCCCAGCCGCCCGTGCCTGCCCGCCGCCCGCCGCCCGCGCGTCACGCGTGGCCCCTCGCCCACGCGCGCCCGCGCATCCTCCCGTGCGGGGCGGCGCGGCGCAGCGGGGCAGGCATAGGAGCGTGGTGGTGCCAAGGGAGGGCAGGGGGTACGGGGGACGGGAGGAAGGGAGAGGGCCAAACAGGAGCATGGCGGTGCCGAGGGCGGCGGCGGTGTCCTCGACGTGCACGAACTGCCGCTCCTCCCGCCCGTCGGTGCGCGAGCGCGCCCGCCCGCCGTCCGCACACTGCGCGGCCCAGTCGGAGAGCACGTGGCTCTTGGGCCCGAGGGTCTCGGCGCCGTACACGTTCCACAGCCGTAGGGTCTTGCCGAGCCCACCGAGGTTGCGCACCCACTGCTCCCCGAGCCGCTTTACGACGCCGTACGAGTTCTCGGTGCCGTGCAGGTAGGACGAAGTGAAGACGAACGGGATGCCGCGGCGCTCCAGGTACGGCAGCACCTCCTGGTAGATGCGCAGGTTGGAATCGATGATCCCGGCTTGCGTGTTGCGTGCCGAGGACTCGATGAACTTGGCGCCGCCGACCTCGCAGGCGAGAAAGAAGCAGAAGGACACCTCCTCGCCGTCGAACACCGACAGCGCCCCGGGGCGGCGCAGGTCCAGGTGCCGCCGATTCCGCACGTGCAGCACCGTGTAGTTCCGCGCCTCGAGCCACTGCACCACTGACCGCCCGACAAGCCCGCCACTCCCAAGCACTAGCACCTTCTTGCCCTCTCCTCCCCTGGCTCCTGATCCTGCCCCCGCGAACACGTCCCCATCCTCACCCGAGCACACCGAGTCCTCACTCGCCTCCGTGGCTCCACCAATCGTCAGCACAAGCAAGCAGCAGAGAAGACATACGCTGTTCCTGCTGCACAGCGCGGCGCCACGGGATAAGGCGGCTTTTCCCTGCGGGGCAGTGCGCTGCCAGACATGGGGACGCTCCCAACTAGCTCGCAGTTGACAGACCATTCGTCACACTACCTACTAGCGATAGAAAGCTGACTGGTGCGATTTTGGGGCATGGCACAGCGACATGAGACACGATCCGCACAGACACGCGCGCTGGGGAGGAGGGCGGTGCAGGATCAGGAGGTCGGTTGCTGGACCCGGGTCCAAAGCCAGGGAAAGCGGCAGAAAAGTGGATGTGCTCTTGCGCGAATTGGGCATCGAGGGAACGCGTTAGATGCTAGCGTCAAGATATCGGATAACGGGGATGGGAGTGCACCTGCCATGCATCGACTGTCACAGCCCACAAGTGATAGACGCGATGAGTGTCAGTCAGGCCCGCCTCGGTTGCTGCAGCAAAATGATCTCGCAGCCCCCAAACAGTACAGTGTTCTAAGTGGGCCTGTGCCGGCGGGGTGCGTGTGCCGGCGGTCCGAGAGTGCCACCTGCTCTGTGCAGTGCGCAGGAAACGGCTTGGACTCGAAAGTTTCTGGTTATCTCTGTGCTCTGAGCAGTAGAGAGAGATGGGGGGGGCACCTGGCGGCGACGTGGAGCTCTCTTGCGTCGCCGCCAAACCGCGCGGCGAAGCTCGGTACGAGGGATCAGAGCGCGAGCTGGCAGCTGCAGAAGCGGGCACAGCGAAAATGCTGGCACCTGATCATGGAGCAGAAGAGACGGAGGAGCCGCCGGTCCCGTGGGGCAAGGTGCGTGCGATGCGAACATCAGCAAGCCTCCTCACACGCCGTTCGGGACGGTTGCCCGCGGCACACGAAAAGCGCAAGCCGGTGCGGGCGGCCGCTGATTGTTTCTGCTGCTCACAGGTGTATATGGTTACGATGGCGGTGGCGAGCGATGCAATCGCGTTGAGCGGGCCGGTTCCCTTCCTGCCCAAAATGTGCGTCGACACCTTTGGGCTTCCGCCGGACCAGGTTGGGATCATGGTGGGCATCATCACGGGGAGCTACTCGCTCGCCAACTTCGCGTCGTCGGTCATGATTGGACACGCCTCGGACCTCTACGGGCGGAAGCCGTTCCTGCTGCTCGGGCTGTTCTTCTCCGCGCTCTGCACCCTCGCGCTCGGGCTTGTGCACAACGTGTGGCTCGCGGTCGCAACGCGCGCCCTCGTCGGGACCTTCAACTGCAACTTCGCGCTCTCCCGCGCCGCCATCTCCGACCTCATCCCTGCGGGGCGCCGCTCGCAGGCGTACGGCGTGATGGGCGCGACGTTCGCGCTCGCCCGCACGCTCTCCTCGGCGATCGGCGGGCTTACCGTCGGGCTATTCCTCGCCCCGCAGCTCGGGCCCTACTTCGCGCCGTGCGTGATCCTCACCGCGCCGCCCGCCCTCACCTTCCTCCTCGTCCTCCTCTTCCTTCCCGAGCCCAACGCCCGCCGCCGCTACGCCTCCGCGCGCGACATCCTCTCCAGCGCCCCGCGCTTGCTCAACCCGCCCGCGCCCGGCGAGGCGCCGGTCGCGCGAGCGCCGCGTTCCTTCAGAGAGAAGTGGGCGCTGCTGTCGTCGGATTCGCTGATGGTGCGCCTCATCGCGGCCTACGGATTCGTCTCCTTCGGCAACGGCTCCGTCTTCGCCGCCGTCGTCCTGTTTCTCACCTCCTCGCTGCAGCGGCACGGCCTCGGCATGTCCGAGGCCGAGACCGGCCTCGCCTTCACCCTCCTCGGCGTCGCCGGCTTCGTGTGCCAGGTCCTGCTCTACGACCGCGCCGTCCGCTCCCTCGGCCTCCGCGCCGTCCTCCGCGCGGGCCTCGCCACCATGCTCCTCTCCTCAGTCCTCATGCCCTGCGCGGAGCCGCTCCTCGCCCTCGCGCCGCCCGCGCTCCGCGACGCGCAGCCGTGGGTCAAGTGGGGAATTCTCGCGCCGGTGGTGAGCCTCCAAGGCGCCGGGATCATGTTCTGCCTCCCCGTGCTAACCACGGTGCTCTCCAACGCGGCGCGCGCGGACATCCAGGGGCTCACACAGGGGACGGCGCAGAGCATCTCCTCGCTGCTCCGCGGCCTCGGCCCGCTCACCATGGGCGCCGCCTTCACCCTCACCTACCACCTCCACGCCCCGGCCATCTCCTTCGCCCTCCTCGGCGCCGCCTACGCCGCCACGCTCGCCCTCGTCTGGCGCCTCCCAGACTGCGTCGAAGAGCGCAAGGCCCCGCCGCAGAATGGCTCAAACGCCGCGGGCGGCGAGCCCCGCGGCGGCCTTGCCGCGGGACGCGCCCTGCTCGCTGCGGGCGCCGGCCGCGCCCGCACCCTCTGGCGCTCCACCTCCTTTTCCGACCTCGCGGCAGGGCGCGCGTCCCCGCCGCCCGCGCGCGCGGGCCGCGCTGTGGCCGTGCGGCTCGAGCGCGGCGCGGAGGAGCGCGGCGGGGCGGGGCTCGTGGCGGGCGACGCGCTCGCGGCTGAGTGGGAGAGCCTCGAGGGGCTTCGGGCGCAGGGCGCACCTGCATGCGGGCTGGAGGGGGGCAGGGAGGGGCAGGCTGAGGGTCTAGGGTTTAGGGGAGGCGGCGGGAAGCGAGCGTCCGGGGCGGCGCCGGCCGAAAGTTTTCTGCGGGGGGGCGGGGGTTCGCCGCCGCGGCCCGCGACGCCGCTCGGCGCGGGCGCCGGGGGGGAATCGCCGCGCGCGCAGCCGCCGCCGCGCGGCGAGCCGCCATGCTGACCGTGGCCGCA
>ENA-UOXV01005910-UOXV01005910.1-marine-metagenome-genome-assembly--contig:-NODE-5910-length-13140-cov-5.104471_pt1 | contig 13140 bp, 9 predicted proteins | sample MGYA00238165_ERZ766961 | MGnify/ENA primary metagenome ERZ766961 (study PRJEB28924, sample SAMN03173240) | marine metagenome | biome: Marine; feature: Water; material: Subsurface seawater | place: North... | reverse complement strand
GCACCCGAAACTACCCGCGCTGCACGCCAACAGCTGGAACGGCGAGAGCTCCGAATTAACCGCCCCGTCGGACTGGATGCACGCGCGGTCGCTCATGACCTCCGCCGGGGCCATCGCCCAGCACGACCCGCAGTTACCTTGGTCCCTGGCCACTCCGGTGAGGTGCCGGCACTTAGGCCACTGGGTCCGCGCGTCGAAGGACTCGGGGAGGCCGTAGGCTGACGGGTCAAACACCGGCGCCTTGCCTTGGTCCGCGGTGGGGCCGAGGAGGTCCTGGATGAACCCGCCGAGTAACGAGTCCTTGCCGCTGTTCTTCTGGCCTTTGCCGGTCAGCGACGGCATCATTCGTTTCGGCGAAGCGTTTGGCGACGATTTGGATTTGGATTTGTCCCCGCGCTCGGACGGCTTTGTCTCCGCGGCCTTGACCCTGCCGAGCCGCGACTCGGACACCTCGGACGACGGCTTCGTCTCCCCCTCCACGCCTTTCGCCTTCTTGTGATGCTTGGCACCGCGTGTCTTCGTCGCTGAAGAAGCGTCCATCGTCGTCTCGTCCTCTTCGCCGAGCGCGGACTCGGTCTCTTCGCGAATATCTGATGCGATTGACGAAAACTCGGATCGGACCCAGACGCTGCGATCCTTTGGCTCGTCGCTGAGCCTGCCGCCGGCGATGCGTCGTAGGTCGCCGTGGCTGGCGTCCTCCCACCCCGCGGGCACGTGCGCGGTCCACGTGCGGGCGCCGTCGGCGTTGATGCGGTTGACAAACTCGGGCGAGAGCGCCAGTGCGTTCCACTCGTTACGCCCGACGGAGGTTGTGGCGCTCCATCCCGCGTCGCTGCTGAGGAAGTCCGAGCCGTACAGCGCTAAGAACACCGCGGCGAAGACGCCGAAGACGATCAGGTTCAGGCCCTTGAACCTGCTACCGCGAGACGCGCCTGTGTGGATCGGGAGGTGGGAAAAAGGGACGATGCGGGCGCGGTCAGTCGTCGGAGGTGGGAAGATGTTGGTTGGGAAGCCCGCGGCACATCTCTCGGACGTTGCGATGGGCGGGATCGGGGCGGGCGCGCACCTTCGCCGCGGTCGTCTTCGGTCGTCCGCAGCAGCGGAGATCGTTCGCCGGTGTCCATCGCGAACTGCGTGAGGGGGGCGCGGTTCTCCCGGTCCCGGTCGCGGCGCGTGTGCGGGTCCGGCCGCTCGCGGCCTTCTGCCGGGACGAGACGAGCGACTTGGGGTGTTGAAAGTTTCCCGAGTTTCGCGGCCACAGATGGCTGACTGAGCGCCGAGCACCTGTTTTGAACGTTCTTTGATGTCACTACGACAACATACGAAAGTTAACCTTAAACTCGCAATCTGTATTGAGGGACATCACCATAACTGTTTGCCCGGGGGAAAATTTACAGACGACACTCATTACGAACGGCACGATGGCGAGCGGCGATGAGCTCATGGAGGCGATCGAGGGCGGCGACGAGGCCGGGGTGAAGCGATGCCTCGACGACGGCGCGGACGCCCTGCACGCCGACGACGAGGGCTTCACCGCCCTCCACATGGCGGCCCAAGAGGGGTTCGACGCCATTTGCACCATGCTCCTGCGCAAGGGCGCCAAGATGGACGCGACGGACGACGACGGCGTCACGCCCTTGATGCTCGCGTGCGCGGGCGGGCACGATGCCGTGGTGAACATGCTGCTGAAGGAGCGGTGCGACGTCATGCGCGTGGACAAGGCGGGCAGGTCCGCGCTCTTCCGCGCGGCGTGCGTCGCGGGGAGCGAAGAGTGCTCCCGCGCGCTGCTCGCCGCCTCCGCGGACTCGTTCGCGTGCCCGGTGGAGGGCAAGACGATGGCGGAGGTTGCGGGGAAGAAGAGCGCCGCGTGCAAGCTCATGCTCGAAGATAGCATCTCGCGGGAGGGCGCGGGGAAGAGGCTGCTGGAAGCGTGCGAGGCGGGGCGCGTCGCAGCCGTCGTGGCCATGCTCGACGGCGGAGCACCCATCGATTTCGTCGACGACGACGGCTGGTCCGGGCTTCACTTCGCCGCCGCGGAAGGTACCCCCGAGCTGTGCGAGCTGCTCATGGGAAGAGGGCTCAAGGCTGATACGAAGGCGGGAGACGGGGAGACGCCGCTGGACCTCGCGGAGGAGGAGGAGCACGAGGAAGCCGTCGCCGCGCTCAAGGCGTCGCTCGAGTAGACTATTTTTCCGGCTGCTAATCTTATCACGCGCGGAGCCGCTAAGGTACGCCCCCCACTCCGCCGTTCCCCTCCGCCTCGAGCTTCCCGAGGTGCCACACGAGCGCCCGCCTCAGCCGCCGGCACGCCCTCCTGTCGAACCGCAGCGCGGACGCCCCGCCGCCACGCCCCGTCTTCCACGCCAGACACCGCACCAACCTCTCGCACCGGCCGGATTCGTCCGACAACATCGCCTCCGCGACGTCCCGCGGAAGATGAGCCGCGTCGCAGTACGCCACCGCGAGCGCCGTCGCGTCCTCCTCGTGCGTCGCGTCTAAGGGCAGGTTATCGGTGACGTCGAGGGGCTCGTCGTTGGCGTTCGCCCAGCATATTTCCGCGATGGACGGCGTGTACCCGCGGACGTCCAAGTCTGAACGACGCAAGTCGGGCTCCATCTCCCCGTCCCTCCGCCACTCCTTGATCGTCCGCTTGTACGTTTCGCGACGCCACGCGAGGGCCTCCTCCGTGGCCCACCCGCCGCCCGGGACCTTGCGCACCTCGTAACGCCGCGACCACTCGGGATCGTCGACGCCGGGATCAATCTCAGAGTCGGTGTCCGAATCGTTCGTCGGGTCCATGAATTTATTTTCATCGGAGTCGAGTTCGTTCAGGTACGCGGAGTACTCCGCCGCCTCTACACGCAACTCCTCGTCGCTCCGCGGCAGCGGCGGGGGCTCGTCCCGGCGCATCGCCGTCTTGAGGTACGACTCGAGCGACATCGTGTGGTCCGCGCGAGGGTTCAGCGGCGCGCCCGTCTCGTGATCGACCAGAAAGTTCTTCAGCGAATACCGCATCACGTTCGCGGGGTGCCACGCGTGCGTCTCCGCGGAGTACCGAGGTACCTCCGCCTTCTCCACGATCTCGATACCGGCGTACGCCCTGAGCAGACCCGCGATGTCGAGCGATCCGTCGGGGAGGAGCCTGCGGACGTCCGGGTTTTCGTCGAAGAACGATCGACCCGCCATCGGATCGCTCTTATCGCCGATTAACCCATCGTCGTCGATTGAAGCCTCGGGTGCCGTCGGGCCCGGGTCCGCGACGGCACGCGTCTGCTGAGTCTCCGGCTCATTCGACACTACCGGTTCACTCTCCGCCGGGGGCACGTACGCGACGGTTGGTATCCCGCCGCCGTCCCTCGCGCTGACCTCCTCCGCATCCGTGAGCTCCCGGCCCACGAACATGCGCATGAGCATCGCGGGGTCGAGACCGGATTCGGACTCGGCCGCGTCGTTAGTTACCGAGGTCGACGGATTGTCTGTCTCGATGGGTCTCGACTCCGGCGGAGGAGGAGGAGGAGGAGGTGATGGTGGCGGTTCGACTTCGACCGCCTTCACCGCCGCCGGTTCATCTTCAGACGGTTCATCTTCCCGTTCGATCACCGTCGCGTTGACGTCGAAGGACTCGACGGATTCGAAGTACTCCGAGTCGCGGCGATTATTACCCGGCTCGTTCGCCGAATCGCCCTCCTCTCGCTCGATGATCACCGAGTCGTTACCGTCACGCGAGGACTCGCCCGAGTCGCGATGCACGACAGTCCCGGCGCCGCTGCTCTGACGCGGGCTCGGTGCGATGACCACCGTGCCGGCGTCCGAAACCCGGGGCGACGTCGCGGGGCTGAAAGTTTCCTGACCGTTTTTCCTCGACGTCTCAGACTGCGTCTCGACTCGGCTCGTCTTCTCCTTCGCGTCTCCTTGGTCGACGTCCTCGAGCGAGACGAACACCTCCGGCGAGGGCATCGGCGGGTGCTTCACCTGCGTCCCCGCGGGTGACTGCGGCGGGGACATGCTGTCCAGCGCAGCCTCCGCCGCGGCCATCGCCGCCGCCGCCACCGCGGGATCGAAGCGAATGGTGGCGCTCGAGTTTTTCCGCCTGTGCCCGGGCTTCGAGCCTGTGTGTTCGGTGCCCCCACCACCCGCGGGGGGCGGCACTGTGGTGTCCTTGACGATGACCGAGCCGGTGTCCGTGCTCATCGTGCTCCCCTGGTCCGTCCGTGTCGTCGAATCTTCCTTCGTGGGAGCCGCCGGTTGTTTCGGATCCGCCGGCTTTCGTTTGGGTTCCTCCTTCCTTTGTTCCTCCTTCCGTCGTGTCTCCTCGTCCTCCGTTCGCGCCGCCCACTGCTTCGCCTGGGTGATCATCGGCACAAGACTCGCGCCGCTTCCCGCGGAGGACTGCAGGAACCTGTGCGGCAGGAGCTCCGTGGCGGTCGGTCGTCTCGAAGTCTCCTTGCGAAGGCATTGATTGATAAAGTCGTGAAACGCGGCGGACCACGCCTCGTTGTTCCCCTCGAACTCACGCCTCGCCTCGTGACTCGCCAGCCGCGGGGATGGCTCCCTTGTGATCATGAAGATGACGCGCATGGGGTGGACGTCGTGCCTGGGCGGTTGGATTTCCGCCATCTCGATCGCGGAGATGCCCAGCGCCCACACGTCCACTTTTCCGTCGTAGCGGGATTCTTGGATCACCTCCGGGGCCATCCAATGCGGGGTGCCGATGAAGGTGTTGCGCTTGCTCATGGTCCGCGTGAGCTGCGCGGCGACGCCGAAGTCGGCGAGCTTGACCCCGCCGCTCTCCGTGAGTAAGATGTTGCTGCACTTGATGTCCCTGTGCACCTTGAAGATGGAGTGGAGGTAGACGAGGCCTTTGAGCGTCTCGCCGCAGAGGTACGCGATCTGCGCTTCCTGTAGCGGGCGGTTGGACGCGCTGAGGATGTCGCGGACGCTCCCGCCGCCGCAGTGCTCCATGACGATCCAGAGGTACTCGTTGCCCATGAAACTGCCGAAGTACCGCACCACGTTCGGGTGGACGCACTCCTGCAGCACCGCAATCTCCCGTCGGATGTCCTCCAGCCCCTCCTCGTCCTCCCCGGAGAGCGGGATGACCTTGACGGCGACGATCGTGCCGCTGGGTCGGTGCCGCGCCTTGTACACGGCGCCGTAGCTCCCCTTGCCGAGCTGCTCCAGCAGCTCGAACAGGTCCTCGGGGCGCCCCGCCGGCTCCATGGTCCCCTCGACCCCAGCCAATGTGCCCTTTTCAGAAGTCGGGCGGTCCGATAAACCCGCCCCGGCTAACAATGCGACGCCCCAGTTCCGAGCGCGTCGGGGAAGGCTGGGAAACATGGCGTCGTCCGCGACGATGTTGGCTCCAATACTGGCTCCATCGATCGTTTCGCGATGTCCGGATCGAATCTCGCGTCGTCCGCATCGGCCGGGCACCCGCGTCGGTTTCTCCGTCAAGGGAGAACCCGACACACCCTCGCGCGAAGAAATCGCGTGGCGATGCCCGCTCGGGCTGCCCACCAAGGCGTGGTCGCTGCGGTTCCACGTCCTCGCGGACATGGTCGCCGCCGATCCGACGGAAGACACCTCTGCATCATCGTCATCGAGCCCGGTCGTCGCGGACCTGGGATGCGGCCACGGCATGCTCGCGCTGGGTCTCGCCGCCTCCGGAAGGGTAACGAAAGCAATCGCCGTCGACGTCTCGCCGGACGAGGTCGAGGTCGCGAACGCGAAGGCGGCGCAGGCGAACGAGGCCATCGTTCAGGCGAGCGCATCGGACGACGGGATCAAGTTGCCGTGCGTCTCGCCGCTGCCCATCGACGTGCGGCTCGGCGACGGCGCGGAGGCGTTGGTCGCCGGGGATGGGGTGGACGTCGTGTGCGTCGCGGGCGTGGGCGGACGGACCATGGTCAAGATGCTCAAAGCCGCCGGGCTGCACGAACGATTGAGACACGCACGGAACCGCGACGACGACGACGACGACGACGCGTGCGCGAGCGTGACGAGGCTGGTGCTGAACCCGCCCGCGACGGACATCCCCGAAGTCCGCAAATGGCTCATGGAAACCGACGCTTGGACCGTTTGCGACGAACGGCTCCAAGTGGAGAACGGACAGATGCACGCCGTGCTCGCGGCGACCCGACGTGCTCGCGGCGATTCGGATCACACGCCGAGTGTTGAGGTGCCGGTTCAGGTCGATACAGAGCCGCCGGACGACACCACGTGGGGCGGGTCCGGAAGCTGGTCCGGCGGCGGCGGCGACTTCCAGAAGGTGGCGGACGTCCACGTGGGCCCCGTCCTCCGGGTCGCTAAACCCAAGATCCTCGGTCTGTTCCTCCGTAACCGCGTGGAGTACTTCGAGGCACGACGCCGTGGCGCGCTGGAGACGTTGAGACGGGCGCGGACGGAGGAGGCGAGGTCGCCGGCGGTGGAGTGTTCGCTGGCGCTGAGCTCTGAGGACGAGGACGCGGTTAGTTTTTTGTTGGAGGTTCGGGCTCGGAGGGTCGCGGCGGAGGCGGAGGTGGAGCGGCTGTCGAAGATCGTCGGTGTGATGTCGACGGTGCTCGGGGAGGTGAACATGAAGGCGTTGGACGAAGCCGGGTTCGGCGGGACCTTGGACTTACCCCAGGCGAGGTAGTCGTCGAGGCGGTGAAAATGAATCCTAAAATTTATTTATTCGTCATCCGCGACGTCCACTAAGAGTTCCCTCGATAATATCTCAGCCTTGGCGTGTATCCTGAGCGACTCCGCCGTGAGTTGCTCCATCTTGGTGCTCGACACCTTCATGTCCGTCGCGAAGGCGTTCGTGAGCATCTGTTTCCGTTTCGCCGGGTCCGCCAGCATCTGCGCCATGAATCCCCCGTCGTACGCGAACGAGTACGTCATCAACAGCTCCGTCCCGGCTTTAACCTCCTTACTCGCCGCGATGGCGACCATGCCGCTGGGAAACGGCACGGCGTGGCAGTTCGTGCCGTTCGTGGTCTTCACGAGGTATTGCTGGGCGGCGTCGATGTCGTCCGATGCCGTCGGGGGAATCGCGGCGTCGTTGACGAGGTGCCCGAGGAATCCGGGTTGGATCGGTGCGTTCGGATCAGCCTCGATGCGTAGCGCGGCGGATGCCCACTGAGGGTTGCCGTTGAACATGGCGTAGTCGGGTTTGGGTTCGGCGTACGTCTCGGGTCGCCACACCGACGCCGGGGACGTCTCGTCTTCCCGGTCGGCCCGGAGCGACAGCTCGTTCGTGGCGGGGTAGAGCGTGACGAGCTCGTGAGGTTTTAGGTCCCTGGCGGCGAAGACGCCGCGGCCGTCGCACACCGTGCTCGGGCCTTCCTTGACGGCATCGGCGTCGACGTGGAGATACGGGAGGAAATCGGGGATCTCCCGGAGTGCCGTGAGGTGCCTCGCCACCGCCGCGACCAAGCGCGCCTGATCCCCGTCGTACAGCCGCATCTGTGAGATCCCGCCCGAGGCGAACATGCGCTCGGCGACGTTGCGGCCCTTGGGCATGAGCTGATTCGGGCCGGGCTTCGGGGGCTTGGGGCGGCGTGTGGGCGGCGAGCTGGTCTTGACGGGGGGAGGGGGCTTCTCCATGGCGCACATCGGGCCCGCGCGCCGAGGCGCGCAACGCTGCATCGCGAACGACGCCATCAATTATGACGAAGGATACCGGGATAAGGGTGCCTTTTACTTTACAACATCGAGGCGCCGGGACCGAGAGGTGCGAGTGGGTAATAGAGTTTGTATCTTTGTTTCAAGATGTGTACAACTAGGTGTTTTTAATGGCTCCTAAGTCGCGCCCACGACGCCGCGACGGACGGTACCGGTACGTACTTGCACGGTCCATCCATCCGCGCCGACGCCGACGCGCTCTCTTCTTTATTTCTTTTGGCAACTCGAGACTCACCTCACCGCCAAAACCTCACCGCTCCCTCTTCTCTCCAACCGAATACACTCACGCGGGCATGTAGGTGGAGGTATCGATCTGCTCGGGCAGCTCCTTGATCTCCACCTCGAACCTCGCGTGCACGGCGTCGAGCACCGCGGTGTCCTCGTCGGAGGAGAGGAAGGTGATCGCCAAACCCTTGGTGCCGAAGCGACCGGCGCGGCCCACGCGGTGCAGGTAGGTATCCGCCCCGTCGGGCATGTCGTAGTTGACGACGATGTTGACGCGCTCGATGTCGATGCCACGCGCGACGAGGTCGGTGGCGACGAGGATGCGCTTGTTGCCCTCCTTGAAGGACTTGTACCGGGCGAGTCGCTCCTCCTGGCTCATGCCGCGGTGGATGGCGATGGATGGGAAGTTGCACTCGGTGAGGAGCTTGTCGAGGTAGGTGCACCGCTGGACAGACTTGGTGAAGATGACCACCTGGTTGAACATGAGCGCGTCGAGGAGGTCGTTGAGCTTGCGGTTCTTCTCAGCCTCGGTGAGCTTGATGTAGTGCTGGACGAGGCCGTGGAGGGTGAGCTTGGTCTCGTCGTCGACGTAAATCTCCATCGGGTCGTTCATAAACTTTTTGCACACGGGGCGAATCTCTTTGGACAGCGTGGCGGAGAACATCATGACCTGCTTGTCGTGCGGGGTCATCTTGAAGATCTCCTGGACGTCGGAGCGCATGTCGAGCTGCTCGAGCATCTTATCGCACTCGTCCAGGATGAAGTGGCCGCACTGCTTGAGGGAGATGTCGCCGTCCTTGGCGAGCGCCTTGCATCGACCGGGGGTGGCGACGATGATTGACGGGGGTTTCTCCTTGAGCTCCGCCTTCTGTTGCTTGATGTTGACGCCGCCGAAGATGACGGAGACGTTCACGGACGGGAGGTACGCGCTGAAACGCTCGAACTCGTGCTTGATCTGGTACGCGAGCTCGCGCGTGTGGCAGAGGATCAGCGCGCCGACCTCCCCGGGCACGGGCTCGAGCTGCTGGAGCACCGCGAGGACGAACACCGCGGTCTTGCCCATGCCCGACTTGGCCTGGCAGATGACGTCCATGCCGAGGATCGCCTGGGGGATGCACTCGTGCTGAACTGTTGATCGCATCACGGGAGGGGGGGTGGGTGTGGGTCAGGCGGGGGATCGGATCGGGCGGCGAAGGCATCGCGTCGCGGCGAGATCTTGGCGCCAAAAGCGCCGGGCGCAATTGGCGCAATTAATTAATTTCCAGCGCCGATCGCGAGCGCTCGATCGGAGCGCGCGTGAGCTCGGGAGCGCGATTGGGCAGGCGGTGCGGTGGACTTACCCTCGGAAGGGTGCTCGAAACCGCAGTCGACGATGGATCGGAGAAGCTCGGGCTTCAAAAGGAAGTCGCGGAAGCCGGTTGAGTGGATCCCGACGTATCCCTTCTTCACAGCCTCGCCGGACTTGGCGCCCGCGCCCTCCTCGGCGGCGACCTCCTCCTCCTCGTAGTCGAGGAGCTCCTCGTCCTCTTCGACGGGCTTGTCGTCGGCCATCTTGGTTAACGGTTTTGTGTGTGTGGTGTGGTGACGAGGGCGACGTCTGCTGTGCAGGCGCGCTTGGTTGTGCCGGCCGACTTGGACTTCGATCGTGGATCGTCCAGTTGGGTTTCTCTCTCAGTCGGCGGTTCGGGAGTTTCTCGGACAGGTGGCCATTTTCTGGCAAAAACGTACGGTAGTCAGTCAGGCGTATTTCCTGTTGGAGAGTGTAATTTATGTACTTTTTGAACTGTTTGCATGTCATATAAATTCGCAATTACCGAAAATGCCCCCACATGCCGAGCGTTTTTGGCAATTAATCTCGGTCAACCCGACAACGACCCAGAAGGAAGGGCGCCGAGCCGCGGCGACCGGGGCACGCGGTCCCTCGTCAGGTCGTTCCGCCCCTTCACGTCCTACACTCACGAGTTCATATCCGGCACGAACGACGCCCGGCCGCCCGGTTAGTGGGGGGATTCAGCGTCGACGTCGGACCTGGGGTGAGCCAACGGCAAAAATGACGACCGAGCCGAAGAGGCGCGCGCTCAAGTGGATCGGCACGCGGCTGTCGGATCACAGGGCGGAGCTCGTGGAGGTGAGGGACGAGGTGGACTCGATGCGCCGCGCGATGGACGAGAGGATCGCCACCGCGGGCAAGGCGCTCACCCGCCTCGCCGCGGAACGGGGCGACCTCCAGCGCGAGCGAGATCTGCTCAGGCAGTCCCTCGCCGAGAAGTCACGCGTCGCCGCGCGCCTCCGCTCGGAGCTCGAGCAGTCGAGGGCGACGAACGAGGAGCTCATCGCGGCCGCGACGCTCCCGGCCGCGGCGCAAACCAGCGCGCAGGTCGTCGACGATCCAACCTCCCCGCCGGAGAAGTCCGGCTTTCGCCACAACCTCGCCATGGCCGGCGAGCTGCGCGAGACGCGAGCGGAACTCGCGGCTTTGAGAATCAAACTGGAGGACGCCGAGGAGGACGCCGCGCGGTCATCGTCGCGCGCCGCGCTCGGATCGTTACCCGCGCAGGCGGAGACCCGCGCGCTACGAGGCGAGCTGGACGCGACGCGCGCTGAGCTCGTCGCGATCAAGGATGCATTCGCCGAAGCCGAGCGAAGTTGGACCGAACGATCGGCGCATCTCGCCGAGTCGAGCCGCGAGGAGATTCGCGAGCTGAGGCGTTCGCACGAGCGCGCGTTGGCGGGCGCGATGACAGCCACGAACGAACGGGACGTGCTCACGGCGGCGCACGCGGAGGAGACCGCGGCGCTTCGACGCGATGCGGCTTTAGCGGCGGGTGAGTTTGAGTCGGCGATGTCCGCGGCGACGTCGCGGGAGACGGCGGCGACGGAGGGGAGGCGGGAGGCGCTCGCGCGGCTCGCGGAGGCGAACGTCGCGCGCGACGACGCGTTGGATGACGCGCGCGTGTTGCGCGGTAGGGTGGTGGCGTTGGAGACGGAGTTGGAGACGCGCGATGCGGAGCGCGAGTCGGATCGGGCGGAGACGCATCGGCTGAGAGATGAATTACGATCGGCTCGAGAGACGCAGATCTTACCGGATCTCGCCGCGCTCGACGAGATGGAGTCGCGGCTCACGTCGCTGGCGACGCGGCTGCGGGAGCGGGAGCGGGAGGTGCGACACCTGACGGCGACGGTGGAGGGGCAGGTGTGCGAGCGTAGGTCGCTCGTCGAGGAGCTTCGAGCGGCGAAGGAAAACGCGGCGGTGAACGAGAGACGGTTTGAAAAAGAGCGGGAGCGGCTGCTTCGGTCGCGTGGGCGGCCGTCCGGGTCGCAAAACGCGGCTCCGAACGGGAAGGACAGGCCGATGACCAAGTCCATGTCCCGCGCGTTCAAGGGACATGGACTGAGGTATTAGACGTAGTGTACCCGCGACGGCGGCGTTTCGAGTGCAAGTAATAAATTTGCCAAGTGGATTTTTGAGTTTTCCCAGATTCGAGCATCATCCCTGAAGCGTCGCGCTCACCACAGTGCCCGCGCGCATTCAGCATGTCGCCCGCGGATGATCCGGACGCGCTCGCGGATGCGCTCGCGGATAAGCTCGATGTCGCCGACGACGCGCCAGACGATGCCGTCGAGGCGGTCACCATCGAAGATGAGCCCGAGGATGACGCCGAACGAGAGGCGCTGATTGCTTTTCGCGAACGTTTGACCGAGGAGGGCATCGCCGTTCCGCGCACGATGTCCGCGAACGGCGGTGAACCCGGCGTGTGCCTCCGGTTCCTCCGCGCGCGCAAGCTCAAGGTGGAGAAGGCGCTCAAGATGCTGAAGGACTGCCTGGCGTGGCGAACGGAACACGACGTCGATGCCGTCTTAAACGAACCGCTAGATCTCGACGAGTTCAGGGCCAACGCGAAGATGTACCCGGCATCTTACCACGGCCGCGACACCCTGGGAAGGCCGGTGTACATCGAGCGCACGGGCAGCGCCAAATTCGCGGACCTGGTCAAGAAGCTCGGGCACGACGGCTTCGTCCGCATGCACCTACGCGCCATGGAGTACCAATCACGAGTCTTACTTCCCAGCGCTTCGCGCGAAGCGAACAAGCTCGTGTCCAAGATGTGCAACGTCATCGACGTCGGCGAGCTGTCTCTGTACGACACCGTGTCGCACAGCGAGGTGCTCGCGGTGCTGCGGAAGATCGCGCAGATCGACCAGGACTATTACCCGGAGAACCTGGGAGTCACCTTGGTGGTGGACGCGCCTTGGAGTTTCACCACGGCTTGGAGCGTGGTGAAAGTGTTCCTGGATACCAAGACGGCGGCTAAGTTCAAGGTGCTCGGCGGCGGTCGGGCTGGGGTGGAGAAGCTGACGAAGATCATGGGCGAAGGACGGGTTCCCGCGTTCCTGGGCGGGACGTGTAGGTGCGACGGGGGATGCGTGTGCTGCGATCCGATAGTCGGAGAGACGGTCGGCGTGCTGACCAAGGAGCAGCTCGAGTACGGCTGTTTTCACACCGAAACGAAAGGCGGTGCGCCACCGGTGACGACGGGTGACTCCTCCTCGATAGTTTAGCGTTTAGGATGTAGTATTCGAGAGTTGGATACGAACGCGGCGTGGGGTAGATGGGGGCGCCGTCGCCAAAAATGTGAAGGTCAAAATTCGGAATACAAGGTGATGAAAAAAAGTGAAACAAGGTGATGAAAAGTCTGAGCCCCCGCCCCCCGCCCGGAGGACCAGATGTGACGGATTGAGGCACAGTCGTCGCGACTAAAGCCTGCTCTCGACATCAATCGGTTGGTCGAATAACCGCGGTTTCGCGCCGACGGCTTTGGTCGCGCGAGGACTTGAGTTGCGTTGACGAACCAAGTATGCCACCAACACCACCGGCCAGATGACGGCGACGATCAAGGCGGCTGCCGCAACCGTGAAGGTTCTCTCGTCACCTTTCGGGCCAGCGGGGCCGGGCGCGCCTGCCGTACCGTTCAGGCCTGAGGGGCCGGGCGCACCCGCCGACCCGCCGGAGGAAGAGGACGCGTCAAACTTCACCTCGGTTGGATCCCAGATGAGCTCATCAGAGGAACCGACGCCGACCCTGCCGTTGCTGTTATCACCCCAGCACTTGAGGGTGTCGTCGTCGAGGAGCGCGCAGGTGTGAGAACTTCCGGTTGAAACAGCCTTCGCGGTGCGCCCGGCGCCGAGGTTCACCACCGCCGTCGCCTCGGGGGCGCTCCTGTCCGTGGCGTCGCCGTACCCGAGCCTGCC
>ENA-UOXV01005905-UOXV01005905.1-marine-metagenome-genome-assembly--contig:-NODE-5905-length-13143-cov-5.285529_pt1 | contig 13143 bp, 12 predicted proteins | sample MGYA00238165_ERZ766961 | MGnify/ENA primary metagenome ERZ766961 (study PRJEB28924, sample SAMN03173240) | marine metagenome | biome: Marine; feature: Water; material: Subsurface seawater | place: North... | reverse complement strand
TGGAGGATTTATGAGATATGTGATTGGTTAATTTTTTTTTTTTATTCCTATATATTATTTTTCCTACACAATTGAATCTTTTCCATAAAATTTTACAAAACTCTAAAACAGTTAATCGGTTAGATTCTGATACATGATATGTTTGATGATATTTAAATTTTTTTTTATTAAAATTTAATGCATCAAATAAATTTTTAACTACAAAATTAATATGACTAAAATCTCTTATTTCAAAAGGATTTTTAAGGAATAAATTTTTATTTTTATTTGAACATTTTTTTATAGTTGAATAAATTCTTCTCGGGTTTTCACCATCACCATACACAGGAAATAATCTCATTATTCTAAATTTACATTTATATTTTTTTGAATAGTTTCTAACAATATTAGTAATAATTAATTTACTCAAACCGTAAGAATCATCTGGAATCTTAAAATCATTTTTTTTTACTCCATAAGGTTTAATATTCTTGGTCCCAAATTCAGATGAGCTACTTATAATAACAAATTTTTTACAATTATTTTCTATTGCTCTCAAAATAAGATCTTTTGAGTTAAGTACGTTTATTTTAAAATTTTTTTTTAAATTATTTCTATCATTTGGTTTAGTGCCATAAGATGCAAAATGAACCAAAATATCAAATTTGCCCATATTTTTGAGATTGCTTTTGCTAAATTGACCCTTGATCCATTTTAATTTTTTATGTGAATAAATTTTTTTTTTTTTAGAAATAGCTATTATTTGAATATTTTTTTTTAAAGAGTATTTGATAAAACTTTGGGCAATAAATCCACTTGCTCCTGTAACCAAAAGCCTCATGCTTTAAAAATATCTAATTTTTTTTTGAAAATCTTTAAATTGATCAATTGTAAAATTAATAACTTTCTGTTTATTTTTTCTATTTGCATAAAAAGTTTTAAACCAATCAAATGTATATTTTAAAGCAACTTCGGGTTTCATATAAACTTTCCATTTTAAAATCTTTAATGATTTTATTGAATTTAAAGATAAATATTTTGCTTCATGTTTTTTATTTTTATTTTTTTTATTTATTATTATTTTAGATTTTGAATTAAAAATTTTTTTTCCTAATTTTGCTAAATTCAAAACACTTAAATTCACATTACTTGGTCCAAAATTCCAAGACCCAGTAAATTTTTGTCCATTTTTACTTAAGAGTTTTTCTGCTAATTTTAAATATCCACAAATTGGCTCCATAACATGTTGCCAAGGTCTTGTCGCATCGGGACTTCTTATTGATAGATTTTTTTTATGAATAAAAGCTTCAACACAATCTTTTACAATTCTATCCTCTGTCCAGTCTCCACCACCTATGCAATTTCCAGATCTAACAGTTGCTATTCTACATTTTTCTTTGTTTATAAATGACTTCACAAAACTTTCTGTAACAATTTCACAACATGCTTTGCTAGAACTATATATGTCATGACCACCTAATTTTGAATTTTCATCAAAATTTGTTTTTTTATCCTCATTTAAATAAACTTTATCAGTAGTTACAATTATTGCTGATATAATTGACTTATTTAACTGTATAGCTTTTAATAAATTAAATGTACCAATAACATTAGTTTTTAAAGTATCGTCTGGATTTTTGTAACTTACTAAGACACTGGATTGTGCAGCTAAATGAAAAACAATATTTGGTTTACACTTTTTAATTGCTTTATTTAAATTAGAAAAATTTTTTATATCACCCCTAAAGTCATTTTCTAAATATTTAGATAAATTTAAATTACCAAAAAAGTTTGGTTTAGAAATTGGATTTAAGGCATAACCACTTACTTTTGCTCCTAAATATTTTAAAATTATAACTAACCAACTTCCTTTAAAACCTGTATGACCGGTAATAAATACTTTTTTATTTTTCCAAAATGAATTTTTCATTTGAGTTTATTAAATAAATTATTAATTTTTATTCTTTTATCTTTATCACTTTTTAATATTTTTACATCCTTAATATTATCAATTGAATGCCAAAAACCTGAAAATTTTTTAAATTTACATTTATACTTTTTAATTATCTTTGGATATAAATTTACTTCAAAATTTTTAAAATTTTTAATGTCATCTATTAATACTTTTTTTTTTAGAATAGCCATTCCTGAATAAACATGTGCAGTATTGCTGCTTTTATTTGAAATTTTAACTGCATTAAACATAACATCTCTTTTAAAATTTTTAACTGTTCCCTTGGATAATACAACAGTGCCGTAAGGTAGATTGGTTTCTGATCCTAAAAATGTAATAAAAGTTTTATTATCTTTAACATGATTTTCATAAATTTTATTTAAATTAAAATCAAAAATTGCATCACCGTTCAATAGTAAAAAATTTTCAGATTTTATATATTTTTTTATATTAAAGATTCTTTTAGCAATTGGTGTGTTAATTCCTGTTGGTACAATTTTAAGGTCATAATCCGAGAAAATTTTATTATCTAAATATTTTTTTATAGATCTTCCTTTATAACCTATTGGTAAAATAAAATGATTAAATTTATTTTTTTTTAAAATTTTTAAAATATACCATATAATTGGTTTATCCTTAATCATTACTAAAGATTTTGGTGTTTTTTTTGTAACAGCTCCTAATCTTGTGCCCCTTCCACCACAAAGTATTACCACTGTTCTTACATCTTTACTTTTAAGAATTTTCATCTTGTAAAATAATAATTATAAATTTTAGAAAATTTTTTATCATCGTAATAACCACTTAAATTATTTCTTTTTTTCTCTTTAAATTTAAATGAACAGTTATCCATCACTTTGATAATAGAGTTGTATTGGTCTGGATAATTTTCATTTATTTCAATTTGCATTTCTAAAACCTTATAATTTTTAAATAATTTTAAACCTCCTTTTAAAATTAAATGTTCTATACCATCAACATCAATTTTTATATAATCAGGTACATCTAGAATTTCATCCTCTATAATTTTATCAATGTTAGTAGAGAATATTTGATATTTATTTGTAGGGTTTATTTTATTTCCCTCAAAATCAATATTTTTATCAAGAGAATTATGACTTTCACCTTCATTAAATTTTCTCTCATTAAATTCTAGAAATTTATTTTTTTCTAAACCAAGTGGTATTTGAAATATTTTAATTTTTTTTTCTAAATTATTTATTGAAATATTTCTTGATAAAATTCTTAAATTACTTGTTGAAGGTTCAAAACTTATTACTTCTATATTTTTATAATTTGAAGCAGCATAAATAGAATACAATCCAATATTTGACCCTATATCCCAAAAAATTATTTTTTTTTCTTTTTTAAAATTATCTATCCAATCTAAAGTTTCAGGTTCTTTTTTAAAAAAATCTCTTATTAGTATATCAATCAAAAAATTTGGTGAAAAAAGAGTCAACTTTTTACCTGACTTCAGTTTTACTTCTCTATACGAGTTTTGCTCAATAAAAAATTTGATCCAACCTAAAATATTTCTTTTGAAAAATTTTTCAAAAAAAAAATTAATTATGCTCAAGAAAAAATAAATTATCTTGGAAAAATATTTTATCATTTAAATATAAATACTATAAAAGAATATTTTTAATTTATGTTATTGTGCAGACTAATACTACTAAAAAACTTACAATTAAAGTGATTATTTTTTTTATTTAAAAAAAAATTTTTGTTCAAAAAAGAAATTTCTTTAAATCAGTTGTTAATTTTTCATGAAAATTTTGTTTTATTTGATTTTTTGAGATGAAATAATTATTTAAAATATTTTTATAAAATTTTTTGTCTATTGAAGTATCTAATTCAACATTTTTATTCAGGTAATCCTCTAAGAAATTACTTTTCTTATTAAATAAATTAATTGATTTAGAATTAATTTCTAAATTTCTTTTTAAATTAAACTCTTTGCTTTTTAATAATATGACTGGAGATTTTGAATAAATTGCTTGAAACAGTGCATCAGACTTATGACCAATTACCAACTTAGATTTCGTAATGTATTCTAGTGTTTTTCCATAAACTATTTTTCTTCCAGCAAAATAGTTTTTATTATATTCAAATTTTTTTTTACAACAAATAATTATTCTACACTTATATTTTTTTTCGACTTGTACAAAAAACATATTTAGTTTATCTAAATATCTCTGACTATTATTTATTTTTCTTTGCAATTTTTTTTTTTTTAAAAATTGATCTCCTGAGTAATTTAAAGTTTCGTCTACATAAATTATTATTTTTTTAGCTGGAAGTATTTTATAAAATTTTATCCAATAACTAGGATAATCTAAGTTTTTAGATAAAAATTTATTTTTTTTCTTAATTTTTTCTCCAAAAGATAGGGTGTAGTCAGATTTAATATTATATGTTCTGCTTAAAAAAAATATCCGATTAAATAAATATTTTAAGACCTTTAAAGAATTTAAAAATAAATCTTTTTTAAAATTTGGAAAAATCCAAGAATGTTGTTTAATAAAAATTTTTTTACATTTTATTTCATTAAATAATATTGAAAAATTAATTTTTGAATTCTCTAATGAAAATAAATAACTATAAATTATAAAAATATCAGAATTTTTAATCTTTTTAAAATAAGATTTTAATTTTATGTAGCTTTTAAAATATTTTATATTTTTTGGAATTTGATTTCTAGGGATATTTTTATAAAACTTTTTTAGTTGTTCACTTTTAAAATTTAGATCTGAAGTATTTATAAATATTAGATCTTTAAAAAATTTAAATTTATTAGGAAAAATTTGGTCTGTTTGATATCTTAATACAGGTACATCTATATAGACATAAATTTTTTTATTACTTTGTTTGTTAATTTTATTCAATTTAAAAATTTATTTTTTTATTATATCTAGATAATTCATCCAATTTCCAGTGTCTTTCCAGTCACTGCTTGGAATTGGAAAAACACTTATTTTTTTTCTAGATTTTAATACAGAAGATATAACTTCATCCATACCAAACTTTATTTTTTTTGGTAAATAATTTTTCACATCTGGTTTTATTACGTACATACCAGTATTTGTTAAGAAATTTTTTTGAGGTTTTTCTAGAATTTTTTTTAGTTTTCCTGAGCTATCTAATATACATTCACCAAAAGATAGATTAAGAGATTTTATACTCGCAACAATTGTAATTAATGATTTTGAATTTTGATGAAACTTCAAAAGATTTTGTAAATTTATATTTATATAGCTATCACAGTTTGTTAAAAAAAAATCATGTTTAAAATCAATTTTTTTTAAACTGCCAGCTGTTCCTAGAGGCTTTGTCTCTTTAAAAAAATTAAAAGTATAATTATTTTTGAACTGATTTAAAAAAATATCTAAAATTTTTTCCTTTTTATTTAATGTAATTGTAAAGTCATTGAAACTATACTTTTTGAAATTATCCATTATATTTAAAATCATAGGTTTTCCTTTATATGGTACAAGTGGCTTAGGTAAGATGTCGGTAAATGGCTTCATTCTAAATCCTATTCCCCCAGCCATAATCAATATCTTGTTTTTTTTAAGCACTTTATTAGTGCTTTTAATATCTTCTTGATATGACATGAAGCTTATTGGAACATTTTGATGATTAACTACTGGAACAATTAAATGTTTGTTACGTTTTAAGAAATTTTTAATTCTATTATCTAATTTTTGTTTCTTTTTATAAACAATTGGCTTCTTATTATATATTTGATTAATTTTTTTCTCTAAATTATTATCTTTTAATAAATGTCTTCTTATATCTCCATCTGTGATGGTTCCTTTAAATTTTTTTAATTGATCAACTACTACCAGACAAACATGACCTGATAAATTCATTTTTTTCATTGCATTATGAATTGTATCATTTTGATTTATTAAAATTTTTTTAATGCTCATTTCTAATTTAATTATAAATCAATAATACAAATGTTACTTGTTATAAACTAATAATTTCTTATTTTTCGCTTTCTTTAAGTATAAATCTAAAATCTCTAAGTCACTTTCAAGATCTATATCAATCCAAGTTTCATTTTTTTCAACTAATCCGTAAGTTTTTTTTGGTAATTTTATATTTTGCTTATATAAAAAAGATCTGTACACATAAAGTGCTCCAGTAGGTATAAATTTATTTTTTATATCTTGTGTCCTTTTATTAATACTAAAATCAGGTTTCCAAATATTTTTTTTCAATTTTCCCGTAAAAGAAAAATCTTGAGCAAGATGTATTAGGCTATCAAAGTTTTTTTTCTTATCTAAAATATTAATTGCATTACTAACTAAATTTAATTTTCTTAAAGGAGAGGTAGGTTGCAACAAAATAATATATTTATAATTATTGCTATTTTTTTTTAATATATCAAATATCACTTCATGCATTGAAATATGATCACCTGATATTTTTTTTGGTCTCTTTAAAAACAAAACATTTTCTTTATCACATATTTTTTCAACTTTCTTACAATCACTTGAAACCACTAAATCATAATTTTTATTTTTTATTTTTTTTGCAAAATTAACCGTCCAATAAATCAACGGTCTATTATTTACTTTTGTGATATTTTTATTTTTAACTCTTTTTGATCCTTTTCTAGCAGGTATGATAATTAGATTTTTCATAATAATTATTTCATATTTTTATATCAAAAAATTTCTTTTTAATATTGAATTGAAAATTCATAATTTTTTTTGAAATATTCTTCGGTGTATTTTTTTTTAAAAAAGGGTTTGAAGGCTTGGTAGTTTTTTTTTTAAATTTTAAATAAGCTTTATTTATTGAATCATAATCATAATCACAACTAATTATGTTATTTGATATTATCCTACCTTTTTGTCTGTCACCAATATTTATAGTGTTAACACCAAAACTTGGGGTTTCTAAAACACCACTTGAAGAATTACCAATCACTAAACTTGCAGTTTTCATTAGTGACAAATAAAGTTCACTTCCCAAAGAATTATAAAAATATACATTTTTTTTTTTTCTCGTAAATTTTAAAATTTCTTTTTTTATAATATCTGCTTCATTGTCAAAGTTTGGTGAAGTAAATATAATCGAGCAATTGTCTAATGTATTTAAGAACTTAATTAGATTTTTAATTTGATGTTTAGACATATTTTTTTCTAATGTGACTGGATGAAGTGTGGCTAATATTATTTTCTCTTTTAACTTTATATTAAGTCTTTTTTCAATCAAAGACTTTTTTATTAATTTTAATTTTGATATTGCATATGACCCTGGTGCTCCAAAATTAAATATACTTTTTGGATTCTCACCTAGTTGAATCAATCTTTTTTTATAATTATTATGAATTGGAAAGTGAAGATGTGATAATTTTGTAATGGAATGTCTTATAGAGTCATCGTATGCACCAGTTGTTAATTCTCCGCCATGAATATGTGCTATTGGCACTCTCATTATCATTGCAGAAATTGCGCAACCTAATAATTCATATCTATCACCTAAAATTACTATCACATTAGGTTTTTTTATCTTTATAACATCTGAAGTAGCTCTTATTGTTTCTGCTATATAATTACTTATCCTGCTATTTTTAAATTTTCTATCAAGAATTTTTCTTCTAATAATTTTTTTAATTTTGTCTTTTCTTATTTCTTTAATGGTATTTCCAAATTCAATTGAGAGGTGTGAGCCAGTTACTAAGAGATATGTTTCACTATTAGTTTTCTGAGTTTCTAGAATAACATTTCTCAATAATCCATAGTCTGCTCTTGAACTTGTAATAAATAAAATTTTTTTCATAATTGTTTTATTTGTTGATCTTTTTTATAATTTTTTTGACTTTTTTTTCCTAAAAATTTTTTTATTTTAAAGGGAGATAATCCATCTCCTGGTCTTTTTGCGGTCAAATTTTGTTCAGTAAAAATTTCACCTTTTTTAATGTCTCTTGATGCTACTAATGATTTTCTAACTATTTTAATATTTGGGGTTTCGCTTTTTGAGGGTTTTTTTATTGTGCTACCTAATGCAGACTCAATATTTCTTATAGCTTTAATCATTGCTTTTAATTCATTCGGTTCAAGGCTGGCTTTATGATCTGGACCATCCATGCCAGTATTTAAAGTAAAATGTTTTTCTATACACTTAGCGCCCAATGCAACAGCGGCAACAGAAACTTCAATTCCTAAAGTATGGTCACTATAACCATAACTAACATTAAAAGTTTTACCTATTGTAATCATAGATCTAAGATTAACATCATTTATTGGTGTTGGATATTCTGTATTAGCATGCATAACAGTGATTTTTTTTTTAGCTGTGCCTGATTTAACTAGAACATCTATGGCATTTTTGATTTCTAACATGTTAGCCATACCAGTTGATAAAATTACTTTTTTTTTTAATTTACCGATATGTTTTAAGTAAGGTAAGTTAGTAATCTCGCCACTTGGTATTTTAAATGTTTTTATACCCAAATAATTTAAAAAATTTATACTTTGTATGTCAAAAGGACTAGACAAAAATATTATCTTTTTTTTTTTACAAAAAGTAATAAGCGATTTGTGCATTTTTGGACTGAGCTCATATTTTTTTAACATTTCAAATTGCGACTCCGTTTTCCTATTTTTTTTTTTTTGATATTTGGCTTTTTTTGCATAATTAGTAACTAAGTTTTCAGTTTTATATGTTTGAAATTTAATTGCGTCAGCTCCAGATCTAGACGCAACTTCAATTAACTTTTTAGCAATTGAAATTGATCCATTGTGATTGATTCCAGCTTCTGCGATAATAAATACACTCATGTAACAAAACTACATGCTTTGATAAAACTATTTTTTTTTATAGTTATAGATTGTTTAATTGTAGCATTGCTACCAATAAAACTTTCAGACTCAATTTTTACATAACCATTAATAGTTGCATTTGTAGATATGTGACAATGCTCAGATATTTTACAATCATGTTCGATCAAAGCATTAGAATTAATTATACAATTATCTCCTATAAATGAGTTTGCATTCACAATTGCATTATGCATGACAGTTGAGCCTCTACCTATGGATGAATGTTTGGATACATATGCAAACGGAGACTTTATAATTGGTACTTTAAATCCTGCATTATTTATTAAGTTAAATAATTTTTTTCTTAACTTTGATGATTTAATTTGGCCTACTGTAATTAACGCATACTGATATTTTTTGCTTAATTTTTTTAAATCAATATCACTGCCAATGACTTTATAGCCCAATACTTCGGAGCCTAAAAGATTTGGTTTATCAATTATACCAGCAATTTTGAATTTATTTTCCTGCTCTATAACATCAATTACTGATTTACAATGCCCTCCACCTCCAATTAAAATTATTTTTTTCATATACTTTAATTTTTATAAATTTCGTTGTAATATTTTTTGATATAATTTGATATTTTGTCTATATCAGATATCGATAAACACTCATCAGATGGTATACAAAGAGAGTTTGAATAAAATTTATTTGAATTAATAATATTATAAGTCTCAAATTTTTTTAAAAATGATTGTAAATTTAAAGGGCGCCAAATTCGTCTAGTTTCTATGTTTTTTTTTAACAATTTTTGACTCAGATTATATGTTTGATTTAAATTAAACGTTTTAAAAGAAATTATATTCATCCAATAATTTATTTTGGATTTTTCTTGAAAAGATAAAATATTGATATTTTTTTGCTTTTTAAAATTATATAAATATCTTTGATAAATTCTTTTTTTTATAGCAATTTTTTTTTTAATTCTTTTTAATTGAGATATACCTAAGGCAGCAGTCATCCCATTCATTTTATAATTATATCCACATTCATGATGAATATAATTAAAAGTATCATCTTTTGCTTGATTTGCTAGATATTGGGCCTTTAAATATAAATTTCTATTATTTGTAATAATTGCACCACCTGATCCAGTTGTAATTATCTTGTTGGCATTAAAAGATAAGCAACCAATATCTCCTACACTTCCACAATGTTTTAATCCTTTTGATTTAGTGTTAACAAATGAACCTAATGCCTCTGCTGCATCTTCAAGAATATAAATATTTCTCTTTTTGCATAGCTTAATTAATTCTAAAAAATTACATGCTCTACCCCACATATGTGCAATGATAATAACTTTTACTTCTTTTTTTGACTTTTTATTAATAGTTTTTCTATGAATAAATTTAGTTTCATTTATGATAAAATTAATAACATCTCCTATTTTAATATTGTGGAATTGATCAACATCAAAAATAATTGGTTTTGCCCCTAAATATAGAATAGGATTTACTGTAGCTATAAAAGTTAATGAAGGCACAACGACCTCACAATTTTTATCTACACCCAAAATTTTAAGCCCCATATGTATTGCAGATGTGCCTGAATTTAAAGCTACAGAATATTTGGTCTTACAAAAAGAAGAAAGTTTTTTTTCAAAATTATAAACTTCTCTAGAAGAAGTAGAAATCCATCCACTTTTCATAACATTTTTAATTGATTGAATATCACTATTGCTTATATGTGGAGTAGATAATTTCATGTTAATTTTGATAGTATTTTTTGTACCATAATACAGTTTCTTTTAATCCTTCTTCAAAATTATGTTTTGTTTTTATATAATTAAGGCTTTTATTCATATCTGGTCTTCTTTTTTTTGGTGAATTATCCTTTAGTTTTTTTGATGGTAATAATTTTTTTTTTAAACGAAGAATTTTTGAAATTTTTTTTGCTAATTGCAGAATTGAAATATCTTTATCTGGAGATCCAATATTATAAATTTTTTTAGTTGATTTTTTATCATGTGAAATTTTAACAATCAGATCAATAGCAAAATCGATGTAACAAAAAGTTCTTTTATGATTGGAATTATTCACAAGTATATTTTTTCTTTTTTTATTTAAAATTTTTTTTGTTAACTGAGGTATTACGTGAGAAAAACCCATATCAGGTCCAAAAATATTATGTGGTCTAAAAATAACAAAATTTAATCTTGAATAATTTATTAAATATTCAACTACAATTTTTGATAGAAGATATGCAGATCTAGGATTAAAATCTTTTGATATAATAAAGTCGATATTTTCTGGGGTTGGATATCTAGCTAATTTATTTTCCAGAGTGTAGGCATAAACCTCGCTGGTAGATGTAAAACATAATTTTTTTAATTTTTTTTGTTTTTTTGAAAAATCAATTAAGTTAATACTTGTCTTTATATTTTCTTTTAAAGTAATAAATGGATTATCTATTACTGTCTTGACACCTAGTATCGCAGCAAAATGAAAAATATAATCAAAATTAAAAATATTGGGATAACTTGCCTTATTCGATAAATCTTTTTTTAAAAAAATAATATTCTTATTTTTTATTAGTTCTGAGAATTTTTTATTATTTATATCTTTAGAAAGATTATCCATTAAATATATTTTATTTTTTTTATTTTCTGATAATTTCTGTGCCAGGTTGACACCTATAAAACCTGCACCACCTGTAATTAAATATTTCATTTAAATTTTGATCCTATAAAATAACTTTTATAATATTTACTTTTTAAAATTTTTAATTTTTTATTATTATTTAGAACATGGTTTAAATCTAAAATCAGCGCTTTTTTTTTATAATCAATATTTAAATTTTTAAATAATTGATGTTTTACTAAATAGACATAAATATCATAATTTTTAAGATTGCTTCTATTAACTGAATAGTTTTTTGAATAATTCCAGTAGTTTACTATGGGGTCATAAAAACTTAATTTACATTTTTTTTTTTTAAAGAAATTAAATACTTTTTCTGCCGGGGAGTATCTTGTATCATTTGTATCTTCTTTATAACTTACTCCAATTAATAGGACTTTTTTGCCAAATATCTTTCCATTGAATTTATCCGCTATTTCAGCCATTATATTGGCAGTCATTTTTTGATTAATTTTTACTGACATTTCACTTAAAGGAAAATTAAATTTATTACCTAACACTTGTCTAGATGCATTTCCAAATAATGGATCTTTTGTTAAACAATATCCTCCAACCCCTATGCCAGAGCGCATAATATTATTGTGAGTTTTTCTTTGTCTAATACTTTTGAGAATTTTTTCTAAGTCTAGATTGTTTTTTATACAAAATTTTCTCCACTCTTCAATGAAAGCAATATTTGTAGCCCTGTAACTATTTTCAATAATTTTACAAGTTTCAGATTCACTTGGGGATTCAAATTCAATAATTTTATCTGATTTTAAGTTGAAGATATCTTTGAAAATCTTTTTTGTAAGATCTATAGATTCTTTGTTTATTCCTCCAATTACTCTTTGTACATTTTTCATAGAGAAGTAGTAATCTTTACCAGGAGTTATTCTCTCAAATGAATGGCACAGAAAATAGTTTTTTATACCTCTTTTCTTCAAATTTTTTTCAATTAAAGGCTTTAAAACTTTTTCAGTAGTGCCTGGAGGTAAAGTAGATTGTATAACCAATAAGCAATTACTCTTAATCTTTTTTGAAATTTGTTTGATATTGTTAATATAATTTTTAAGTTCAACTTTTTTTTTTTTAAAATTAAAATCACAATTAGAACAAACAAAAACAATGTCAGCATTAGAATATTCATGATCATTCACAGTGGCCTTAAGCCTATCTTCTTTTAATAACTTTTTATAAAAATTTAAAAAATTTTTATCATCTACAATTATTGGAATTTGATTTGAGTTAATTTTTTGAACAATTTTTAAACCTTTAGAAGATTTTTTTTCTACACCAATAGCTCTAAATAAATATTTATTATTTTTTTTTGCACCTGCGCAGAATGCTAACATCGCAAGTCCAACATAACCTAAACCCTGAATAACTATTTGTTTCATTTTTCTTGCAACGTTTTAAATATATTCTCAACTTTTTTTAAATCCTTATAAGTATCTACAGCATAAGATTGAGAATTTAATTTAATCATTTTAACTTTTTTTCCAATTTCTAGAAATCTTAATATTTCAATATCTTCTAAATTTTCTAAGTCAGTTTTTTTTTTAAAACTACTAAATAAGTTTAATTCATTCTTATTAAACCCATATATACAGACTTGTTTTAAATATTTATAATTTCCGTCAACATACTCCTGTTTACCAACATAAAAATTATTAATGAAAATAACTTTAGTGTTTTTATCTTTCCAAACAGATAAACCCTTTTTATCTCTTGTATCTTTAGAGAA
>ENA-UOXV01005898-UOXV01005898.1-marine-metagenome-genome-assembly--contig:-NODE-5898-length-13156-cov-5.484314_pt1 | contig 13156 bp, 9 predicted proteins | sample MGYA00238165_ERZ766961 | MGnify/ENA primary metagenome ERZ766961 (study PRJEB28924, sample SAMN03173240) | marine metagenome | biome: Marine; feature: Water; material: Subsurface seawater | place: North... | reverse complement strand
TCGACACCGACGGCTTCTTCGTCTCCCCCTCCGCGCTCCCCGCGTAGAGTCGGGTTTCATCAACGTTTTTTCCCGAACACAGCTGTGCAACCACGATACGACAAACGTAAGCACCGGCGAAGCACAGGCTCACCATTTGTAAATATCAATCACCTTCACCACCTGACACCTAACGTCGTATTAAATAGCACTCTCTCTCTCCCGGTTAGATCACTGCAGCCGCCTGAAGGGCAGCGCCTTTCGCCTCCGCAGCATCACCTGCTCGTCCTCGTTGATCTCTCGCTTGGTCCCATCCGCGTATGCTACGTACGGCTTGGGCGGCTTCATCGACCGTCCCTCCCGCCGAGCCTTGGCGTGTGCCTTCTTGCCGTCGTTGGCAACCTGGGGCACCACCAACAGCCCGTACCCACCCTTCGGCCGCCCGGTCGGGTGCTTGAACCGCCCGCGGCGGTTCAATCCCGGTCCCGCGACGCCCGTGTTGTACTCGAGCGCAGATTTGAACTGCTTCACCAGTTCCTTCTCCTCGTTCGCCGCGCGTTCCTCGTCTGTTCGAAACTTGGGAAGTATGTCCCGCAGTTCGTGCTCTGGGGTTCCTGCAGGGACGACGGCGAAGTTGGGCAAGGAGGGCACCACGCGCACGTGCCTCTCCCCGGAGCCGATGTGCTCCGCGCCGTGGATCTGCTCGAAAGCCGCCTCGAGATGGGGAAACGTCGGTGAGCCCGCCTTGACGGTGTCGTGCTGGATCTTCTTCAGCGCGAGGATGGCCATCACCCGCTGCTGCCGTATCTTGTACCGCTCCGCGAGTGACGGGACGTCCCACTGCTTCGGGTCTTTACGATGCATGACGTACATCTGCGTCTTGGCCCGATCGCTGAGGTGCGCGTTGCGAATGTTAGGGTTCCAATCCAGGGTGTGGCCTTGCTCGGTGAGGTCGAACAGCCACCCTTTCTTCTCCTGCGCGTCGTACACGTTCGGGTCGTCGGGGACGACGGCGACGAGCTGGATCTCTTCGCCGTCCTCCGCGGTGTCCTTGATGTCCTCCGTCTGGAAGGACACCGCCTTCTCGGAAGCTGGATTCGCCTCGCCGTCGTCATCACCCGTGTCGTCATCGGCGCCCTCGTCGGCCGCCTCGATGGACGGCGCGTCCTCTCCCGTGTCATCCCCGTCGCCAGCGGTATCCGCGTCGTCGTCCTCGCCGTCGCCGCCGTCCGTCGCGGAGAACGATCTGTGCCACCGCGCGTCGTGCCCCGCGAACGGACGAGCGCGTCGTCGCAGATGATGCCCGGCGCCGCCCAGCCTGGCAGCCGCGCTCGCGACCAGCCGGCTCAACGCGCTCATCGCTTCCGTTCGATGCCGCCGCCGCGTTCACTGTGGGTAAATCGCGATGCGAGGGCGTGGACGTGTGTCCTCGAGCCGCGCGATCCTGATCCACGCGCTCTCTTGCTGTGAGGGCCGGCGCCGAGATCGGGTCAGGTTTTCTCACTGCGCACGAGGCAGCCTCGGGACTCCCGTTGGCCGGTCAGATTTCACTCATCTCGCGCGTGCGTCGGAGGTTCGCCATGGGCATCATCGGCGAGAACCTCAGCGAGGGCACGCGCACGCACCACAACCCGCAGTGGGGCAACGGCGACAAGCCCGCCAACCCCAACAACCTCGCGGGCGCGCACATCAAGAAGAAGAAGCAGGAGAGGGAGAGCGGCACGGTGGACTGGGCGGCGAGGTTCCAGGAGGACCCGCGCTTCGCGGAGATGACGACGCAGCCCGAGATGACGCCGGCCGCGGGGCACGAGGAGGTCATGGCCGACTTCGCGGCGCTCGCAGAGCGCGCGCGATCCATCGCGGCGCACGCGCATCAGCAGGTTACCGACGTCGACCACGCGGAGGAACGCGCCAGGCTCCTCGACGCCGACGACAAGTGGGGCGCGGCGCTCGCGAGGGACGGCAGCAAGTACTACTGGAACAAGGACACCGGCGAGACGCGGTGGGGGATGCCGGAGGAGCTACGGGGCGCGGGCCTGAGGCTGGTGCAGGGGACGGCGATGGCGGCGCCGTCGCTGCCGCCGGGATGGAAGGAGCTCAAGGATCAGACGCGGGGAGGACGGGCGTGGTACTGGGAGACGGCGACGGGGAAGAGGCAGTGGACGCGGCCGGCACCGGTCGCGGCGGTGCCCGCGACGGTGCTCGCGGCGAGGGTTAACCAACCCCCGCCGCCTCCGATGGCGCACCCCGACGACGACGAAGCCTTTCACGGGGATCACTGAAGCGGACGGTTATAGTTACTCTTAGCGCGAAGAATGAATCGGATTGAAAAAAGAATCATAGAGTCGATAGGCGACTGCGGTCATACATGTAGTCATACAAGTACATCAGTTCAGCGCGCCTTCCCTGGCGTCGTCGGGAAGCTCTCGTCGATCCACGTCCGCATCGACGCCATGCCCGTGTCCACCATTCCAGCCGCGGCGGCTGGAACCTTCGATAGATCCCCGCCGGAGAAACCCATCGCCGCGAGATTTGCAACCATGTTATTCGCGCGGGCGCCGCGTTCGTCGTCGAATGCGTTATCCTTGCCGCTCTCCTTGTTACCTTCCGCGTCACCCACGTGCGCCGTGAGCCTGGATGCGAGCTCGGCGAAGATGGGCCGCGTCTCCGCGAGGTACGCGCGCGTGTCGTCCTCCATTCGGGTCAACACGTCCACCCTGTGCTCGGTGAGCGAGTAATGCGCCGTCGGGGGATTGACCCGCACGTGCGAAGTCTGCGGCGAGAACCGCCTGATCATGGACGCGACGTGCGCCTCCTGCAGCTCGGTGTCGAACGCGAGGTTCATCACTTGTCCGACGATCCAGAACGGGTTATCTCCCATCGACCCTTTCGCTTCGCCGCATCCCAACGACAGTAACACGTCGATGCGCTGTCCGGGTTCCGCCAAGTCCAAGCCCTCGTTAAGCACCAAGGATGACGGGTTATTGTACCCACTCAACGCGCCGTCGATGAACGTGGATGTGTCTCCGGTGGTGACGTCGGTTCGGATGAACGGCGGGAAGACGGTGGGCGCGGAGGAGGTGGCCATGCCAGCCTCCCACTGCGCCCACCGCTCGTTCTGGTCGCGGCCTTTGTTTGGGTTTTTGTAGGAACGAATTAAGCGAACCTCCAGCCTGTCCGTCTGCTGCGTGGACACCACGAAGCACTTCACGCGCTGGCCCGGGTCGTCGGTGATCATCGGCAGGTCCCCGAGGCCTTCCACTAAGAGCCGTTTGATCTCGTCGTTCTCACCCGCGTGGCCCTTGATGAGCTGCCGCACGGCGCTCTGCTTGCCGAAGACCAACCGGGCGATGTCCCAGTACATTTCTTCCAAGTCGTCGAGCGGCGTACCCCGGGCGATGGCGAGCGCGATGATCCCGCCGGTGGATACGCCGCCGATGAGGTCGAAGAGCTCGTGGATGGGTTTACCCGCCGCGCGTTCCAGCGCGCGCAGCTGCCAGATCAGCGTCAGGCCCTTGATTCCTCCACCTTCCAGGGAGAGGAGTCGGAGCCCCGGGCGCGGTTCGTGGGGCATCATGGGCATCATCGGGAGCACGTGGCCCTGGATATCCTCGAACGTCTTGGTCATCGCGCTCGTCACGCGGTCCCTGCTCTCAACGAACTGAAGCAGCACCCTCTGCACGGAGACGCGCCATTGATCGCCGGTCACGTCGTCGTCGTCGACCGAACCCGAATTCGACGCGGACGAGGCGCCGGTCATCGCGTTATCGTCCAGCGGCGGCTGGTCCGCGAGCCACTCCTTGATCTCCGTTAACCCCACCGCGTTGTCCCCGTCGCCGCTGGTCATCTCATCGAACAGTTTCTTCGCCGCATCCTCGGCGACTTTACCCGCGAGGTGACCGCGGAGACCGGTGGAGATGGCCTCGGTGAACTCGGGTAGCGACAGGCCGGAATTCGAGTCGTCGGCGTTGACGCCGGGCGGGCCGAACTGGTCCACGCGCGCGCGGCCGACGCCGGTGAGGAACGCGTCCATCGACCGTCCCGCGGCGTCCATCTTGTTCGATACCCCAGCGCGGATGGATCCGAGAAGGCCTCGTCCCCTTTTATTCCCGGATACGTACAACTCGTTCCTTTGCGGTTCGAGATATCGCGGCGATATGGACGAAGCGTATGAACTGCCGCTCACCCTGCCGGCATCACCGCGCGCGCCGCCTCCCACGTCCACGAACACCGGGAGCGTACCTCCCGAGCGATCGACCACCTTGGCCAACAACGTCGCGGCGAGGTACGCACCCTCGATCATCAGCCGGTGGAACCTACCGAGCAAGAGAAAAGAAACGAATGGGGTGAAGACCGACACCGGCGCCCGCCAGCCGCCGCCGCTACATCCGAGCGCCGCTACGGATATGAAACACGCGATGTTGCTAAAGAACACCCACCGCGTCAGCCCGGTGGTCATCCCCGCGGGTGGACGAATGAACGAGCGGGTACTGGACCCGCGTGAGGTCCCACCCAGCCGCCGGCTCCGAAGCCTTCTGAGCAACTTGGAATGCGCGAGCTGGCACGATAGGCGAATCGCGTCGAGCGCAAGAAACATCGCCAACGGAACCGCCGCGGCGGCGCCTGGATCGACCCATGTCCCGCCGTGCGTCGCGGCGCCCTGGATCCCCATCGCGGTCCACGCGCCCAACAACAGCACCCAGTCCACGCAGGAGCACGCCAGCATCGCCCTTCGAAACGTGCGACCGCTGCCGCTCTCCGCCATCAGCTTTCCGCTATCCCACATGCACGCGCACCAGTGCAGAAACCGTTTAAACGCGTTGGCGTCGGGAGGTACGGACCGAACACCACCGAGACGCCGAACCTGCGTCGCGAGGCGCATCGCGGCAACTTCCTTGACGGCGACGGCGCGCGCGAGGGAGTCGAACGCGGTCGTCTCAAGCGCGAGCCGCGTGATCCAGTTGGCGATCGTCGCCGGCCAAGCCGCGACGAGCGCCAAGGCAACGCGGGGATCCGCGAAGTGAACGAACCCGCACACCTGCAGGCTGTGCAGTGTAACCAGCGCCAGTGATACGGTGTCGAGGACGAGAAACGCCGGGGCATCGCGCGGGTTTGTGTATCGGTCCTGGCGGTCTCGAGAGGAAGTCGCGAACGAGACGGATGGTTTCACCGCTGATCGAACCGCCGTCTCTGTCAAGAGGAGTAAGTTGACGATGACGGACGCGTGTCCGAGTCCGATGGCGGTTGGGTACGCGCGCAAGGACCACGCGGTGACGAGCGCGGACGTGAGCGCCAACGCGAGTGTCTGTGTGGGGATGTGAAGGGTCGTCGGAATGTGAGGGGAAAGTTTTGTTTTTCGTGTCGTGTGCGTTTCGGCTGGGGATGTGAACTTTGTTGACGACGGGCGAGTGGGATGTGGACCGGGGCGGCGCACCGTGAGGATGACCCCGATGGCGTTGAGTTTGTCATCGAATGTTTTCCTGCGATGATAACGGACAGTGCGCGCGGTCAGTTTCACGCGTGGACGGCGGGCGAGGGACGTCTCGCGGCGGCTGTCAGGTAAATGAAAAGCGCGGGCGTCGTGCTGACTGGACCCGCGCCGCGGAACGCGGTGACCTGAATGAAAGATGCGACGACGGTGGAATGGAACGGATGTTAGACGCACCCTTGGGCGATGCGGCGGGTCCCAGGGCTCGCGTGAGACCCCACGGACCATCGTCCGTCGGGATAGGCGGTCGGGTCCATCACCGCGCGAGGCGTCAGGCACCGCGCAGTTCTCCGCGGCCTCGACCGTAAAAGCACGGGAACAGCACGCGACGAAGTCTCCGACGCGGACGGAAAACGCGCGCCGAGCCGCTCGCCCGTGGCCGATGCGCCGCCGCGTCGGCCGTATCGGTCGAGCGTGACGCTCGCGAAGCAACGCGCGTGTGTCGACATCGACGCGCGCCGTGCGATACCCGTCCCGGATGCGCAAGGCAGAACGGTTCGGGCATGCACGCGGACGCCGGCAGGTTTCCTCGGTGGTGGGAAAATCTCGCCTCGCGCCCGACACCGCACGCCGGCCTCCACCACGATGGAAGCGCCCGTCGCCATGTTCACGACGTGTATCGGGAACGTACTCAAGTAGAGACCTACCGATACGCCGATATCCGCGGAGGCTGCCCGCGGACGTGCGCGCAGTGCTCTGGTGTCCCGTCAGGGCGTTCAAGGGACGCGAAACGGAAAACGCACCGCTTCGTCTCGCAACCTCCGAGAATCCAATTTTACCTCGCGGCAGCCACATGCGCACGGTCAGAAATTGGCAAAATAACTCAAAAATAACCCGTTTGTAACCGCAATCTCTCAATCTCGCACCAATCTCTCGGCACCGGATGTGACGAGGACGGCGATTTCGTGGTCCACACTGGTTCGCACCGAACCGTCGGCACGTGCGCTCATTCAGCCAACAAACGACGAGTCTTTACTCGAGAAGCGCGCCGCCTCCATTCAGTCGACTGTCCCACGCGTTCACTCTTACACTGCAGCTTTTAGTATTACGAACGAACGAAAAAGAAACCTCGACCGCGCCCGCCACCCTCGTCCCATACGCGTCTCGACTCCGCTCCCCCATCCCTTCACGCGGCGTCCCGTCACTCACTCGCGCCGCGCCTCTCCATCGTCATCATCACCGAAATATAAATTCTGACTTTACCCAAAATCAACGAGCGGGCGCGCCCTTACCCATCTTCGCCTTGGTCGCCATGATCTTGTCCATGACGTCCTCGACCACCTTGTCCGGGGTGGACGCGCCGGAGGTCACGCCGATGGTGATCTTACCGGCGGGGAGCCAGTCCTTGGTCTCCACCAGTTCCCCGTGCGACAGCCGGTGCGTGATCGTGTTGCTCTCATCGTCCAACCGTTCGAATGTATCGACCCAGAACGACGGGATGGACGCATCCTCGCTGATCTCCTGTAGGTGGCTGGTGTTCGAGGAGTTGAACCCCCCGACGACGAGCATCATGTCCGGCTTGTCGTCCACGAGCTTGTACATGGCATCCTGGCGCTCCTGCGTGGCGTCGCAGATGGTATCCATGACCATGTAGTGGTCGTTGAGCTTGTCCACGCCGTGCTTCTGCATCATCGTCTTCTCGAGGAGCTTACCGAGCGCTTCCGTCTCGCCCTTGAGCATGGTGGTCTGGTTCGCGATACCGAGCGCCTCCAGGTCGACGTCCGGGTCGAATCCCTCGGAGTAGGCGTTCTTGAACTTCTCGAGAAACTCCGCTCGGTCGCCGCCGTTCAAGACGTAGTCGCAGACGTAGTTACCCTCCTTCATGTCCTTGACCACGAGGTACGTCTTCGCGAACGACGCGGTGGCGATGGTCTCCTCGTGCGCCCACTTACCGTGGATGATGGACGTGAACTCCTTGCGCGTGTGCGCGTCCACCGCGTTCCACACTTTGCTCACCCACGGGCACGTCGTGTCCACGATGTTCACGCCCTTATCGTTGAGCAGCTTCATCTCGTGCACGGACGCGCCGAACGCGGGGAGGATGACCACCTCGCCCTCCTGGCACCCGCTGAAGTCTTTCCCAGCCTCGGTCTCCTCGATGAACTGGACGCCCATCTCGCCGAGGCGGTCGTTGACGGTGGGGTTGTGGATGATCTCGTTGGTGATCCAGAGATTGGAATCCGGGAACTGCTTGCGCGCTTCGTACGCCATCTGCACCGCGCGCTCGACGCCCCAGCAGAAGCCGTAGGACTCGGCGAGCGTGAAGGTGACGTCGCCGTCGACGTGCAGGTTGTCGCTCTCGCGCATCTTCGCGACGAGGCCGGCTGGTGGTGGACGAAAGGGGGGGGCGCGCGCTGGTCAGATCTCGGTCGCCGGCGCTTCAACAGTTGGGCGGAAAGAATTTGTTTCAACGATCGATCGGGGTCTGAGACGCGCGTGGGAGGCACGCGTGCGGGTCGAGGTTGTGTCACTCACTCTTGGAGTAGCCGATGCCGTCGTCCTCCATCTTCTTCGCGGAATCCTCGTCCTTGAGGAACTTGCGGTTGTAGTTGCCGGACCTGGAGAGCTCGCGCCTGAACGTGCGCGGGTCGAAGGAGGCGTCAGCGGCGCGAACCTTCAGGGAGGAACCCCTGAGGGCGACGCGGCCGGCGGGCGCGCGGCGGCCGGTGAGGGCCGCGCCCGCGTAGGTAGCGCCGGCGGTGGCCAGAGAACAAGCCATGATACGAGTTGGACGCGACGACGGATGTGCCGTGCGAACGAGTGGCGCGCGTTCAACGAGCTCCGATTCCTATCAGCACTATCTGGTTGATCTCGATTTTTTTGGATTTGTCTCGGCCAATCAGCAACCAGCTTTTGTGCAAAAATGCAGACTAAATAATGATTACACCTCGGTGAAAATCACCGCTACCGCTCCCAGCCCGTCCTGGGCGCCGCCCTGGGCGACCCGCCGAACCCCAGCGGCGATCGAACCCCCGCGCCACGATCGAACCCACCCTTCCACTGCGGCGGAGACCCGAAGACTTCACCCTTCATCGGCGACTGATCAAGCGGGGTCGTTCGACCGCTGTCCAGCCGAGCCCTGTGCTCCTCGTAGTTCAAACTACTTTCACCTCCAACCGGGCTCGGAGGCGCGCTCTCCACGCCGCGAAGATAGTTCCCGAACCCCGGTAAAGACGTCACGCTGTCCTGCGTGAGCGACGCGCCGCGATGTGCCGCGCGGTCGGCGATCAGCGCGTCGTTCTGCGCGCGTAGAGCGCGAATCTGCGCCTCGAGGGAAGCAAACTCCCGGTGTAACTCCGCGCTCCGCACCCGCTCCTCCTCCCGCGTCGCCTGCACCTCCTCCAGCGCACTCCGTAGCTCCACGATCTGCGTCTCACGTCCGTGCACCGCGGCGGACCATGCGGTGACGTCAGCCTCCATCTCCTTGCGCGCGCGCATCTCATCCGCGCACTCGTCGCGGACGCCGCGGAGCTGAACCATGAGCTCCTCCGACCGGCCCATCGCCACCGTTCGCCTCGCGCGCTCCGCATCGAGCTGCGTCCGTAGATCCACGAGCTCGCGCCTGGTATCCGCCAGTTGTGCGTTGAGTGGGCCGTCCGCCTCGAGCCGTCTGAGCGCGGCATCCGCGTCGCGCACCTTGTCCTCCCCGGCGCGAAGCCTCTCGCGGAGCATTGAAGCTTCCGCCCTCGACTCGGACAGGAGGCGCCCGATCTCACCCGCAGTCTCGCGCTCGCGTGTGAGGTTCCGCTCGAGCATCTCCGTCATCTCGGCGTTCGCGGCTAACAACGATGCCGCGGCGTCGGCGTCCTGAAGCGCCGCGTTCAGCTTCGATTCGTGTTCAGCGCGCGCGAGTTCGTGCTGCTCGTTCATCTTCTTCAACGCGGCGATGGCGTCCGCGTCTTGCGTTCGTTTGGATTGAAGCACCGCGCACTGAGCCTGGGCGTCCTCGAGGCGGGACGCTAGGTGTTCCGCGCGCTCAACCGCGGCGTCACGCGCGTCGTTCGCGCGTGCACGAGCCTCCTCCGCGGCTCGTTCGTTGACGGCGGCGATACTTGACCTGTTTCCCTCATCCTCCGAACGCGTCTCCAGTCGCGCCTTTTCCTTCTCGAGCGTCTCGCACCGCGTCCGCAGCTGAAGCGCGAGCGCGGTGGCCGCACGTGCCTCCGCCTTGGCGTCGTCGCGTTCCGAAGCAGCGACGTCGATCAGCCGCGACATCTCTCCCGTCCGTTCGCTGACGAACGTACGCGCCTCGTCGCATCGGCGGCTGGCCTCGGCGGCGTCGGCGACGGCTACGTCCCTCGCGCGTTTCATCACCCCCAGGTCCAGGTCCGCCTCATCCAGCCGCGCGCGGAGCGTGGCGTTGAGCGCCGCGACGTCCTCGAGCTCCATGCGTACGGCGTCGCGTTCGTCCATGGCGGCGCGGAAGGCGTCTTCCGTCGCGTCGCATCGAACTTCCAGGCCTCTGCGAACTTCGCCGGCTCGGTCCAACGAGCGGTTGAGCTGATTGAGCGTCGCGACGACGGACTCGCCGTGCGGTGAAGATGGAGAAGATGGAGCGCCCGCGTCGGAAGATGAATCGGCGCGGAGGTTGAGGCTTGGCGCCGGGGATCGCGCCACCGCGGCTTCCGCGACGCTGAGTCGTTCGAGGTCGACGTAGACATCCGCTTCTTCTTCTTCCTCCGCATGCGACGACGACTCGCGGCACGGCGTCTCGTCGTGGGGCGCCTCTTCCGTTGACTCTTCCGTTGGTGATGCCGCCTTCTCGGGCGTCACCGCCTTCTTCTTGCTGACCGCCGTCGTCTTCTTCTTGAGCGGCGAGGCGGACTTGGGCCGAGTCGCGGTGTTGGAAGATGCCGACGTTTTCCCCGTCGCCGACCCGATCGAGCTCTTCTTCGTGGAGGTGGGAGACCGACCGACGGGCGAGGACGCGGTGGTGCGCTTCGTCGTCGGGCTCTTTCGCATCGTCGCCGGGGTCGTGGGGATCCGGGTCGTGGATGCCGTCAGGGAGGACGGTGGTTTCCGCGGGCTCGCACCGGATGCCACCCCGCGTCGTCGTTCGCTGGAGAGGGGCATGGGCTCTGACGAAGTCGAGGGGCTCTTTTGCGGCTCACCGAGTTCGACACCGCGAAGACCGGGGTTGATCGAGGGTCACGTCGGCGTCCGCGGTGAACGGCGGGTGGATCCGCGGACGATCACGCGTCGCGCGATGCCACGACGTGCGGTCCGTCGCGTCCGGTGCCCCGGCGCGTGTCGTTATGGCGCGGATACGGCGCGCCTTCGAGATCATTCTCGCATGCATTCGACTCGACCGACGACCGACGACATTTTTTCTCAGGATTTCCTGGTTTGAACGCGCCCAGTCAAACGCGACGCTTCAGGTTCGAGCGTCGCTTTCAAAATCTCGACCTCAAACTCGCCCGCCAGTTGGACAATCAAATCACAACATTCAAGATGGCGCGGAGCAGGCGCCAGGGCAAGAAGCCCCCGGGGCCGAACGCCGCGGACGTGACTCCAAAGTCACCTCCGCAGCACAAGCCCCCAACGCCGCGGCCGCCCACCAACCTGTCGCCGCCACGAACGCAGGGGGCCAACACCAACACCACCCCGCCAACCACGGGCGGGAGGCTCCGCGTGAAGAGCAGGACCGACGGCAACACCACGGACGTTCCAACGCTCAAGGAGCCGTTCACACCCGGCGGTAGCACGCGGTACGAAGCCGTCGGCGGCAGGGTGCAGGCGTCGGACGGAACCTGGGTCGCCTACGCCCTCACCCGCCCGGTACCACGCCCGGGCAATCCCAAATCCTCCCTGCTCGTCACCGTGAATGGCCTCAGCAACGACGGGTTCCAGTGGTCCGGCCTCGTGCCCACGCTGAAGAAAGAACACGCGGTGCTCGCGTGGGACTACCGCGGACACGGATGCAGCGAGGATCCGCGGGACGTCAACGCGGTGTCCATCGAATCACTCGCGGAGGACATGCAACTGGTGCTCGAAGACGTGGATAACCGGTGAGTCTATTTTAATTTCACTACGGGCAATTAGACTGACATCGTCGTCCATGTATATTTTCTTTTTTCCTCTTTTCAGCGGGTTGGCATCGGTCGCGCACGTCACAGTCGTGGGGTACAGCATGGGCTGCCAGGTGGCGTTGGAGTGGTGCAGGCAACACGCGGGATCGCGGCTCGAGGGTGTCGCCTTAATCCTCGGCACCCCGCAGTACTCGCTGCGCACGGTGATGTTCGGCAGCCGGGCGCTCGGAGACGTAGCGGCGCATTTGCTGGACACTTTCCAATCGTTCTGGGCGCACGTGTGGGAGGTGACCTTCGCGTGGACGTTCTGCACGAGCTACGTCGGACATACGCTCGCACGGGCGCTGGGGGTGATACGTATACCGTACACGCAGTTCGCGCCGTTTTACAGGCACATGAAGCGCCTGCACGGCGGGTCATACAACCGCATGCTCGTCACCGGCCAGAGGCACACCGCGATGGACGTGTTGGAGCGGTTGGACCGACGAGAGGTACCTACGTTGATCGTGACTGGCGGAAAGGACTTCAGCGTGAACGGCGTCGTGGTGAAGGAGATGCACTTCGCGGCGCCACGGGCGAGTTTCGTGCACCTGCCGGACGCGTGCCACGCGGGCATGATCGGCGAGCGTGAGGCGGTGACGGAGGCGCTGGAGCAGTTTTTACACGAAAAAAGAGAGAGCGCCGCGTTTAACCGGCGGCGTTTGTACGACGCCACGGGGCTCCACGTGTCGCCACCGGAGTCCCCGGTGAAGACCGCGGGCGGACGGGACGTCACCGTGGATCCCATCTCGCCGTTGATCTCGCCCATCAAGGAGTGAGTGACTTTGGTGACGAATTTGTAATTTTAACGCTATACGATTATTTTACGATTATTTTAGTCGCGGGTGCTTCTAGACTCCTCGAGGTTCCCGCGCCATCTCTTTAGCAACGCGTCGAGTGAACCCTCCTTGACCGCGGCGCGCATCGTCTTTCGATCCGCCGCCGCCTCCTCTCGCGTCCCGCGAACGGGTCCCCACCGTGGCCGGCCCTTCTCGTGCACCACCGCGGAGAAAGGCGCTCCGTCGGATGCGTCTGAATTTTGGTCAAAGGCGCCGAGCGCGTGAACGTTCTTCTCGCCCTCCCGTCGCATCGCCCGCAGCAGCGTCCCGTGCGCGCGCTCGCGCGTGTCCCGGGCGATGAAATCCCTGCACTCCGCCCCGGCGTCCGACGCGAGCCAGGTTTCAAAGTCGGTCAGCGCGTTGGCAATCTCGGCCCGCGTTTTGTGGCTCGTCGCGTAGCCGGCGTCGGGCGACGTCAGCGTCTTGAGCGAATTCCTCGCGCGACACCGCGCCGCGATGCTCGTTCCCGACAGCATCCTGAGCAGCGGCACCACGACGTGCGCCGCGCACCTGTTTTCATCGGTAAGATCCTCCCGGATGAACCTGTACTGCACCGGGGGTTCGCACCACCGCGTCATTCGCCGCTGAAAGTATAAAACTTCATCCAGAAACGCGAGCGATAGCCTCCGTTCCTCGACCATCACGCAGTCCCGCACCGTGAGCACGCAGTGGATCCAGTTCGGGGGTGACAGCAGCGGGCACCCGCCGCACTCCAGGGGCGCGACCCAGAACGTGGGCAGCTTCGCGCGGGTGCGCCGGGGATCCCCGCCGCTGACTCCCCC
>ENA-UOXV01005896-UOXV01005896.1-marine-metagenome-genome-assembly--contig:-NODE-5896-length-13157-cov-7.001069_pt1 | contig 13157 bp, 12 predicted proteins | sample MGYA00238165_ERZ766961 | MGnify/ENA primary metagenome ERZ766961 (study PRJEB28924, sample SAMN03173240) | marine metagenome | biome: Marine; feature: Water; material: Subsurface seawater | place: North... | reverse complement strand
CAGCTATTGCAAATACTTTGGCTAATTTAGGTGTCAATATAGAAAATATTGAAACACAACAAAAGCCTGGCTCATCAAGGTTATTTCATATAATTATTGTTATTTCAAATATCATAGAGCTCAATAATATTCTTGATCAACTCAATAAATTACCTTATCTCATATCTGCTGAAAGACTTTAATTTTAAAATTGTCTAAAGCCTTCATACTAATTGATTAAAATTACTTTATTATATTTTTTCTATCTTTATTAAAATGATTTGCTGGACAGACTCTTTAGAGATTGCTATTTCATTAGAAGAAAATCACCCAAATATTAACCCTACAACTATTAATTTTGTAGATCTTCGTCAACTTGTGCTTGATCTTGATGAATTTGAAGAGGGTCAAAGTAAATGTGGTGAGAGGGTTCTAGAAGCCATTCAAATGAATTGGATTGAGGAAAAAGATTGAAATACCTAAAAGCTCTTTTATTAATCACTACGTTAATTTCATTTTCTGCTAATGCTCTTTTAGAGGTAAATGTAGTCAAATCAAAAGAGGCTGCTTTTCCAATAGTAGTTGCCCCCTTTGAAATGATTGGTAATTTTGATGAGGACGTTGACCTTGCCTCAATCATAAGGGAAAATTTAAATCGATCAGGGCAATTTGATGCAAAAAATACAGATGAATTATTTAATGGAGTAATTGATTTTGATTTTTATCAACAACTTAAAAAAGATGCAATCGTATTTGGAAAAATAAGACAAGTTAGTGCCAATGTTAACCATGCAGAAATTTATGTTTATGACATTCTTACTAAAAAAGCCCTTTATCAGAAAAAAATAGCATTTACTAATGGCGCCTTAAGAAGAATTGCCCATGCTATAAGTGATAAGATATATTTTGTTCTTCTTGGTCAAAAAGGTGCTTTTGATACTAGATTATCTTATGTGACTGTTAATGATAATTCAACTGGTGGAAGAACATATAGACTTCAAATTTCAGACTCTGACGGATTTAATCCACGAACAGTAGTTCGATCCTCAAAGCCAATTTTGTCACCTGCATGGTCCTCTGATCAAAGTAAACTTGCTTATGTTTCTTTTAAAAATAACCGCTCCGAAGTTTTTGCTATAACGCCTTTTCAAAAGACAAAGACGATAAAACTGCCAAAATTTGATGGAATTGCATCTTCACCAACTTGGCATCCAAATGGAGAAAGCCTTGCATTAACAATCTCTAAAAAAGGGAATAAAGATATTTATTTATATAACTTTAAGTCGAAAGACTTAAAAAGACTGACAACAAATAGTGCAATTGATACAGAGGCAAATTTCTCACCTGATGGAAAGAGCATTGCATTTACCTCTAATAGGACAGGCCAAGTTCAGGTTTATATAAAAAATCTAAAATCTGGAAAAATTAAAAGAGCTACTTTTGAAGGGCGATACAATGCAAAACCCGTATACTCTCCAGATGGCAATGAACTTGCTTTAATTCATCGTGTTGGTAAAGATTACAGACTAGCTTTACTTGATATTTCCTCAAGAGATTTAAGTGTAATGACCTTCAATAATTCTGATGAGTCGCCTTACTTCTCCCCAAATGGTGGTATGATTATTTTTTCAACTAATAAAGATAACAAGGGAATATTGTCTATAATCTCACTTCATAACAACCAGATTGTTGAATTAATGCAAAAAGAGGGTGAAATTCGAGAACCTAGTTGGTCAAATTATTCTAATTAAGGAAATTAAAATGTCAAAAAAAATTCTATTATTATCAAGTGTCATTTTTCTCAGCTCATGTGCAGCTACTAATATTTCAGAGTTAGGTGATAAATTTCTAGATCTTATTAACCCATCTGATGCTCCAGCTGAAGTTGCTGACTTGAGTGAGCAAGTTTTAGTGTTAAGTGATGATGGTGGCTTTACTGTTGCTGAGCTTGAGCAATTGTCAAATGATGAATTAATTGCAATTGCAAAAGAGAAAGGCCTTGAGGACATGATAGTTTTAGATGCTGATGGAAATTTACAAAATAGAGAGCAACTCATAAACGCCATAATAGAAAGTGGTGATCTTATGGATGGTAAGTCTGCTGAATTAGAGTCTCTTTCTGATGATGCACTTATTGAAATGGCAATTGCTAAAGGCTTGGGCGACATGATCGAACTTGATGCTGATGGCAACCTACTAAATAGAGATGAGCTTGAAAGTGCTTTAATGGCAGATGCTTCTAAAGTTATGGCTGTGATCGAAGAATTTAAAAATAGTGGTACATCTTTTATTCTTTATTTTGACTATGATGACACAGGTATTGATGAAGTGGCAACTAGGTCAATTATTGAACATGCTAACTTTATGCAAAATAACCCATCGGTTAATGTTCGTCTTGAAGGCCATGCTGATGAGAGGGGTACGCGTGAATATAATCTAGCTCTTGGTGAAAATCGTGCTTTAGCTGTTCAAGAAGTTCTCGGGCTATACAACCTAGAAGACAGAATTATGGTTGTTAGTTATGGTGAAGAGCAGCCCGTCCTAGTTGGAAGCAATGAAGAAGCTTGGGAAGAGAATCGAAGAGTAGAATTCTCTTATTACTAGGCAAATAAATTGCCCTAAAAACCTTTGTTATACGGTTCGTTTTATCGTCTGATGAAAAAGTCTTTACTAAAATATCTCATATTTACGTTATGTTTCTTTTCTGCTGCAGGTATTAATGCAGAAGAGGGACTTGATATTGATATGATTTTATTAAAGCTAAATAAAGAACTTAAGACGCTTAACAAAGAAATTCTATCATTAAAAGATAATAATGAGCTTCTTAGTGAGGAGCTCAGACTTAATTCTGAAAAAATAACTGAATTGTTTGAAATAATTGAATTGAATTCTTCAAAAAAAGAAAAAATAATAAAAACAACTAAAACAGACTCAGAAACAAAAGCATTAAAATTATTCTCTGATGGAAAAAGTAGCTTTGTCCTTGAAGATTATGAAAAAGCTATCAAATTATTCTCAAGCTATCTAGATACCTTTCCAAATTCTATCAATACTGAAGACTCTAAGTTATGGCTTGCACGCTCTTACTTTGCAAGTGGCTCTTCATTAAGATCTAAGGAAAAATATCAAGAATTTCATGCTAGTGGCAATAAAGATCATCCAAAGTACGTAGATTCACTCTATGAACTATCTATTGCCTTAATTGATTTAAAAGAATTTAGTGGCGCAAAAGTCTTGCTGTCTAAAATGTTCGATGAGTATCCTGACCATGCTTTAAATCCAAAAGCTAATCAATTGCTTGAAGACCTCTAACTTAAGTGAAAACTATTGAAATACAGAAAGTTGATTTAGCTTCTTTTTGTTATCTTGATAACTCTAGATATCCTTTCTTGCTTGAAAGTGTAAATCACAATGATAATAATAGATACTCAATATTATTTGCTTTCCCAGGTGAAAATATAGTTCTTAACAATGCTTCTGACTTTGACTTTTTAAATAAGCTTGAAAGTAAATATAATTTAAATAATACAAACTCAGATTTACCTTTTTGTGGAGGCTGGTTTGTCTATCTTTCTTATGAATTAATTGGCCAAATTGAAAATACCTTATCTGCTGATCTTCATAACTCAGATTTACCAATTGCTTACGCTGTTAAGATTCCTACTGCAATAATCATTGATCACCAGTTAGATAAAACTTATATCGTAGATGAGAGTGATGATGATTCTCGAATTAACTTAATATTAGATGATATTAAACTTATCAATCCAATCCCATTAAACCCATTAGAGGGAAGCTTATCTGAGGAAAACCAAGAAAAATTTATTAGTGGAGTAAAAAGTAGCCTAAAGTATATTATTGCTGGTGATGTTTTTCAGGTCAACTTGTCAAGAGAATGGCAATATAAGCTAAATAATGATGAAGATTCAGCTGCTATTTATAAATCCTTAAAAAAAGCCAATCCAGCCCCTTTCTCTGCTTTAATTCACTATCAAGACTTTAGTATAATCTCATCTTCACCAGAGAGGCTCTTTAGCGTCAATAATGATGTTTTACAAACAAGGCCAATTGCTGGAACTCATCCTAGAGGTAAGGGCTCTGATGATGAAACTTTAAAAGATAATTTAATCAGTAATCCTAAGGAAATTGCTGAACATGTTATGCTACTTGACCTTGAGAGAAATGATATGGGAAGGGTATGTGAATACGGAAGTGTTTTTGTTAATGAGGTTATGACTCTTGAGACATACCCATATGTGCATCATATAGTTTCAAATATCAAAGGAAAACTTAAAAAACAGGCAGGTATAAAAGATATTATCAAGGCACTTTTTCCTGGTGGAACGATTACTGGATGTCCTAAAGTCCGCTGTATGCAAATTATTAGTGAGTTAGAGCAAATGCCAAGAGAAGCCTATACAGGCTCAGTAGGTTATTTAAGTCAAAATGGGAGGATGGACTTTAATATCCTTATACGTAGCTTTATCCATAAAGATAATAAGTTAAGCTTTAGAGCAGGTGCTGGAATTGTATATGACTCAATCCCAGAGAGAGAATTAGCTGAAACTAGGCATAAGGCAGAAGGCTTAATCAAAGTATTTAAAGACTAATGCTTTATGGTTGAAACTTAGAGGTCATAGGATATCGCCTCTCCCTTCCAAAAGCATTACTACTTATCTTGGGTCCAGGAGCAGATTGTCGTCTTTTGTATTCATTTCTAAGAATCATTGAAGTTACTTTATTTACCACCTCTAAACTATGGCCTTGCTCGGTTATTTTATCAACAGATTCTTTAAGCTCAACAAATCGCATCAAAATATCATCCAAAACATCATAAGAAGGAAGAGTATCCTGATCCTCTTGATTTGGAGCTAACTCAGCAGAGGGTGGCCTTGAAATAACTCTCTCAGGAATAACTTCTGAAATTGAATTTCTATAATTAGATAGTTTATAAACCATTGTTTTTGAAATATCTTTTAATGGCGCAAAACCTCCACACATATCTCCATAGAGGGTCGCATATCCCACTGCCATTTCAGATTTATTGCCTGTTGCTAAAACTATTTTATGATGTTTATTAGATAGAGCCATAAGCAAGGTTCCACGAACTCTAGCCTGAATATTTTCCTCAGTTGAATCCACTTTTGCATTACCAAAAAGGTCATTAAGAGAATTATTAAAAGAATCCACCATAGAATGAATATCAATATTAGAAAATTCTACACTCTGATTTCTAGCCTGTAATGCAGAATCTTCAAGACTCATATTGGAGGTAAATTCATATGGCATCATTACTGCATGGACATTTTCAGATCCAATAGCATCAACTGCAACAGCGAGCGTCAATGCCGAATCAATACCTCCAGAAAGCCCTATTAAGGCACCACCAAATGAATTCTTTCTAATATAATCCCGTGTTGCTAAAACAAGAGCTGAGTATATAGAGGCCTCCTTATTAATAGGCTTATAAGATTCAATAGAGGCGGAATGCATAGAGCAAAATTCTTCAAATTCTGGTAATTGAAGTGTTACATCTCCATTTTGATTAACCACAAATGAGCTTCCATCAAATACAACCTCATCTTGACCACCAACCATATTGACATAAATAAATGTGACATCAAAGTGTTTTGCGTATTTTTGACAAATATCAAGTCTTTCTTGTTGCTTTTCTGACTGAAAGGGAGATGCATTGATAGAAATAACAATATCAACATTAGACTGACATAATCTAGAAATAGGGCCATCAATCCATTGGTCCTCACATATCAATACACCAATTTTAGTTTGTTGACACTCAAATACCAATGATTCATTACCAGCAGTAAAATATCGCTTTTCATCAAAAACACCATAATTGGGCAATTCTTGTTTATTGTATATATGAGAGATAAGATTATGTTGAATACAGATAGCACTATTAAATAAAAGATCATTAGTTTTTTGAGGGGCACCAAACAAAACAGAAATATTTGATGGAACGGATTTACATAGATATTCTATCTCTTCGTTAACTTGCTCAATAAAACCTTCACGGTACAAAAGATCTTCAGGAGGGTAACCAGTGAGAGCCAACTCTGGAAATACAATTAAATGAGCGCCAGAATCATTAGCCTCTCGAATCAAATTTAACATTTTTTGAGCATTAGACTTTATATCGCCAACAATAGGGTTAAATTGTGCGATTTGAATTTGAATAGGCTCTGATTCAGAAAAAATCTTATTTAACTGTTGCTGCCAAAATTTCGCCTTTGAATTATTATCAGTATTAATTGCATGCTCATACTTGGTATTAGCAACAACTACAGCTGGGTCTATATCAAGGATATTTGCAAATAACCAGGCATGAGTTTCACTTAAAGCAGCCTTACCAGAGCTATATTTACTAAGATTCGATTGATTTATATCATATTCTTTAGATATTTTATAATCAGAAAAACCTGTTTTTTCACGCACCAGAGCAAGGTATTCAATAGTTTTTTTATTCATAATTATTTATATGTTAATGTATATATTAGTTATTTTATACCACTATAGGTATTATTTAACTATAGTTACATAAAATTAACTTAGATAATAGAAGTAATTAATACCTAATATTTATTTAAGTTATTGATTTAACGTATTTTTTTAATTTAATTAATATTGTAATAAAATTTAAAAAAAATTTATTTTTTATCAAAATAATTCAGTTTTTTCTTGATATATTAAGTTCAAATAGTTGAGTTTTATAATTTTTATTAACTCAATAATTGACAATATTTTTGTCTACATTGTCCTATTTGATAAGCCTTAGAAGAGTAATTTGATTACTATTAATTTGCAAAAAAACTTTATTAAGTTAGGAACTAATGATAAAATTTAGAGGATCCTCACTTTGTTTTGTGAAGGATTGTTTTTACTTTGAAACTCATTAAGGAGATATATATGAAACAATTATTAAAATTGTCTGCTGCTTCATTGTTAGTTGTTGGTGCACTTAGTGTACAAGCTTCTACTTTGAGCGATGTTCAGGCAAAAGGTCACCTATCATGTGGTGTATCTAAAGGACTAGCTGGATTTTCATCAGCTGACTCTTCTGGTACATGGACTGGTATTGACGTTGACGTATGTCGTGCTGTTGCAGCTGCAACACTTGGCGATGCAACAAAAGTTAAGTTTGTACCATTAACTGCTAAAGAAAGATTCACTGCGCTTCAATCAGGTGAAATCGATATGTTGTCTAGAAACACTACTTGGACAATTACTCGTGACGCTTCATTAGGTTTGAACTTCGCTGGTGTTAACTATTATGATGGACAAGGCTTTATGGTTAAGTCATCACTAGGTGTTTCTAGTGCTATGGAATTAGGTGGAGCTGCAATTTGTATCCAAGCAGGTACTACTACTGAATTAAACCTAGCTGACTGGGGTAAAGCAAACGGTATTGAGTACAACTCAGTTGTTTCTGATACGAATGCTCAAACTTTAACTAACTACGACGCTGGACGTTGTGACGTTCTAACAACTGACGCATCAGGTCTATATTCAATGCGTGCAGGTGCTAACGATCCTTCAGAGCACGTTGTACTTCCTGAAATCATTTCTAAAGAGCCTTTAGGCCCAGTTGTTCGTCAAGGTGACGATCAGTGGTTCAACATCGTAAGATGGTCTCTTAATGCAATGATTACTGCTGAAGAGATTGGTGTTACTAGCGCTACTGTTGATATGGTTTCTAATAATCCAGAGCGTGAGCGCTTAATGGGTCGTTCAGGAAGCACTCATGAGTACGTTGGTCTAACTCAAGACTGGACTTACCAAATCATCAAGCAAGTAGGTAACTATGCTGAAAGCTTTGAGCGTAATATTGGTCTAAGTACTCCAATTGGTATTGCTCGTGGTGTTAATGCACTATGGTCAAATGGTGGTATTTTGTACTCAGCTCCATTTAGATAAGCAATTATCTAGTTAGAGCCTAAGCCAGCCTGCTATACTTTAGCAGGCTGGCTTTTTTTTGATTTTTTTGTTCTTGAAAGCCTTTATTTAGTAAAATATTTTTATTCAAATTTTAACATCTTAAATGAAAAAACTTATCCTCGAATCCTTAGGTAAATCTCAACACAGAGGGTTAAACTTTCGTGATCTACTATACAACAATGAAGTGCGGGCTTTCTTGTTCCAGGTAATTACTTTCGTTCTTGTTGTAGGACTCTTTTATACTGCAATAGGAAACCTCTTTCAAAACATTGAAGCTAGGGGCATACAAACAGGTTTCACTTTTTTAAAAAATAGAGCAGGTTTTGATATCTTACCTTTCCTTGGTAATATTGTAACTGACTACACACCTGAATCTTCAAACCTAACTGTCTTCTACGTTGGACTCGTCAACACACTCGTTGTAGCCTTTATTGGCATCATCCTTTCAACAATAATTGGCCTTTTGATAGGTATTGCAAGACTTTCTAATAACTACCTAATAGCAAAGCTAGCAGGTGGCTATATTGAGCTTTTCAGAAACGTTCCTATTCTTCTACAAATTCTATTTTGGTATAACTTATTTATAAATATTTTTCCTCATCCAAAACAAAGCCTATCTTTTTTTGATCTTGCTTTTCTTAATCAAAGAGGACTATATCTTCCTAAACCAATCCCTGAAGAAGGATTCTTATTTGTAGGAATAGCGTTCATTATTGGTATTATTGCCGCTTATTTTATTAAAAAGTTCTATAAGAAAAAACATGAATTAACAGGTATTCACACAAGTACTTGGCCATTTACTTTAGCATTAATTATTGGACTTCCAGTTATTATTTATTTATTATCTGGCACACCACTGCAATTTGACTATGCAATTCTAGGTAAATTTAACCTTAAAGGGGGAATGGCCGTTGTTCCAGAATTTTTAGCACTAACCTTTGCCCTAAGCGTTTACACTGCAACATATATTGCAGAAGCCATCCGTTCTGGAATAGAGGCAGTAGATAAAGGACAAAAAGAGGCTGCTGCTGCAATTGGCTTGTCACCGGTCCAATCTCTTAAGCTTATAGTCTTGCCACAAGCATTGAGAGTAGCAATTCCACCAACTATTAATCAATATCTAAATTTAACCAAAAACTCTTCTCTAGCTACAGTAATTGGCTATCCAGAGTTAATGAGTACATTTGGAGGTACTGTTTTAAACCAAGTTGGTCAAGCCGTTGAAATCCTAGCTATGGCGATGTTGGTTTATTTAGTGATATCACTGTTTATTTCCATATTGCTTAACTATGTTAATAAAAAGATGGAAATCCAGGGAAGATAATTATGCCAGTATTCGATCAACAATCTACCAGGAAGCCACCAATATCTCAAATTGGGGCAATATTATGGTTAAAGACTAACTTATTCTCAACTTGGATTAATACCGCCCTTACAGCTGCTTCAATCTATTTGCTTTATATAATGATTCCTCCTTTATTAGATTGGATGTTTTTTAATGCTAGTTTTAGCTTTGGCACAGTTAACCTTTTTGGTTTTGACATAAAATTCAGTGAAGCCATGGCAACAAATCAAAATTGTGGCCGTGAGGGTGCTTGTTGGCCTTATATATACGAAAAGCTTTATATGTATACCTATGGCTTCTATCCTCGAACAGAGACCTGGAGACCAAATACAGTCTTTGCGTTAACAGGATTACTTTTTGTTATTGTTCCATTAGTAAAGAATTATAAGCATAAGAATAGGGTTACTCTATCACTAATTATTCTTTACCCTATAGTCTCATATGTTCTAATTGCAGGTGGTTTTGGGTTACTAATGCCTGTTTCTACAGACCAGTGGGGTGGATTATTGCTGACTCTTATTATTGCATCTGTAGGGATCATTGTGTCCTTTCCAATTGGAGTTTTACTAGCACTTGGAAGGCAGTCAGATTTAAAGGTAATCAAGCTATTTTCAACGCTTTTTATTGAATTTATTCGCGCTGTTCCTTTAATTACAATTCTATTCATGGCTTCTTTTGTATTGCCTCTATTTTTAGAATCAGGCAACTATTTTGATAAGCTATTAAGGGCTCTTATTGGTATTGCACTTTTTCAGGCAGCATACTTTGCAGAAGTCGTCAGGGGTGGGCTTCAAGCCATACCAAGGGGCCAATATGAGGCTGCTGATGCAATCGGACTAAGTTATTTTCAGAAAAATGTACTAATTGTTCTTCCACAAGCTTTGAAAATTTCAATTCCTAATATAGTAGGCTCCTCAATATCTCTGTTTAAGGACACAACACTAGTACTTATAATAGGACTATTTGATATGCTGGCAATGGTTAATTTAACAAGTAATGATCCATATTGGCTTGGTAGAGAGACAGAGGGCTTTGTCTTCGTTACTATTGTTATGTGGGCTATACTATATACAATGTCTCGTTATTCAAAGAAATTAGAGTTACGTTTTAATACCGAAAATACAAATTAAAAAGGGCGTTTAAAATGAGTGAAAATAATATTATTGATATATCTGAATTAAATAAGTGGTATGGAGACTTTCATGCTTTAAAAAATATTAATTTAGAGGTTAAAGAGGGTGAAATCATAGTTGTTTGTGGACCCTCTGGAAGTGGCAAATCAACACTAATTAGATGTGTAAATTTTTTAGAAAAGTTTCAAGAGGGAAGTATAGTAGTATCAGGTACAGAGCTCACAGATGATGCCCAAAAAATAAGAAAAGTTAGAAGTGAAGTTGCCATGGTATTTCAACATTTTAACCTTTTCCCTCATTTAACAATTGTTGACAATCTAACTCTTGCGCCGATATGGGTTCATAACGAAACAAAACAAGAAGCTAGGGAAAAAGCATTGTCATTACTCGATAGAGTTGGTATTAGGGACCAAGCTGAAAAGTATCCAAATCAACTAAGTGGTGGTCAGCAACAACGTGTTGCAATAGCAAGGTCATTGTGCACCTCACCAAAAATAATGTTGTTTGATGAGCCAACATCAGCTCTTGATCCAGAAATGATCTCTGAAGTACTAGATGTAATGATAGAGCTTGCAAAGGAAGGTATTACAATGATTTGTGTAACCCATGAAATGGGTTTTGCCAAAAAAGTTGCGAATAGAATTATATTTATGGATGATGGACAAATTGTTGAAGAAAATGACCCAGAGAACTTCTTTAACAATGCAGAATCAGATAGATTACAGCAATTCTTAGATCAAATATTAACGCATTAAATATAAAGAATAAGAATATTAGGATTGTCCTGAACAAATCCTTTACTGCAGCCTCTGTAGCTCTTTTAACAGTTACTACAGCTTATGCAAACTCTATACCAACTAATGAGCTAACTATCACGAAACTTATTTTCATAGATGGAAGTAGCTATGAGGGTCAAGTTACAGAATGCATAAAAAATCAAAAAAAGATGAAATGTATGCATGGTCTGGGTGTTTATAAAAATCAAACAGGATCCAGATATCAGGGAATCTTTAAAAATAATAAGCCAAATGGCTATGGACTCTATACGTCAGAAAATGGGCAAAGTTATAAAGGAAACTTTAAGATGGGGTCTCTTTCAGGTGAAGGAATCATGATTTATCCAGATGGAAGGCGATATGAGGGGAATTTCAAAGAAAATGAACATAACGGCTTTGGTATTATGGAATATCCAAGTGGAGATGTATATGGAGAAGGCAGTAAATATGCAGGACTATGGAAAAATAACAAGAGACATGGTAAGGGTGTTATGACTTATGCGGATGATGGAAGAGTGCTCGAGGGTTTGTTTAGAGAAAATATATATATAAAAGAATAAAAATAATTAAGAGAAACCAATAGAACAGTTATATAATTTAGAGTGATATTATTAATTAAATGAATTATGTTTAATTTCTTAAAGAAAGAGGAAGTCCAGGAATCAACAAAAATTACGTCAAATGATGATTGGACTAAGGACATTAAGAGAAGTAAAAAGATTGGCCAAGAGGTTGAGCAGCTTTCATTTTTATACGACTCTGAAAGCAATAATGAACTATTAGGGACTAAGAAGGGACTAAGTAAGGATCATCTTAAAATTCTTATAAACTGCAAGGAAGAAAGCACTGCAGTAGAATTAATGAAAATTCTTAAAAGGACTAATAGAACTAAATTTAAGCACGCAATTATTGAACCTTTGATTGATCATAGTTTTTTAGAGAGGACAATTCCTGATTCCCCAAAAAGTCCATCACAAAAATACCGACTAACTGGTAAATTTATTAAAAGAAGATCAAGAACCTAGTCTTAGAGATTCATAAAACAATAGATTTTAGAGAATAAACATTAATTTCCCCTATATTTAATTAATAGCTCTAAATCTTTCGTATTTTCCACTTTTATTAAATATCTAAGTACTTATTCATAAAAGTTGTTAAACCTCATATATAAGAAAATATGAAGCTTTATATGTAACCTATTGATTTATATACATTTTGTCTAATTTCTAGCCCATATTCACCCTTTTTTACACTATTAAGTTCGTATAATTTATATTATGTTAAATAATATATTAAATTAAGTATTTTCAACTTCCTATTGTTATTAATAGTTGAATATGGATAATATCTAACTTGGTCCCCCTATTCCTTCCATTATTATCCTTATTAATTACCTTGGTCCCAAAACTCGTATATGTCTATAAATAAAAGAAGTTATCAACTATTAGGTTTACTTGTTATTGTTTGGGGCTCATCTTTTCTTTTAATAGATCGTTCACTACTATTTTTTTCACCCGAACAAGTTGTTGGCTACAGATTAGTCATTGGCTTTATTACAATGCTCTCTATTGCATTGTATTATGGAAAATCACTTCCTCGAACAATTACTCCTTGGTTACATTTTATTGTTTATGCTGTTATTGGCAATATTTTACCTTATCTACTTATTGCAACTGGTCAGCTAACTATTACCTCCGGCATGGCGGGTCTTTTAATGGCTTTCATGCCACTTGTTACCCTTGTATTAGCTCATATTTTCTTACCAAATGATAAGCTAAATCGTTTTAAAATCTTAGGCTTTATAATTGGTATATCTGGCGTTCTTTTTATTCTAGGCCCATCCATTAATAATGGCAATAATACTCTTTTTGGAATTTTATTAGTTCTTGGTGCTGCCTGTGCTTATGCAATTAATACGATTATTGCATCAAAATTGCCATCTTATGATCCATTGGTATCTAGCACTTG
>ENA-UOXV01005893-UOXV01005893.1-marine-metagenome-genome-assembly--contig:-NODE-5893-length-13172-cov-7.140047_pt1 | contig 13172 bp, 10 predicted proteins | sample MGYA00238165_ERZ766961 | MGnify/ENA primary metagenome ERZ766961 (study PRJEB28924, sample SAMN03173240) | marine metagenome | biome: Marine; feature: Water; material: Subsurface seawater | place: North... | reverse complement strand
AGGATTAAGGTATGTTAACCGTTGAACAGGTTATGAAGCGTCACGAACTGGCACAGAGACGCAAAGATAACTGGCGTCAGATTTATGAGGATTGCTACGAGTTCGCGCTGCCACAACGAAACTTGTACGATGGATACTATGAGGGCGGTGGTTCTCCTGGTCAAAACAAGATGATGCGTGTGTTTGACTCAACGGCCATTAGTTCTACACAACGCTTTGCTAACCGTATCCAGTCTGGTTTGTTTCCTCCTCACGGGCGTTTCTGCCGATTAGAGCCGGGCGAAGACATCCCAATGGAGCGGCGTCAAGAAGCACAGGCTGCACTCGATGTGTATTCTGATAAGATGTTCGCTGTGTTGCGCCAAAGTAACTTTGATTTGGCAATGGGCGAGTTTTTGTTAGACCTTGCGGTTGGCACAGCAGTAATGCTTGTGCAGCCCGGCGATGACACCACACCTATCCGTTTTACGCCTGTGCCTCAGTATCTAGTAGCCATTGAAGAAGGCGCTCATGGCAAGGTCGATAATGTTTACAGAAAGATGCGGATGAAGGGTGAGGCAATTAAGCAGCATTGGGTAGAAGCTGAAATTCCTACACGCCTTGCTACTATGATTGAACAAAAGCCTACAGAAGAGATTGAGCTTATTGAGGCTACGGTGCTTAACCCAGAGCGTGGTGACTTCCAGTACTATGTCATCTGGCCTGAAGGCAAGTCGCAACTGCTTACCCGCACCATGAAGTCTAGCCCTTGGATTGTCGCACGTTACATGAAGGTAGCGGGTGAAGTGTATGGTCGAGGTCCGTTGGTTACTGCGATACCAGACATTAAGACGTTGAATAAAACTCTTGAGATGCTCCTTAAAAACGCATCTCTATCAATCGCTGGTGTTTATACTGCCGCAGACGATGGCGTGTTAAACCCTCAAACAATCCGAATCGTGCCGGGCGCTATTATACCTGTGGCACGAAACGGCGGTCCTCAAGGTGAAAGCCTTAGACAGCTTCCACGTTCTGGAGATTTCAACGTAAGCCAGATCGTGATTAACGATTTGAGAATGAATATTAAGAAGATCATGTTGGACGACACACTGCCGCCTGACAATATGAGTGCACGTTCTGCGACTGAAGTTGCGGAGCGTATGAAAGAATTAGCGCAAAACTTAGGCGCTGCATTCGGTCGATTAATTACTGAAACTATGTACCCATTAATCTCGCGTGTGTTAAGTGTTATGGATGAGCGTGGCATGATTGAATTGCCATTAAAGGTTAATGGCCTTGAAATCCGTCTCACGCCCGTCTCTCCGATCGCACAAGCGCAGAACATGGGTGATATTGAAAAGGTTACGCAATGGGCGCAGATTGCTTCTGCTCTTGGGCCAGAAGGACAAATGGCAGTTAAGAATGGCGCGATTGCAGATTACATTGCTGACAAGCTAGGCGTACCTGCCAGCCTTCGCACCAATCCTCAAGAGAGAGAGGCAATGATGCAGCAGGCTATGCAGATGGCCCAAGCTCAAGCACAGATGCAGCAACAGCAAGCCGAGCCAGAAGAAGGTGCGGCTCCACCGGGTATGGCATAAGGGGTATTAAGTGGCAGAAGTAGAAGGATGGGAAGGACTGCGGCACGCGATGCCTCAGTCTCTTGAAGAAACACGGCAGGAACCAAGTGACACTGATCTCTTGTACTTGCGTGTATTCGGTAGTGAGGATGGGCAAAAGATATTAGAACACCTGCGCTCACTAACGATTGAGCAGCCAACGTGGTATCCTGGTGAGGATGCTGCACATGGCTTTGCTCGTGAAGGGCAAAACTCATTAGTCCGCGAGATCGAGCGGCGTATTAAGAAAGCGAGACAGGCATGAGCGAAGAAGAACAGGAAGGCGGTCTTTTAGATTCCGCAGAAACGGCCAGCGAAGAAACTGCGCCAGAAGATAAGTCTATCTCTCACCTTGAGGAAGGTGACCCAAGATCAGTTGACGATCTGACGGTTGCAGAAGACAATGATGAAACTGAGTTTGAACGGCCTGAGTGGTATCCAGAAAAGTTCTGGAAAGAAGATGAAGGCCCAGACCTTGAGAACTTGGTAAAATCGTACACAGAGCTTCAAAGTAAATTTTATCGTGGCGACCACAAAACACCAGAGAAGTACGATACCAAAATCTTTGAGGAAGCTAACATCCCTGAAGATGACGAGTTGTTCAGTACATATAAGGATTGGGCTAAAGAAAACGGCGTAAGCCAATCTGCGTTCAATGAGTTGGCTGGCAAATTTATTGAGCTTGCTGGCAATGAGGCGCAACAAGCTGAGGCTTCTTATAAAGAAGAGTATAACAAGCTAGGGCCAAATGCTGACGCTACCATCAAGTCTATGACCGAATGGGCGCAAGGTCTTGTCCGTAAAGGTGTTTGGGCTGAAAGTGATTTTGACGAGTTCAAGATTATGGGTGGCACAGCACAGGGCATACGTGCATTGCAGAAGGTGCGGTCATATTATGGCGACCAGTCTGTGCCAGTTAATATCGGCCCAGTAGAAGGGATGCCAAGTAAAGAAGAATTAAACTCTATGGTTGGCAAGCCTGAGTACACTTCAGACCCAGCTTATAGGGCAAAAGTTGAAAAGATGTTTGAGCAAGTTTACGGCGCTCAAGACTACTCACCTATTTAATACAGAACTCCCGGCCTTAGTGCCGGGATTTTTGTTTTGTAAATGTTGCAAAAAAATCACTGTAACATCTTTACATCACTCCCTGTTATGTAATATAGTGTCAGCAATGGATAACCGGCAACGGCCCATTAGACCCGCCTTGGCGTGAGGCGCAAAACCGTGCAAGCCGCAGCCCATATGGATACCTGTTAGGCGCTTAACCCGTAGTAACTTTTTTTATGAAGGAGATACGAAATGGCTATTGGCATTTCAAACGCCTTTGTTCAGTTGTTCGACGCGGAAGTCAAACAGGCTTATCAAGGTGCACGCGCACTTGCTGGTGTGACCCGCGAACGGATGAACGTAGAAGGCAATCAAGTTAAGTTTCCAAAAATCGGCAAAGGCGTTGCCACTGTCCGTGTTCCGCAGACAGATGTAACACCTCTGAACGTAACGTATTCACAAGTCACAGCTTCAATGTCAGATTACATTGCTGCTGAATACAGCGACATTTTCCATCAGGCAAAAGTCAACTTCGACGAGCGCCGCGAATTGGTTAAAGTTGTTGGTGACTCTATCGGTCGTCGTATGGACCAATTAGTGCTAGACGCACTTGGCGCTGCTTCGTCTCCGTCAACTGTTGCAACTAGCATTGGTGGCGCTTCTTCGAACATGAACCTCGCTAAACTTCTTGCTGCAAAGAAAGCACTGGACACAAAGAACGTCCCTGCGGATGGCCGTTGCATGATTATCCATGCTAACGGATTGTCTTCTTTGCTTGATGAGCAAGAGCTTACGTCCTCTGATTTTGCTTCGGTTAAAGCTCTCGTTCAGGGTGAGATCGACACATTCTTGGGGTTCAAGTTTATCACACTTGGTGATCGTGACGAGGGCGGCTTGCCGATTCCTTCAACGCGCACCAACTACGCCTTCCATCGCGATGCGATTGGCCTTGGCGTTTCAATGGCTCAGAAGACTGAGATCAACTACGTGCCTGAGAAGACTTCATTCCTCGTCTCTTCAATGTTCTCGGCTGGTGCCGTTTCCATTGATGACGAGGGTATTGTCGTCATCTCCAGCACTGAATAAGGAGTTAAATCATGGCTTTTGCTCTTGCGGGATTTGGCCCAATCGGTGGACAATCTGCTGCGGGGAATCTTCCCGCTCAGTATGTTTACACTAGCACAGATGCTAACACTGCTATTGATGCCTCTGGTTACTTCAATGAAGTTTCTGGCACATTAAATGTCGGTGATATCATTCAGGTTCACGGCGCTACTGGTGGCACGCGAACTGTCACCAACCATGTTGTTGTATCAAACGCTTCTGGCGTAGTTGATGTATCAGATGGTACGGTTGTAGCTGTCGTCACTGACAGCGACTAATAAGACCGGGTGGGCTAGTCTTTCTAGCTCACCCATTCTTTTGCTGGAGGTGACTAATGTCGGCTGGCGACACAAAGCTATCTATATGTTCTGATGCGCTCATTATGCTGGGCGCTTCACCGCTTTCTAGCTTCAGTGATGGCAGCGACGAAGCGCAGGTCGCAGATCGTCTTTACGACGACATACGCGACACAATCTTGATGTCTTACCCGTATAGCTGGTCACTTAAAAAGGTTAGCTTAGGGCGATTAGTAGACGCACCAATTAATGAATGGAAATATAAGTTTGCTTTGCCGGGGGATATCCTTGGTAACCCAAAGGCTGTCTTTTATTCTGGCGCAGTTGGAGCCGTAACTGCTCGTGATTTTGAATTATTTAGTGGCGGCCTATATTCCAACTATGAAGCGATTTGGCTTGATTACCAGTTTCGTCCAGAGCCATCTGCTTTCCCACCATACTTCTCCAATCTTTTAAAGCACGCTTTGGCGTCAGCATTTGCGGAGCCTGTGACGGATCAAATTACTAAAGGCAACTATTACCATGCTTTAGCGTATGGATCGCCAAGTGAGAATATGCGTGGCGGTTTGATGCGCGTTGCTATGGGTATTGATGGCCGCGATAGGCCTTCTCAAAGCATTCAAGACTTCCCGCTTACGGATTTGCGTGGATGAGCCGCATCATTCAAATCCAGAATGATTTTACTTCTGGCGAGATGGACCCCAAGTTACGAGCGCGAACTGACCTCAAGCAGTATGGCGGCGGCTTGTCTGAAGCTAAAAACGTATCTATCCAACCGCAGGGTGGTGCCACTAGACGAGATGGCACGCTATTCTTGCATCAGCTAGACTCTGGAGCTGCTAACGCTGTGCGAATGGTGCACTTTGAGTTTAGTGTTTCCGACAGCTATATGCTCGTCTTTACGCCGGGGAAGATGTATGTCTTCAAGAACCGCGCTCTGGTTACGGACATTAACGGTAGTGGGGATGATTACTTAACCGTTGCTTCTTTGACCTCTGCTATTTTGCCAGAGATGAACTGGGTGCAGAGCGCCGACACTTTAATTATTACCCACGAAGACTTACCGCCAACAAAAATCGTTCGTGGTGGCACTGATGCAACGTGGACAGCATCTGAAATTGCCTTTGATTTTGTCCCGCTATATGCGTTCGATATAGACACGCATGAGCCGACATTTACTATCACGCCAAGTGCTACATCTGGCAATATTACGATCACAGCTTCTAGTGTGACAACAGACACTGGCACTGCACAGGCTGGTAGCTCTACTACAATCACCTTAAAGAGCGCCTCATCTTATAGCAGTGATGACCAGCCAAACGGTATGTTTATTAAGATTACGTCTGGCACAGGTTCTGGACAAACAAGACACGTAGAAGATTATGTTGCTTCTACTAAGGTTTTAACTGTTTATCCAGCATGGGACACGGCCCCTGACGCGTCTTCGCAGTACACTGTCCATGCGTTTGAAGATGCTGCTGTTGGCGAATATATTAACGTCTTGTCTGGCTTTGGCCGCGCACGGATCGTTGAGTTTTCCAGTAATACGGAAGTCAAGGCATACGTAGAAATACCATTCTTTGACACTAGCGCGATTGTATCTGGAGAGTTCGAGACTGAGCATGGATACGAACCACAATGGTCTGCTACTCGTGGCTATCCACGTAGTGTAACATTCCACGAAGGTCGTTTGTACTTTGGCGGCGCAAAGAATAGGCCGTCCACGATCTGGGGTTCTCGTGTTTCAGATTACTTTAACTTTGATCCCGGTGAGGCGTTGGACGATATGTCTGTTGAGGCCACGCTAGACACTGGCACGTTTAACGCTATCGTTGACTTGTACGCTGGCCGTCACTTGCAAGTGTTTACTACTGGTGGCGAGTTCTACGTGCCGCAATCATTAGATGAGCCAATCACGCCGACAAACCTAATCGTAAAGCAACAGACCGCGTTTGGGATGAAGCCTGGTATTAGGGTGCAGAACGTAGATGGTGCGTCTTTATACATTCAGCGCCAAGGAAAGGCTCTACAAGAGTTTGTCTTTTCTGATACCGTTCAAGCATACACATCCGCAAAGATTAGCTTGTTATCGTCGCATCTCCTAAAGACGCCAGAAGAAATGGCAGTGCGTGTCGCTACATCTACAGATGAGGGCGACCGGCTAATGTTGGTCAACGGTGACGATGGCTCGATAGCTTGCTACACATTGTTGCGTTCACAAGGTGTTATTGCGCCCACAGAATGGACAACTGATGGCCAGTTTATTAACATTGGCGTAGATGTTGATGATATTTATGTAGTAGTAAAGCGCACAGTAAATTCTGCTACGGTCTACTATGTAGAAGTATTTGATGAGAGCACTTTGCTAGATTGCGCTAAGACAGGTGGTTCAGGAGCGTCAGTTGCAATGGCACATCTTCAAGCTGCGTCAGTTAAGATCGTCCGTGACGGCGTTGTAGAGGCAGATCAGACGGTGCCTGCTTCACCATACACAATTACTTTTGACAGCGCAGCAACGGCTAGTTATCAGGTGGGCTTGAATTTCACGCCATCTGTTGTGACGTTGCCGCTAGAGCCACGCTTGCCCAGTGGTTCTCTTAAAGGATTTAAGAAGCGCATATTTGAAGTTAACGCTGAGTTGTTTGCAACACAGGCTTTAACAATTAATGGGAAAGAAGTACCATTCCGTAGTTTTGGCCCTAGTGTATTAGATGGCGATATTGATGAATATACTGGGATCAAAACGCTGCACAGTATCTTAGGCTACGGTTATGATGGGCAAATTACGATTGGACAAACGGTGCCATTAAAGATGACACTGCTTGGTATCGACTACAAAGTTAGTATAGGACAGTAACATGGCTCAGGCATTACCATTCATCGCTCTTGCTGCCGCTGGCATGGGTGCCGTTGCTGGCCTAAAATCTGGTCAGGCACAGGCTTCTGGGCTGCGTTCTCAGGCAATGCAAACGCGGATGAAGGCAAAGGGTGAATCATTAAAGTATAAGCAGCAGGGTGTAGCTGTTTTAGAAAACATACTTCAGACGCAATCTACTCTTAATGCTAGAGGCGCAGCAGGAGGGATTGACCCTTTCTCTGGTAGCGCTAACGCATTGCAGCAGTATGCTCTAGCGCAAGGCGCAAAAGAAAATTACACGACTATGGATAATGCAATTATTGCCATTCGATCTGGTGAAATGCAAGCGAACGAATACGAATCTGCCGCACGCTCTGCGATGTCTCAAGCGAAAATGGGTGCAATTATGTCGGTGGCTCAAGGGGTGGCGGCGTATGGAATGCTTGGTGGGCCGGGCTTTGGTGGTGCTGGAGCAGGCGCTGGAGCAGGTGCTGGGGCAGGTGCTGGAGCAGGCGCTGGGGGCGGAACGCTTACGCCATTCGGAGGTGTGACTTGGGGACAAGGCGTTGGGACTGGAAAAATGTTACCCGGTGGGTTGGTAGGGGTATAAGCAATGGCTGAAAAACTCCCACGTTACCGCCCTCTTGGTGTAAGTATCGCGTCTATGCCTTCGATTGACTATATGACTGCGGCAAAGATGAAGGCGCGTGGCTTTGACCAAACAGCGGCGGCACTAGATAAGCTGTCCTCTTTTGCGTTTGCAAAGGCTGGCGAATACAAAGTCGAAGAAGCACAGAAGTTTCGATATGACAACCCTGTTACTGCGGAGCAGTTGCAAACAGCCATATCTAGTGGCAGAGACATAGATGAGATCATTGGTGACAATTACACCATCTTTGGCCGCGCTTCACGGGCTACGGTTGGGGTACAACTCAGGACAGAACTAGAGTCTCAAGCCAGATCGCAGATGTCTGCAATTAGCGCTGCGCTTGACAGCGGCATGGACCTTGATGTTGACCAGCTAAGATCACAATTTGAAGGAATGATATCTGGTCACTCTGACCTCTTGGCAGAAGTTGATCCGTCTGAGGCGTATAAGTATTCTGCTGTCGTCAATACGTTGGCTGCGCCAATATATAAGAATGCCTTAGTTCAAGAATACAAGAAAAAGCAAAATATCGCAGAATTTAATACGCGATCTCAATTCTTAGAGTTGCCTAATGCTCTTGCGGGTATTTTTACTGCTGATGCGGGTGGCAAGGTTCCAGACGCCAACGGGAAAGATATCTTAGAGTCAGAAAGCACAGCAAAAGCGTTTGTTATTTCTCTAGCCAATGACGCCTTTAATGCCAACAATCCAGATTTGGCAAATGAAATTATGAAGGAAGGCGACAAACTTATCGACGACGCCAAGGAAAATGCCTTGGTTAGATTCGGTATAGACAACCCAGACAAAGACATCACTATGGGGGATTTTGGGGATAAAACTGCCCTTTGGAATTCGGTTGACGAGAAACAGAAAGAAAGCGTTAAGGAGCGCATTAGAAAAGAGCGGGAAAAACGGCAAACAAAAAAAGGTGAAGAAGAGACAGCAAGCCAGAAAGCCAACGCAAAGCTTTTTAATGGTCACCTAGATATTATTGCTGGAATGTCCGAAGCGGAACCCGGCGTAGATATACAAACGACCATACGCAATGCGTATACTACTGGTCGCGATTCTGGGTTAACAACAACCCAAGTAAAATCCCAGATTGAGTCGGCGCAAAAGCAAAAACAAAACCCAAACACAGTGTCTGCCGCTACATTTGAAGAGAGGGTAAAGGACAACGATTTCCCCACCCTGCCAGCGCTGTACGCTGCCGCAAAAGATGCAGGCTTTACCAAAGATGACGTGGCGCGGTGGGGCTGGATTTCTAAACAGGGTGATGCTTTAGATGTAGCTATTAAAGCGGACAATGAAGAAGCAGAAGCTTTGTTGCAAATTCAATTTGGGATTTCCTCTCTGCAAGAGGTAATGCAAAACGCGCCAGTATTGGCACAAGCGTACACATCTCATCTTTTCGCAGTAGATGATAAGCACGCAGAGCTAGTGCAAGCATGGAAAGACGGAGGTAGTTCTGGCCCTCGCCCCAAGAAACGCGACGTTGCCTTGGAGCAAGCAAGAGTGATTGCAGCATCAGAGCCAGCCACGCAAATAACTAACCTCCTCGTTACCCTTAACGCCAACTATGCATTAGGTAATAACGACGTGTGGACGCAAAGAAATTATAAAGAAATTAATGTAAACAACCTTAATGTGACAGACACCAAGAAAAACAAGATCAATGAAGTGGTTCAACAGATATCAGATGCTGAACAAAGACTAACGGCAATAAGGAGTGGACCATAATGCCTGAGCCATTAGACAAGATTCTTAACAAGGGGCTTGACCAAAAATTTCAGTTAGAATTGCCGCCAATAGATGAGTCGAGTGATGCTTCTATGGACGCGCCTGCGCCGCCAGAAGAACAGATCAGCACAGTACAGCTAAAGGCAGACGAAAAGTTTCGTCAAAGCGCGGACCTTTTGCATATTCTATATGAGGGCGAGAAGTTTGATGGGTCAGAAGACGCCTTGGCAGAGTATGGCATGGATATTATGGCTGAGTTTAACATAAACTTTGCTGGCCCCGGCGGCGTGTTTGAGTCTAATCCTGGAATGATATCTCAGGCGGCACAGCTTGTTGCTTCTGGTTCAAAAGAGCACGCTCAAGCATTTTTGTATATGAATACAAGATACGCGCAGTTACCAAATTTTGCGCCATCTGTCATGGGAAGAACCTTTATGGCGATGTTGCGTGATCCAACCATGTTAACTGGTTTAGGCACGTTTGGGGCTGGCCTTGTTGCTAGAAAATTAGGCAAAGAGGGTGTGCAATATGGCATTAAGAAAGCGTTAACGGCCATGACAAGAATTCCTATGAATGCTCCTATAAGGACTGGCGGCGCTATGGTTGGGACTATGACGGGCGGTGCCAATATAGCGCAACAAGACATTGAGCGCACGGCTGAAGTTCCTGCCAGAATGGAGCAGGGGTTGGGGGAGAGCCTTACAGAGACAGCCATTAATACTGCTATCGGAGACGTTGCCGGAATGGCGATGATTAAGGGTATAGAAAAAGCAGCCCCAGTTGTTATGGAAGGCGCAAAGAATTTATACAAGGGGGCCATGGGAAAAGACGGCGCGGATGAGAAAGCGGTTATCAATGAAGTTGTTGAGCTTTTAGCGCCTGCACAGCAAGCGGCTCCAATCGAGTCACTTGGCCCAGCAGTTAAATTGACGCCAGCAGAAAACAAATTTTTTGCTTCATTCATGGAGAACGAGGCAAACCGCGAAGAATTAATGGAAGCGGTTCCTAGTTTGAAAATAGACAATGGAGCCATCTCTGTTAACCAAAAAGGTGTAGACGAATTGTTCCGGTGGATAGACGAAGTGGTCATTGCGGATGGCGCTGGCACAGTTCCTCCACGGCTAAAGAAAGCAAAATTCTACAATATGCTTGATGGGGGAAGCAATTAATGGCTCGTAATTATGAAAACATCGACAAAGCAATGGATGAAATGCTTACTCCTACGGCTGAAGTCCCAGCAAGTGAACTAGGCATTGAAGAAGCGCCTGTTGAAGAAGGTGTAGAGGTCGCAGGACTTTTTGACCCTATTGCTAGGGGTGTTGCCAAGGCAGTCACAGGTCTTGGGAAGGCAATTCCTGCGCCAGAAGTGCTAAAAACTACCAAGGGCCAGCGCGCAGTGGATGTTAAGGTTCAAAAGAAAGAAACCACTCTTGAGCCAACCCCAGAGTTAGACGCTCCAGAATCTGATGTCACGGCAACGCCTATGGTTTTTCCAGAGCCTGAGCCAAAAGTTGTGCCCCCAGCATTGATGGATGAAGCTGAAGCGGTAGCGTTTGCAGCGGAGCAGGAAGCAGCGATAGGCGCTCCACGTATGGCTCCAAGCCCAACGGCACAGCAAAAGCGGCAAGGCGTAGAAATGGGACGCCTAAACAATGTGTATGACAATGAAGATTTAGCTGCCACACTTAAAGTGCTGGCTGATAAACACGTTGAAGATTTTACCCCAACAACTGTGGCAGAGTTGTCAGCTAAGGCTGCGGCGAGAGGTATCCCTGCTGCACATATGAAAAACATTTTCTCAGGCCAAGGCATTCAAGCTGGGCAAATTGGAAATCAAGAACTTGCCACCCGTTTTGCGGGGCTGCTTGATTTGCACGATGCTAGTTTAGAGCTTGTAACTGACTTTGCCAAACAGCAAAGAGATGGCCTGTTAAGCACAGAGGGCAAAGTTTCGTTTCGAGAGGCTTTGTCTCGTCACATTGTCATCGTTCAAGAGGTGGCGACGGGCCGCACTGACGTGGCGCAAACAATGAACGTATTTAAGCGCACGCAGGCAATAAAAGAGGCGGGGAAAGAAAACGATCTTATTTCCATCCTTGATGATCTTGGCGGTGACGATGAATTAAGGGTTATGGCAGAAATTCTCGCAGACGCTTCCACTACTGCCAAAACCAAGAATCAAGCAATAGACGCTGGCGTATATAAAAAACTCAAAGAGTCTGGCATATACATTTTGCAAGGTTCTGCTTTGAGCAATATTACTGAGACGCCGATCTACAATACTGCTGCTGGCGCACTGTTAATAGCTAAGGAAAGTTTTATTGATCTTCCCTTATTAACGGCGTATTCGGGTGTACGCACAGGATTAAAAAAAATCATTCCATCAAGTCTTCGCAAAGACGCAACAGAATATGTTCCAGAAGATCAGCCTGAATTGCGTGATTTGGCGGCTAGGTCCACTGCTTTGTACGAAGGCACGATTGACGGAATAATTCTGGCAACTAAGGCTTTAGGCCAAGACACAGGGTTTAAGAATGAAATTAATCGAAATCCTTTACGGTCCACTTATTGGGCTAACACGCCTGTTCGCTTGTTGGGGAAAGAAATAGGTAGGATACCTAAGTCACTTCCAGATACTTTGCCCGGTGCAGCAATAGATATATTGGGGGATATCTATGGCGGCGTTATGAAGACGGTTGCTGCCACTGATGCCTTTATCGGGGGAATTGCCCAGCGCGTCAAAATGACTGAATTATTAATGCTTGAAGCAGATGATGTTATAAAAGCAAAAATAGCTGCTGGCGAAACGCATGAGCAGGCAATGGCGGCGGCACAAGCCCACGTCAGCCACGGGATGGAGTTTCGCACCCCAGATAATGTTGTTGCGGCAGATGAATATAGAAAGTCTATAACGCTCCAATATGATTGGGACCGCACACTACAAAAAGGCTCATTCGCTGGAGGGGTAAAAACCGCATGGTCTGTTACGGAAAGACTTCTTGATTTTCTGCCGTTTAAATTAACATTTTTGTTCACTAAGACGCCGCTGCGGATTGTTGACACGGCTTTGGCAGAGACGCCTTTGGCTCCAGTTATGAGCCATAAGTTTTATTCAGATATTAAAAAAGGCGGTAGACAAGGACAGCTTGCATACGCGAAAATAGCTGGTGGCGCGAGTCTTGCTGGGGTAGCGGCTGGCCTCTACAACGAAGGCATTTTAGTTGGTCCAGGACCAGCTAATCCAAAGCAAGCTGCGGCGTGGAGAGCGCAAGGCAACCAGCCGTTTACTGTAAGGATCAAAGAAAGCAAACTTAAAGAAGAGCACGTTGCTAGACTGAAGGCCGCTTTTGGAGAAGAGCATATCTTTTACAAAGCGGCTGATAAGTTTAGCGAAGAAGGGTCGTATATGATTAAGCTGGGCAGGCTTGAGCCTAACTTTGCAACCATGTTTTCTGCACTTAGTTACTTTGATTATCAACGGTTTAAGAAAGATCACGGCGACCCGAATGAAGACAACTCAATACTAGACGGCCTAGTATTTGGATTTGCTAGCTTGTTTGAGGCGACTCCAGTTCTCGAAAAGTTTGGGAAGCTGCTTCAGGCTACCCGACCTACATCAGACGGGGAAACGACGACCAAGGCATTGGAATTTATGGCCGAAACATACGGGTCGGCTGCTTATAACATAGGCACTCTTGGCTTTGGGAACCCAGCTATTGCAAGAATGTGGGAGCGAAAACTTGACCCGTTAAGCAGCAACATTGACATGACGATTGAGCAAGAGAAATATTTAGAAGACCAGTTCGGTCTTGACCCAAACAATGCCTTATGGAGAGAGACTGCGAAGCAAATTAATCAATCTCGAAATCTGTATTTAG
>ENA-UOXV01005875-UOXV01005875.1-marine-metagenome-genome-assembly--contig:-NODE-5875-length-13202-cov-26.241196_pt1 | contig 13202 bp, 17 predicted proteins | sample MGYA00238165_ERZ766961 | MGnify/ENA primary metagenome ERZ766961 (study PRJEB28924, sample SAMN03173240) | marine metagenome | biome: Marine; feature: Water; material: Subsurface seawater | place: North... | reverse complement strand
AAGGAATGAAATCCAATGCATGATTCTACTTAGATCATAGCTTATTGTTTTTATTTGGACTCAATTGTGTTTATATTCTGAAAATGAGAAAAAAAATATCTCTTCCAGGCCGAGAATATTCTATGAAAGAATATATTAAGACTTGGGGTGTAGAAGATGATTTCTTTATTAAAAAAGATGGATTTTTAAAGGGAGATAAAATTTATTATTCTAAAGTAGGAATGAAAGATGGAAAAATTGGACTTATTTCTGACACTGGGCCGTTAAAAAAGTTCTTTAAGAAACAAACTTTTCTTGCTTTTGAAGCTTTATTTTCAACAAAGAAAAAAATTTATATTAATTATTGTGATGGTACAAATTTTTCAACATTAGATACTTTAAATAGACAATATTCAGATAAAGAGGATATAAATCAAATCTTTAAAGATTATTATGACGGAAATCATGAAGATTTTAATGAAGATTTTGAAGATCCTTATATGGAAGATAGAGATGAGGAAACCTGGGAAACGCCACATCCAATTGAGGATGAGTGGGAATATCTAAGAGCATATTTTAATCATGATTATCAAAATGAAGGTGAGCAAATATTACTATTAGAAGAGCCTTTATCTTGTGCAAAAAGAGATTTTAGAACAAAAAAAAAATTGAAAAAATATATCGTTAATATGAATCACGCTTTTCAACAAGAAAGTTTGGATAGCATGATAAGTATAAAAATTTAATATAATTATTTTTTAGTTTTTTTTCTTTCTTTTTTTTTACTACGTTCATAATAAGATTTATACTTGTCATAATCTTCATCTTTTATTTTTTGCATCTTAATTTTATTTTTTTTAATTTCTATACCATCAAGAGTGCTACTCCAAAAAAACCAGATTAAACCACAAATTATGAAAGTCCAAATTATAAATAAACCAGGGTCAATATTCCCTGACTGAGTATAAATAATAGCATGAGCTTTCTCACTCAACAACAATCCGAGTATCAGGATACCTAAAATCTTTTTCACGAATTTTTAGAAGCCCATCTTATAAGAAAATAAACAACAATCGCTACAATTGGAACTATGACTGACCATAAAAACACCTGATATAAATCTTCATCACTATAAATATTTTGACCAGTTAATTGAAATATCAACCAATATAAAATTTCATAGATAGTTATAATAACAAATCCAATTTTTAAATTTATTTTTTTCATTTATCTAGTGCATTTAATATCCATTTAATTCCAAAGTACAAAGGTATTGGAGCTAAGGCATTAACTAAAACAGTTTCAGGCATGATACCATCCATACTGTCACCATATCTATACATCCACCAAGAAGACCACACTAATGCGAGCACTATATATATTCTTGATATTAATTTTTTATTCATGTTTGACGTTAGCATAATTCTTGACTCACTAAAAAGATATATATTCTTGACACACATAGGACACAGTTAGTTAAGAAAATAGGCTAATACTTGATTGGACAGAAAATAAAAACTATTATAAAACAACGATAATTAAGTGGCGGGGTAGCTCAGTCGGTTAGAGCGCAGGACTCATAAGCCTGAGGTCAGTGGTTCGATTCCACTTCCCGCTACCATATTTAATTTATTTTCTAATAATTTTTTTTAGTCTAGAAATGTTCATTGATGGTTTTGGAGGAAATATCTTTTTTCCGCTCACTTTTTTAATATTTTTGTTTGTTTGTTTAGCAAAATTATAAACAGACTGTGTCTTACCCCCAACATTTATTATGCCAGTTTTGTCTAGAATTTTTGGTATCATTTTAATGACTTCATCGTGATAAATGAAGTTTGTTTGAATATCATGAAAAGCTTTTTTATGAAGGAAGGGTTTTTCACACATTATTAATCTTAGTATTAAAGAATTTTTATACATTATGACCGCACATTCCCCACCTAATTTTGACCATGCATAATTGTTTATAGGTAAAACAGCATCTGTTTCTTTGTAGTTCCCTTTTACTCCTGGATAGACATAGCCAGTAGAAAAGTAAATTAGCTTAATATCAAATTCGCTACAAACTTTAACAACATTGGCTGTTCCAATTATATTGATATCTATACTCTTAGAAATAAATGTGTCATGAATGTCCATAGGTCTAGAAAGAGCAGCACAATGAATAAGATATTTTGGCTTATGTTTTTTAATAAAATTTTTAATAGAAGAGATCTTTAAAATATTTAGTTGACTTTTGGATGGGAATATAAAGTTAAGATTTAATTTAGATTGTTTAAGTGTAGTTGCAAATCTTCCATTTCCACCAGTGACAACTATTTTATTTCTATGCATATTATTTTTTGTAGATAAATTTAATTTATATTATAATAATATACTTTTAATTATATGAAAAAAAAATTCTTAAATCTTGGAATACAGCCTCTTGCAAACTCATTTTTAAGTTCAAATTCAAAAAAGAGCTTAGCAAAAGAGTTTTTTTATAATTTAGAAGTTTCATTTAATACAAGTAGTTATCTGGTATCCATATCAAAACCAGTTAATCCTAAGTTACAATATACTGATAAATATGCTCATAGAGCCTCAGAATCAATAACAATGAGAAATGCATTTAAAAAAATTGCAAACAGACTTAACGAGAAATATTTACCAAAGATAGTAATGGAGATTGGGAGTAACGATGGCGTTTTTATTAGAAATTTTCCTAAAAAGAAAATATTAGCAGTTGAACCATGTAAAAACTTGGCAAACATAACAAAAAATAAATACAAAACCTTTCCAAATTTCTGGAATAAAAAATTAGCCAACAAAATATTTTCAAAATCAAAAAAAGCAGATATAATTTTTTCAGCTAATACAATTTCACATATACCAAATTTAAAAGAAACATTTGATGCTATTGAGTTTAGTCTTAGTGAAAATGGTGTATTAGTTATTGAAGATCCATCATTATATTCTGTAATTAAAAACAATTCATATGATCAATTTTACGATGAACATGTTTATGTGTTTTCAGCTATATCAGTAGCGAATATTGTAAAAAAATCTAACTTGAGATTATTTGATGCTGAAGAAATTACAACGCATGGTGGCTCTATGCGATTTTATATATGTAAAAATTCTGCTAAATATAAGAATACAAAAAAAATTAAGTTAATTATCAAAAAAGAAAAAAAGGCTAATTTACATAAATTTTCAACTTATTTGGAATTTTCAAAAAGAGTCAAAAAATCAAAAAGCAATTTAATCAAAATTTTTAAAAGGTTAAAAAATAAAAATAAAAATATAATAAGCTATGGAGCAACATATAAATCTTCAACAATATTTAATTATTGTAAAATTGGAAAAAAGTTGATTAATTATATCACAGATACAACTTTGAATAAGCAAGGCAAATTTACGCCAGGACAGCATATTCCAATAATCTCTCCAGCTGTAGGAATGAATGATAAAGTTGATTATGCTTTTTTAGGTGCCTGGAACTTTAAAAAAGAAATTTTAAAAAAAGAAAAAGAATTTATTAGGCGTGGAGGTAAGTTTATTACCCATGTACCTTCACCTAGAATTATATCAAAATAAATGATAAGCCAAAAAATTCTTAATTGGCTTAATAGTAAAAGAAAAGAACATCTCTTACATATTAAATTTACCAAACTTAATAAAATTAATAAATGGAAAATTAATAAGCATGAAATTTTTCACACATCAAAAAAATTTTTTAAGATTATTGGTATTAGAGTATCTTCAAATTTTTATAAAAATAATTGGGATCAGCCCATAATTATGCAAAATGAAGTTGGTATTTTAGGAATTATAAAAGATCCTAAAAAGAAAAAGTATTTATTACAAGCCAAGGTAGAACCAGGGAATATTAATAAACTTCAACTTGCTCCTACTGTTCAGGCAACAAAAAGTAATTATAGTAGTGTCCATGGAGGGTCTAAAGTCTTTTATATAAAACATTTTTTAAAACTGAGAAATATTGGAAAATACAAGCAATCTGAGCAAGGCTTTAGATATCTTAATAAATTTAACAATAATATCTTAATTAAGAACAAAAAAAATATTATCAAAAAAAAAGATTTCTTTTGGTTTACTAAAAATGAAATAAAAAAACTAATTTACAAAAAAAATATTATTAATATGGATACACTATCAGTGTTTTCTTCTATCTTAAAAAAAAAGAAAAAAGATAAACCATTTAATAGTAAAATTTTTTTTTATGATTGGTTAAAAATTTTAGATAAAAAATTTTATATAAAAATACAACAAGTCAAACTTAGTACTTTAAAAGATTGGGTAGTTAGCTCAAATAAAATAGTTCACAAAAATAAAAAACACTTTTCTGTTATTGGTATTAATGTTAAGACAAACAAAAGAGAGGTTAACAGCTGGTCCCAACCTATTATTAAAGGTAAAAATATGGCTTTTGCTGGATTTGTCCAAACAAAAATTAATGATACTGATCATTATTTATGCCGATATATTTTAAAGCCTGGGCTAAAAAGAAGTGTTATCGGTTGCACTATTAATACCTCTGATATTTCTGAATATAATAAAAATAACACTCTCAATAAAATAGATAAAAAATTTTATAAAGATTTTTTCATTCACAAAAAAAACAATACAAATATAATCTTTGATAATGTATTGTCAGATGAGGGTGGCAGGTTCTATCAGTGTCAAGTAAGGTGTGTGATATCTTTTGTTAATTTCAAAAAAATAACAACTATTCCTGATAATTATATATGGCTATCTTATAATCAAATTGTTGAAATGATAAGAGATAAAAGAGTCGACATAGAATCTAGATTGTTATTTGCTTGTAATAATATAGATCAAATTCAATAAATGAAAAAAAATTATATCTTATTAATTGGATACTCTAACATAGCTCGAAAAAGAATAATTAATGTTTTTTTAAAAAAAAGGATTCCTTTTTGTGTAGCCTCAAAATCATTTAATAAGAAAATTAAAGGAGCAAAAAAACAGTTTTCAAATTATGAAGATGCCTTACTTAACTCTGGGGCTAATATTGCTTATATTTCATTGCCAAATTCTTTACATTATAATTTAGCAAAAAAAGCATTATTACTAGGATACCACGTGCTTATTGATAAACCGATGTGCTATAAGTTAAGTCAATCTAGGGAATTAATTTTATTAGCTAAGCAAAATAAAAGATTACTCTCTGAAGCCATTTTTTATAATTATCACGATCAAATTAAGAAGATTAATCTCTTGTTGAAAAATAAACATCAAATTAAGAGTATAAAGGTAAATTTTACTATTCCGTTACCACCAAAAAATTCTCTTCTTATGTCAAAAAAATTAAGAGGGGGTGTTATTATGGATATGGGCCCTTATGCTGCTTCGATACATAGAATTTTTTTCAATCAGAATATTACTTATTCAAGAATGATTTTTAAAAAGAACAAGGATAATTTACCAACAGCTTTTGAATTAAAAATTAAATATAATGATAAAAAATATTCTGGTTTATTCAAATTTGGTGGAAAATATATTAATCAAGTGAAGTTTTTTACCCATAAACAAAACTTTTCAATTGAAAGAGTTTTTTCTCCACCAGATGATATTAGTTTAAATTTAAAAATATTTAAAAAAGATAAAACAAAGACAATAATAGTAAAAAAAGACAATTGTTTTGAAAACTATTTAATTGAAATAATTAATAAGATAAATAACAAAAAATATTCATATTATTATAAGCAAATAGAAAGTGATCATTCATTTAGAGATAAAATAGAAAAAAGATATCTAAAAACTCTCTAGTATTTTCTATAGCAAGTCATCTTTTGTTAAATCATAATAAATAATTGGAATTTCTAGAACTTTAGAATATTTATTAAACCAAAATGGCATAAATCTTTCAATTAAAAATCCATAAATTCTTGTATTTCCATAACCTTTTAAGTTGAAACCAAAAACTTTCTCACATTTTTCCAACCATGGAAATATAGTTTCGTAATATTTATTCATTAAATCTTTTGATTTACAGATAAACATATTTCCTTGATTATATGAGGTATTATTTCTAACATAAGATTTAAAGTCATCCTTGTCATTTTCATTTAATAAATCTATTGCCTTATCAAGAGCTCCATTGCCATGAAACATATCAAAGTGGAATCTAATACTTCTATTTTTTTTAAAAATTGATTTAGGATTTCTTATGAACGCAATTTTTCCATATTTCAGCACTTTAATCCAACTGACATTATCTAAATTAATTTTGTCACCAAGAATTACATCATAATTTTCCCAATTATCACCTATTTTTTTTAAAATTTTTTCATTAAAATTGGCATTTTCCTCTAAGTTACAAGTTTCATTTTTCCAAAACCTTCTATATCCACAAAAACCTATCCATTTGTCTTTTTCAATTTTTTTAAGCCCATTCTTCCAAAACCAATAATGAAAAGTTTGTTCACCATAAAATTTATTTTTATGACTTATATGTGCGCCTTTATCATCTGTAATCCAACCATTGGAAAAATTGTCAGATCCAAGGCCAACTGGAGTATAGGTAATTTTTTTTATTTTATTTAATAGTCTGTTATCAATGCAAATACAGAATATTTCTAGATTGTTCACTTTTTTAGATTTAGTTCTTGAAAAGATTTACAATTAGAATCTTTTTTTGAGAGGATAGGTTTTTTTGTAGGCCATTTAATTTTAAGGTATTTATCATTCCAAGCAATTGAAACTTCACTTTCTTTATTTCTATAATTTGTGCAACTATAAAGTACTATATTTTCTTTATCTAAAGTTAAAAATCCATGAGCGAACCCAGGTGGTATATAAATAGATGTTGCATTCTTTTCGCTTAAAATTATTTTAAAGTGCTTACCAAATGTTTTAGACATCTTCCTACAATCAACTACAACGTCTAAAATTTTACCTTTTAGAACAGATAAATATTTTCCTTGCATTTGTTTTGTTTGCATATGCAAACCTCTTAAAACATTTTTTCTAGATTTTGATACTAGAGAAAATATTAGTTTTTTTTTTATATTCTTTTCTAATGATAACTCTCTAAGTAAACCTCTCTTATCTTTATAATTTTTAGATTTAAATACCAATAAGTCTTTGAATTTAGTTTTTATAATTTTCATTTATATCAATTTAGACAAATATTTTGAGTAATCACAATTACCATAAAATTTAATTGCTTTTTTAATATGACTCTTAGTTGTCCATCCATTATTTAGTGCAATTTCTTCTAGACAAGCAATTTTTAAACCTTGTCTATTTTCAACTGCTGATACAAATGCGCTTGTTTTGTAATAGTCGTCCATAGATCCTGTATCTAACCAAGCTCCACCTCTGCCTAAAAAATTAGCATATAAATTGTTTGTTTTTTTATACTTATTAAGTAAATCCACTATTTCAATCTCACCTCTTTTAGAAGGTTTGAGTTTTTTTGAATATTCTACAACCTTATTATCAAAAAAATATAAACCAGTAATAGCTAAATCAGACATATACTTTTTGGGTTTTTCCTTGATAGATGTAATCTTGTTTTTATTATCTATTTTTGCTACCCCAAATAATTCTGGCCTTGTTACTTTGTGAAGCAATACTTTTGCTCCTTTTTTTAATTTTGATGAATTAATTAAATTAGTTGATAAATTTTGTCCGTAAAAAAAATTATCTCCTAAAATTAACGCCACATTACTTTTACCAATAAAATTTTCACCTAGTATAAATGCATCAGGCAACCCCTTGGGTGTAGCTTGTTCTTTATATGTTATTTTTATTCCAAGATTATTACCATTGGGTAATATTTTTTTATACTGATCGAGTTGACCTTTATTAACAATAATTAATACATCTTTTATTTTTGCTAACATCAAAATCGATAGAGGATAAAAAATTAGAGGTTTATCATAAATTGGTAAAAGTTGTTTATTTACAGCTTTTGTAAGCGGACTCATTCTAGTTCCCTTACCACCAGCTAAAATTATTCCTTTTTTTATCATTAAACTTTTCCTATTCTTTTAACAATATCAACTTTAGATATTGATTTATAATATTTCTCATTCATTAAATACCATAAAAAAGTTTTCTCTAAACCTTTTTTGAAATTCATTTTAGATTTCCAACTCAATTTATCTAATATTTTTTTGCTATCCAGGGCATATCTCACATCGTGACCAGGCCTGTCCTTGACAAATTTAATTTTAACATTTGAGCCGATTTTTATTTTTTGTTTTGCTATTTTAATTAATGATTTACAAATTTCTAGATTATTCAGATTTTTATTTGAACCAATGTTGTAAAATTCTCCAATTTTTCCTTTTTGAAAAACTTTCAATAATGCTTCACAATGATCTTTAACATATATCCATTCTCTAGAATTTTTACCATTACCGTAAATGGGCAAACTTTTGTTATTAAGTATATTATAAATTAATTTAGGAATAAGTTTTTCAGGATGTTGTTTGGGGCCATAATTATTAGAGCAGTTAGTTACAATTGCTGGAATTTTATACGTTCTTACATAAGAAGAAACCAAATGATCAGATGCAGCTTTACTAGCTGCATAAGGTGAACTTGGTTTATATGGATAATTTTCGTTAGATCTACCTGTCAATATATCACCGTAAACCTCATCAGTTGAAATATGAATTAATCTTACTTTCTTATTTTTTTTTGAATAGTTTTTAAAAATTTCAAGTAAATTAAAAACACCCACAATATTGCTGTTAATAAAACTTTTAGGATTATCAATAGATCTATCTACATGAGTTTCTGCTGCCAAATTAAAAATACCAATGGGTTTATATTTATAAATAATTTTATTAAGTTTATTTTTGTTATTAAGGTCGCATTTGATAAATTCATAGTTTGAATTTTTTAAGTACTCTTTTGTATTGTAAAAATTAGATGAGTAGGTAACCTTATCTATATTTATAACCTTAAATTTTTTAAGAATTAATAGTTTAATTAGATTGCTACCTATAAATCCAAGCCCACCAGTAACTATTATTTTCTGCATGATTTTATTTATAATAATCGATATAGTAAGTATATAATAATTTACTTCAATAATGACATTAAGCTTAAATAACCTAACATTTATTATCGTTACATTTAAAAGTGATCATATCATTCATGAATGCATCAAGTCTTTACCAAAAGATTCTAATATAATTATTATTGAAAATTCAAATAGCCTAGAATTTAAAAAAAAACTTGAAGCAAAATATTCGAAAATTAATGTTATTGTTCAAGAAAATACAGGTATGGGGTCTGCAAATAACAAGGGAATTAAATTATGTAAAACAGATTATGCCTTTGTGATTAATCCTGATGTGAAGTTTTACGAAAGTACCATGAGTGAATTAATTACATTATCATCAAAATATAATGATTATTCAATTTTGGCACCAATTTCTGATGATGTGAAATATCCAAACTATAAGATTATGAATAAAAAAATAAAAAATGATAATCCTGATTTTTTAAACGTAGACTCTGTTGATGGTTATGCAATGTTAATAAATAAAAATAAGTTTAGCGATAATATTTATTTTGATGAGAATTTTTTTCTATATTTAGAAAATGACGACTTGTGTCTTAGAAAAAAAAAAGAAAACAATAAAATATATGTATCAAAAAAAGCAAAAGTTCAGCATTTGGGAGCCAGATCTCACTCACCGATTTATGAAAAAGAAATTGAATTTTCAAGAAATTGGCATTGGATGTGGTCAAAATTTTATTTTAATAAAAAACATTATGGTTATTTAAATGCTTATTCAAAAATGATTTTAGCTTTAATTTCATCATTTTTTAAATTTATCTTTTATTTATTGTTTTTTAATAAAAATAAAAGCAAAATCTATAAAATGAGATTTTTGGGTTTATTTAATTCTATGTTAGGAAAAAAATCTTGGTATAGACCGCAAATTTAAAATTTTAGTGCCCTGGAAAATTCATTAAATTTTCTATGTTGTAACCTTTTTTTGCTAGTTTATCTGATCCACCTAAATCAAAAAGATTGATTGCAAAAACAAAGGCAGCAATTTTTCCACCTGATATCTCAACAAGTTTAGCAGCAGCCTCAGCGGTACCTCCAGTCGCAATTAAATCATCTATAATTAAAATTGAATCGTTCTTTTCAATGGAATCTTTGTGCACTTCTATTGTGGCGGTTCCGTACTCTAGCTCAAAATCTACTGAGTGTGTATCAGCAGGTAATTTATTTTTTTTTCTTAACATTATAAAAGGCTTTTTAAGTAAATAAGAAACCGCAGAAGCAAAAACGAATCCTCTAGATTCTATGGCAGCAATTTTATCTACTTTAAATTTTTTAGATTTTTCGACTATTTGATCAATTGATTCGGTAAAAGCATTTTCATCTTTGATTAGAGTGGTAATGTCTCTAAATAAAATTCCTTTTTTTGGATAATCTGGAATAGAACGAATATAATCTTTTAAATTCATAATAATAATCATATATTTATATATTTGATTGAAAAAATCTATGGACAAATTATTCATTGCTGCAATTAAAGAAGAAACAATTGGACTTAACTATTTTAATCACACAGGTGTTGGAAAAATTAATGCTACTTATAATACTCTTAGATTAATTAACGTTCATAAGCCAAAGATTATTATTAATTATGGTACAGCTGGGGCAATCAACACAAAATTAAAAGGAATCGTTGAATGTACTAAATTTTACCAAAGAGATATGGACGTTAGAGGTTTGGATTTTGAATTAGGAGAAACACCTTTTGATAACATAAGGGAAATAGCCACTTCTGAAAATGGATTTTCTTGCGGAACTGGAGATAGTTTTGTTAATAGAAAGATTAATATGAAAGTGGATGTAGTAGATATGGAGGCTTATGCTATTGCTAAAGTTTGCAAATTAGAAAATATTAAATTTAAATGCTTTAAATATATATCTGATAATGCAGATCATAATGCAAATCTAGATTGGAACGAAAATTTAATATTAGGAGCAAAGACTTTTCAAAAATATATGAATGATAGTTCTTTTTAAATTTTACTAATTAGAATTACATAACTAAACTAAATATTCAGAAAACAGACGATATTATCAACTAGGACGAGACAAAACTCTTTAATAAGTAAGAGTAAAATCTCATAAAAATGATTAATTGTTGAAAATTGTTTTTACCTCTATATAAAACTTTTCAAGATTAATAATAATAAAAAATTATAAGAGGGGTAATTTTTATGACTAAAGTAGGTGAGCATATAACTTTAGATATCATTGGCACTACCCATGAGTACGACCCTTCAGTATATGAAAGTGTTATTCATAAAATTGCAGAAGCTGCAGATGTTACCATTCTAAATATTTCTAAATATAAATTTGAACCACAAGGTTTTACTATTTTGGCACTATTAGCTGAAAGTCATATTAGTTTTCATACGTTTCCAGAAAAAGGGATAATTAGTTTTGATTTTTTTACTTGTGGTAAAGTTAAACCATCAATTGCCATAGATATAATCAAAAAAGAATTTAAGTACAAAAGAATTGTTAAAAAAGAATTTAATAGAGATACCAAATCTCTTTACCATGATATTTATAGCTCTCCAGGTTTACAAAAATCGTATGTAGTTAATGATGTTCTTGAAGATTTTAAGTCGAAAGTAGGTCAGCATATTGAAATTTTAGATTTAGAACAATTTGGAAAATCTTTATTTATTGATGGAGAAATCCAAGTTGCTGCAACTGACGAACATTTATACAGCAATACATTTGTTGGTGCTGGTCTTAACTTAAACAACAATAATGAAAAAGCTGCTATAATAGGCGGTGGTGATGGAGGTATAGCAAGAGAATGCATTTCAAAAAAATTTAGTTTTATTGATTGGTATGAACTTGACCCAGAAGTTGTAGATGTTTGTAATAAGCATTTGGGAGATATTGGAAATAAAGCTACTGAAAAAAATTCAGTAAAATGTGTTTGGGGCGATGCATTTGAAAGTATTAGATCAGTACAAGATGATACTTATGATCATATCTTTGTTGATTTAAACGATGACCAGTTTTGTATAGATCTTGCTGCGAAAAACATGGATTCTATGATTAGAATTTTGAAGCCAAAAGGAGTAATCACAGCCCAAGTTGGAAGTCAGGATAAAAATCCTAAGCAAGTTGATATCTGGCTAAATGTATTTAACCATCATTTTGGGAATACTAAGATATCTAGAGTTTATATACCAAGTTTTGACTGTTCTTGGAACTTTTCGTCCTCGATTAATCATTAAAATTTTCTTTTTTAATTATGAAATTTATGAAATAAATATCCCAAAGGGGGATTTCTCCCCTAAATTTATGGAGGAAAAAATGAATATATTTAAAAAAACAATTTTAACTGTTCTAGCTTCTTTATTGATCATTGGAAATGTTTACGCTTCTGATAAGATAAGAATTGGAACAGAGGGCGCTTACCCTCCCTGGAACTCTAAAGATGCTTCAGGCAAGCTAATTGGATTCGAGGTTGAGTTAGCATATTCGCTTTGCAGATACATTGGTAGACAGTGTGAAGTTGTTGAGCAAGATTGGGATGGAATGATACCAGCTCTTCAAATGAGAAAATTTGATGCAATAATGGCTGGAATGTCAATCACAGATGAGAGAAAAAAAGTTATAACATTTTCTCAGGGTTATGCTGATGAAGTAGCATCTCTTGCTGTGATGAAGGGTTCAAGCCTTGAAGGAATGGATACACCTGTAGGTATTAGTCTTTCTAAACCAAATAATGATGCAAAAAAAGCTTTAAAAATTATAACTGCGGCTTTGGCTGGAAAAACTGTTTGTACTCAAACAGGAACTATTCACCAAAATTTCCTAGAGTCTGGTGATGTAGGAAAAGTTAATGTTAGAACTTATAAAACACAAGATGAAGTTAACTTAGACTTGGCTTCTGGTAGATGTGATGTTGCATTAGCTGCAGCTGTAGCATTTACTGATTATGCAGATAAATCTGGAAAATCAGTTGTTCTTGTTGGACCAACTTTTTCAGGTGGTGCTTTTGGTAATGGTGTTGGAGTTGGATTAAGACAGGCTTCTCAACTAGGAGGAGCGCTTGGGGCAAGAGATGCTGAGCTTTTAAATGCTTTTAACAAAGCCATTAATCAAGCAAGAAAAGATGGAGTAATTAGTAGACTTGCGATCAAACATTTTGGCTTTGATGCTTCTATGTAATTAATAT
>ENA-UOXV01005869-UOXV01005869.1-marine-metagenome-genome-assembly--contig:-NODE-5869-length-13213-cov-6.515580_pt1 | contig 13213 bp, 12 predicted proteins | sample MGYA00238165_ERZ766961 | MGnify/ENA primary metagenome ERZ766961 (study PRJEB28924, sample SAMN03173240) | marine metagenome | biome: Marine; feature: Water; material: Subsurface seawater | place: North... | reverse complement strand
CGTCTGCGGCGCATGCGGAGTCTCGCTGAGCGGCGTTGCGGGCAGCGGGCTCGGCGTCGCGTCGCCCTCTCGCTCTCTGCCTGCCCCTGCTCCCACCCCGGAGTCTCCCGACCGCGCCTTCTCGCGCACGCGCACAGCCGCCGTACAGCCGAAGACGACCCGCTCGAGCGCCTCCCGGAGCTCGCGGGACGCACGCGCGGCGTCCTGCGGTGCGCCCGGCGCGCGGTGGTCGTGCCGCGAGGCTTGAATCGAAGCCACAAAGTAGTACGCCGCGAACGCAAAGGTATGGGAGCGAAGCGCCATTGCAATCAGCGCGCGTCGCACCGCCCCGTCTCCCGCAGGCTCGTGCACGGCAAGGTCACAGAGCTGCGGGATGTATCGGTCAACTGTGAAGCCAGTCTCGTGTGCTGCAGCGAGCGTCTCGCAGAGTGTCTCACGTGCCGTGCGCGGGCGTCGGTACAGGTATAGCGCCACAACGAGACTCCACGGAAGGTCTGAATGTCCTGCAGGTGTGATGGCGCCCGCCCGCAAATCCGCAGCGCGCATTGGCCGCACTCGCGCGCCGTGCCCCGAAAATGCTTCCCCAAGCTCATCTCCACCGCACATCGCGCAAAGTGTGAGCGCTGAAAACCCGCGGTCATTGCGCGCAGCGGAATCTGCACCAGCAGCGAGCAGCGCGCGAACGACCTCCGTGCGCTGAAAGAGCACCGCCTTGTGCAATGGTGTTTCGCCGTACCGCGCAGAAGGGCGGTTAACATCAGCATTCAGCCGCAGCAGCATCTGCACACACTCTACAGAGCCGTTGATAGCGGAATAGTGCAGCGGAGAATCCCCGCGCGGAGGCCGCCCTTCATCGCTCAGCACAAAGCCGCCGTCTGCCGCCACCAGGGATCGTCAGAGAGTGACCCCCGTATCACGACTTGATTCACGGAGCAGTGAGAAAGGTGCTGCGGGATCGGGTAAGGTGTGCACACCGGAGTAGGTGTCGCGAATAGGCAGTGCGTTTACGTTTGCCCCATTATCCAGCAGAAGCTGCATGATCTCCATGTGCCCTTTGCTTGCTGCGACGAGAAGAGGAGTTTGCGTACCCGTCGTATCGTCAGGTCCCACTGCTTTGTCCGCAAGCATGCTCTGTACTGCACGCACCTCGCCATTGCGCACCACCTGTTTGAAAATTGTAGGATGAGTGTTTGAGCAAGATTCACAGTCCCACCGCGCGAGCAGGAATTCATATCCAGACCCAACGTGCCGAGATTCACATTATGTTTGCTGGGTCAAGATGGGCTGGACGAGCTCCTCCATGAAGTCATCGCGAAGATTGCACATATTCATACACAAGTCGCAAACCCGTACTGGCTCCGCATACCCCAAGAAGAGCAGGGCGCGAGATTTGGCAGAGCACGCGTGGCAGAAAATGTGCCCGCAAAACCTGGAAAATCGGGAACTTTAGCGCCCCAGACAAGCCCCGCATTCGGTCACATCTGTGCCAGCTGACAGTAGGTGGGTCTGGAGAGTCCAAAAATGCACGCGCCAGCAAAAGCCGAAGCCCAGGGCGAAAGCCGAAGCCCGCGCTCGTCGCCCTGGGACGTACCTCAGATTGACCACTTCCAAACCCAAACCGTTATCTATCCGCTGCAAGCGTGTGCTCCATAGCCCACCCGCACTTTGATCTGCTTTCTTACACTCTATCCCTCATCTGACGCGCACTGAAAACGGTCCACCCGCAGAGTAGAACGAGCACTGCCTGGGTTAGGGATTGTGGCCGATTCGGCTGAAGTGAGTGCCAACCTGCAGTGGTGGCGGCGCGTGTCGAACGAGAATGCCACGCGGCACCGCGTACACGCAAGAACACTAGCATCTGGCACCCATTGAGGCCGCTGGATAATGGCGCCCGCCGCCGCCATGCCGGCTCCGGCCTGAGTCCGCCGTCCCCCCCGACGTCACTGCACACAGCCGTGGCTTTGACGAAGCCTTTTTACCACTGCCTATTTCGAAAATGGTGAAAATTGACTTTTCGCTAAATGCTGACATGCAGTCAAAGCGCAAGTCAGTACGGTTCGATCTGTGTGACCACCATGGCGTGTCTTCTCACCGGGCTGACCGGTGGGATGACCAGCCTTGCAGGCTGCGTCGCGTGTCAGGCATGCACCTGCGTCGGTTCTTCTCTCTGCACCTACTGCTGCGGGTGCGTCCCTTGTGTCGCAACCTCTCTGGCCAGCTTGCCCCCCTGCAACGAAACAACTCTTGAGTGTTGTTTTTGGAACCCTGTGCAACGGCGGCGTCGGTGGCAGTAGCAGCGACGCTCGCAACTTTTGTGGTGGATTCTGATCTGATCTCTGGATGTACAGCAAGATGTGTGGGAGCACGCCAACGTCGGAGCTGGTGGCGTCGCGCTCTGCGCGTCTCTCATACTTTGGCCTCACGCTCGTTTCTGTCATCATCGCGTGGGTGAGTCTTCCGAACCTGTGCAAGTTCCAAACCTTTGCGGCTTTGCCCTTGAAAGGCGGGATGATGTCCCTCTGATGACACGTGCTGGCGCGACTTTAGGTCTTCCGCGACTTTGCGCCTGAATCGATCACCGGAACAGACTTCTTCAGCAACAACCTGAAGTGCCCGCCTGACATCACAGACCCAAGCTGCATGTCACGGTGTGCCTCAAATCAACCCGTGCTCTGCAAGATCTAAAATGCATGAGATGTTGCATATCGCCTTGGGTGCTTTGAAAGCTATCATTGCTTCCTCGGTAGTTTGTCTTCGTCGACTACGAAGTTTTGTGTGCCGTGAAATCTTGCCATTGTACAGGGCCTTTGTGCTGCGGATGGTCTTCGCAACAATGCTGTTCCACTTCATGCTCATGGCGGCGACGATTGGTGCTAACGATTTCTCCAACCCACGCATCATTGTGCACACGGGCGTATGGCCCATCAAAATTGCCGTCTGGTTGCTGTTGCATCTCGTGCCATTCTGCATGCCGTCGTCCTTCTTTATCGGCTACGGTTGGGTTGCCTTTGCTGCCGGCATCCTTTTTCTCCTCGTACAGACTATCATATTCATTGAGTACATCTTCGATACGAACGAGAGCCTCATCGCGAAGGACGGCACCGACAACATCAAGGGCCCGTGGCATATGCTCATCCTCGCTGCCTCGGTATTGATGTTTGCAGGCTCCATCGCAATGAGTGTGATTGGCTTTACATGGTTCGACGAGGTGACGGACGGCAGCAGCACTGGTTGCGGGCTGTACACGTTCTTCAACGTTTGGAATGTCCTCCTGTGGATTGGCCTCACGCTCCTTTCTTTCCGCGCGACAGAGTGGATGCCCGCGACGGGCCTCATGCCCTCAATGCTGGTTGCCTGCTTCATGACGTTCAAAATGCTCTCTGCGCTCTTTGCGCAGACTCAATGCAACGACTTGGCTGCAGCAGGCGCCGACACCCTTTACAAGGGCCCTCCGGAGCTTATCCCTGCGGTCACTATCATCATCGCGGTCGTGATGCAGGGCTACGCATCTTGTACAATCTCGCAGAGCATGGACATGGACGGCATGTTCTGGGGGCCTTCCAAGAATTCTGGAGGCGCTCTTGGGCCCGGCGCTCTTGGGCCCGATGGTCAGATCCATGACCGCCAGGTGCCCCTCGTCACCATGGACAAAATTACAGTGGAGCCGATTGCAGAAAACAAGATGGAGCATGAGGAGGTTGGCGTGCAACTTCAAGGCCCGATCGGCTACAATGTGGCGGCGTTTCACTTGGCCTTTTGGCTCGGCATTTGCTACGTCGGGATGCAGCTCACCAATTGGAACGAGGATTTCTCGAAGGCCTCTGTTGACAAGGGCGTGACCTCGATGTGGATCAAGGTGCGCACTCAGAGTCCTCTTTCTCGAACCCCCCCCCTTAATTCTGGACGTATTGCAAGGAGGATGCACCGGCGCACTCGCCTGGGAGGACGTGTAGCTCTCTGCCCCGAGCGCTGTGCACAAGCTCTAAACGGTCGCGAGTCTATCCATTCTGAGCCTCTCAACTCCGAGCAGATCGTTGACTCATGGGTGCTCGCTGTGGCGTACCTTTGGGCTATGATCGCGCCCAAGGTACTCCGCGGGCGTAGCTTCTCGTGAATTCGCGGGTGTGATTTCACATGCAAGTTCTTGCTCGTTTCTGAGCGGTTACCGTGGGCGAGTTCCGTCTCGACCTGGGCTGGGGCTCCGCTGCAAAGTCTCCTAGAAATTTGAGAGGCAGCGGCCATGGCTTTCGTTCGGAAAAACTTGTGTATACCTCTGAAATCGGCTCACGGAGCCTTCAGATCTGTGCTCTCTAGGCTTTCTTATCCACATTCGACGTCGACCCTTACAGCACACTTTGCAGCAACAAAAATTACATGAGACCACCCAATACCACAACAAAATTCAAATTATCTGCCAACGAGCGGCTTCCCTGTCTCACAACGTCACCCGCACAATGAGCACCAGAAAAAAATGACTACATCACAAGCGTGTGCCTAACGACAGACAGAACGGTTCTCTTCACGCATCATGACTCGCTGCTGCGCGCCGCTGCAAAACCTGTGCCCCCACCTTTGTGGCTGCCTCCGTCGACCCTTTCCTTGTCTTGCTTGCAGTAGCTTGTGCCTCCCTGGCTGAAGAGCTAGGCCAATCCGTGTTTGGGAGCACGCAGAGTGAGGCTGAAGAGCATACGACCATGAAGAGAGCTGCCGCGCTGCAGCGGCCAGACAGAGGTGAGTTGCTTGGCGCGCGTGCATCGCATTCACGAGTGCGCACAAGGGCAAGCTAAGAAGAACCAAACGCCTGCAGGTTGGAGCTGGCCAGATTGCGGGGTCAGAACACGCGCACCGGAAAGCGGCGGTCGAGACGGCGGCAGAGAGTGCTTCAGGGAGCGCGACGGGAAGTGCGATCGCGAGGACCGCGCCAGCAAGCGATGCGCGAAGGCGCGCACGCTCGAAGGCGACCTCGCCTTGCTGGCGCGAGTCGAGGAGAAGTCCCTGTGCGTAGAGCGAGGCGAGGCAATAGCAGGCGAGCGGGACGCGCACGGAGAAGAGCGGCGCGTGCTTCGCCAGGAGCACGCCGAAGCCCAGCGCGATGGTTGCGGCGAAGTGCGCGCCGACGTACCGCAGAGCAGCAAGAGAGGCGCTCGCGGGGAGTCGAAGGCGCACAGCCGCGGCAGATGGCGGCTTGAGGCAGCGCGGCGCGCCAGCGGTGTAATAGCCGGGACCGAACCACGCGGCGGAGAGCGCAGCTCGAAATTTTCCGTCGCGCAGCGGACGAAAGATGGGACTCCACAGCTGCATCTGCGCGACTGACTCAGTGTAGGAGCGAACGACTGGCATGATGCCGAAGAGCAGAACTTCCTCTGCGCGCTCCTCTACTCGAGCATCAGGCCCCAGCGCAGCTGCACGCTCCGCGTTGTCCTCGCCGAGCTGCGCGAGCGCGTCGTTCTCGTCCAGGAACGAGCCGAAGAGCCGGTCCCACACGATGAACACCCCGCCGAAGTTCTTATGCACACGGCGGTCATGGTGCACGCGATGGTGTGATGGCGTCATGAAGACAAGCTCCACGGGCCACGGGAGGCGCCGAACGAGGCAAGTGTGCACCCAAAACTGGTAAACAATGTTTGCCTGCTCGAGCGCAGCGTACAGCGCGGGAGGGAAGAAGAGCGCGAGAGGGAGGTACACGGCAGGGGCAAGGACCGCCTGCCACCAAGACTGCCGCAGCGCCGTGGACAGATTGTAGTGCTCGGACGAGTGGTGCACGGAGTGCCCAGCCCACATGAAGCCCAGCTCGTGGCACCAGCGGTGGAGCCAGTAGTAGCCGCAGTCAACCATGACAAAGCACGCGAGCCATGTCCAGCCGCTTTCTACGGACACGGTCAGGTTGTTTGGCACCCCGTAGGTGTAGTACACGTAGGAGTACGGCACGATTCCAAGCTTCAGGGGATTCTTGATCTGGCCAGCGCCCCGCCCGCCAGGGTGAGGCGAGCACTCATTCGGTAATGGATACAAGATGACTGGCAGTAGATGCAAAACACCGTAAGTAAGATTGGGACAAACCAGCACGGTGCCGAATTGCTGGGTGATCCCTGCAGTGATGGAAGACCAGGTATCGGAGAAGTCGTAGCACCCACCAGCACACGGAAGCTTGCATGCCAAGGAGAGCAAGTACTCGCCCGCGATCATGAGCAGGAAGTATGGGATCGCACCTAATATATATAATGGGATTCCTCCTGCAGCCACCACATCAAGCGCGGCGGTTGCCCCATATCGCTGAGCCAGGAGCGACTCATCATCAACGAAGAGTTTTGGCGTGAGATGCAACGTCAAGGCGAATGAGGCTGCTACCATCCCCATAACCGAAAGCGATGTCCACAGAGGGGTTTCGACCTACAAGTAGTATCCTCACACAGTTTAGGACGCGGGGTTCAGGCGAATGTAAATGGTTGAAAACTCAGGACTCGTAGCAGGCACATCGTCAGCGAACGGGTTGCACGGCAAGCAAGAGGTATGCACGACAAAACGGAGCTGAGGGCTGCAACCGGCACGTGGATCTTCTCGGCCTCGTTTGTGATTTCCGCGTCTTGTGGCTTTGTTTTGGATGTGGCCCCCATCGCTGTGCAAGCTCCGCCCTCGACGGGGCTGAGGCAGCTACACAATTGGCCGATGGGGGCCATTTCGGGGATGGGCCCGCCTTAGCTTTACAGATGTAGAGCTGAGGCGGGCCCATCATCAGCGACCTCGGCGCCGTTGCACGCCACGCCGGGCGGGAAGCGCCTCGGGCGGCCGTCCGTACGCGATGGAGCGGTTTTGGTCTCGCAGTGGGGCCTCGTTGGGCGCTTTGCGTGCGGCAAACAGCCTTTCGGCTGTTCCTGACATCAAGGTAACGTTGTTTAGGGGGATGGGTCTCAGTATCCCCAGTTTGCCGCACCTTCCCAGCAACTGCGCGACAGCGTCCTTCTGCGGCGGCCGGACTCATCATGCTAGCCCGCTTGCTTCAATCGTGGTGAATGCTGCACATCGGCGTTCTCTTTCGATGCCAGCTGGTCCAGGCGCGTGGCATGACGGACGGCAACGGGTGTACTCTCGACCACATTTCCCCCACAACTGCTCCGGCCCGGTGTTGTGATCAACAATACCACGCGTAGGCTGTCACATTCGTTGATTCAATTGAACTGATGCAGGCGGCAAGTGATATTGGCAAGAACGAGGACAAACACTGGCCGATCCTGGACCAACTCGCTCAGGCTGGCCCCGGCAACAACAATACGCTCAAGAAGGCGCGGCACGCATTGCGACAGATTGACCGCATGCTCGACGTCTTTGAGCCAGGACAGCTAGCCCTGTCTTTCAACGGTGGCAAGGACTCCACGGTGCGCGTCACGTGTGCTCAGAGCATACAGCGACTGCCGCTTTGCGTGGAACCTCGCTTGGCCGTCGCGATCCTCTCATCCCGCTCCCCTTGCCTGCAGGTCATGCTGCATCTTGTGAAGGCCGCGTGCGAGCAGCACCCTACCCACTCCTTCACGCACGTGCAGCCGATCTGGTTTCAGAACCCGACGCACGAGTTCGAAGAGCTCAAGGGCTACGTGCGCGACATGGCCGCAGAGCATTTCACGTACGGGGACGGCCTCAAGACTGTTTCTGGCGAAAATCTAAACCGACTCTGGACGGTGTGCAGCCCAATATCCTTGTACAACTTATCTTTGATTGTTCGTCAGCTCGCTCCGAATCTAGCACGTGCTGGAATGTCAAATAACAGCGTCCTGCGTCGGTATATTCGGGCATCTGTCTCTCGTTGAATGTCGAGTCGCTTCTCTGCAGGTGCACATCACTACACCGCGCGACTTTATCGATGCCATGTACCACATCTCCTCCTCAACGAGTATCCGGTCGTCATCCACCCTAACAGCTCGTTAGCAGCCATTGAGTGCAGCCACCCGGCACGCCTTCAGCAGAGGCTTCTGCCACCTAACGCCATCGCGCACAGATGCATCCTCATGGGATCACGTCGGACTGATCCCGGCTGTCGAGACCTCTCCTCAATCGAGCTTATGGACCTGTATGCATCCTTTCCTTGGATCTGAAGTCTGCACACGAAAGCGCCCACGTTTAGCCTCGCGAGAAACAAATCTCTGCTGACCCTTGGAGCCAAACCTTGAAGACTTGACTCCTCGATCTTGCCGAGGTTGCCCTCGCCCCCAAGTCACTAGTAGTGTGATGTTCGGGCTTTGTACAGATATCCGATTTTTCTTGGGTCCACACTCACCCGTATGAAGCTTGAGACGAAGCTCAAAATGCTCAAGCTTGAGGGCGACCTCCCGGGCGTCGCCAACGCTCGCAGCATCAAGGTCTGCCACACTTGCGTGCAGGCAACGCACGCGTGCATTCCTAACTTGACCTTGACGAGGCATGCTTAAGCGTTCGAGCTGAAGCTTGCGCATGTATCCTAGGAGCCGTCACTCCTGCGTATATCGCCCATTTTGGAGTGGTCATATCGAGACATCTGGGACTTCATCACATCTGTTCCGGTAAGTTGGCGGCCTGATCCTGACCTCATGACGGGCTTATCGTGCGCTGTGTACATGCTCGACTCACTGTAGCGTGTGAATCTTGTACCACGCTCTGTGACAGGGTATATCCTACTGTATGCTCTACGATCAGGGTTATTCGTCGATTGGCACCATGCTTGACACGGTCGCGATCCGGGCCTGCACTGCGCCACTGCAACCGCTCGAGACTACGCCTCGGCTTTGCAGGTTGCGAAGTTCTTAAGCGAGCCCATTAACCCCACAGGTGCGCAATCCGGCGCTGCTTCGTGAGAGAGTCGAGCAGCAGCTTGAGGAGGCACAGGCTCTCCCGGTACTGTGCCGCCGCCGTGCCACGCCACTGCCTCTCTCTGAAGCCGCGCCACCCCCCCATCCCTGGAAATGATACCAGCGTGTCCTGCATCTGCTGAGTGAAGGGACGGGACCGAGGTGAGCAGAGTTACTCGCCAGAGCGCGGACGGCGCTACGAAGCGCTCACCCGCGAAAACGTCTCAGCTATCCTATACGAACCGCTGTTCAATTGCATGAGCGAACCGTGCCGGTGGCGCGGAGCTGGCGAGTTGCCGACACTTGTAGCTCCTTTGAACAGGTTACCACCTACAAGCGATTAGGCGCCGATCTGTACGAGAATCAGTGGTTCGGCGCAGCAGGCGGTAAATCAACCACCTTGCGCCACCGGGACCGACTCAACCCTAAACCAATCAGGTTTTGAGCATTTGTTTTGGTGTGTCTGTGTGGGTGCTTAGACTTGCAGTGGCAGGGCAGAGAGACAAATCTTTTCACCCCAAACGGTTGGCGGAGCGCGCAGGTGGGCGAGTCAGCCGATCGCTGGCGCAGCTGCGGCGAGAAGCGCCTCAGTACTACCCTGCCTGGCTCCTGACCGACGAGTCGCGCGAATCTGGATCCCGCGTCAAGGTGTCAGGGGGCAGCAACCTTATCACAGCTGACGGTCGGCGCACGAGCACGATGGAAGAAACTGCGGCGATCCTGATCATTGGTGACGAAGTGGTTTCAGGGCTGGTTCAGGAGGGCTGCAGCTATTCGCTTATGGCGGCACTGCGACAACAGGGCATTTCGACCAAGCAGGTCAGACAAAAGTTTGATAGCGCTATTCTTCCAGCGCTTAGTCTCCCTTAATTTCCTATCTGATCTGTAAAATACAAAACAGGTAATGAAGATCGAAAACGACATCGACGTGATCGCCTTCATGGTGAGATCAAACAGCGACTGCATTGGCTTTGCCCTCCAGCTTGTCGCGCAAAGAAATATTTTCCCCCTTGCGCCTGCACCCTCAATGACGACTTAGCAAACAGGTTCGTCGTCTGTCACCAATTTACAAATATCTTTTTATTTTCGGCGGTATCGGGGCGGGCCACGATGACGTCAGCATGGCTGCGATCGCGAAGGCACGGCCAATCCGATGATTTCCTCGATATCTCAAGGGGTATTGTGTGCCCCGACCAGGTTTTGTATGACTGTGCAGCTCCTCTGCAGGCGTTTGGGACTGGTCTACAGCGAAATCCGCGCCTGCTCCGGCTGATTTTGTCTTGCATGGAGGACAACAACCTTACGGCTCTGCACCTGAAGGAAGCTCCCGACTCAAGTAGTTTTTGGGCAACCTCTGTCCTTCTGAAGAATGAAATTCTCCTCGCCTGAGTAACGTCTCAATTGTTAACAGCCTTTGCATCTCACGCACAGATGGCAGACTTTCCTTTCGGTTCAGAGATTCTTGGAAGGATTCCTAAGGTCTTTCCAACCCGAAGTTGGGTCTCCCGCAGCTCCTGGAGGAGGCTGCGGGCTTACGCACACCGGCTACATGATTGTGGGAAGCATTAAGTAGCTTTGATATGGTTTGAAACCACTTGGGCTTCGGGCAGGGCGCTGCGTCGTGGAACATTCTGCTTGACAGCTGGCCTGTTATCAAGAAAAACAACTGCTACATCACCTCATCGCGCCCGGGTGGACCTTTTCCCAGGCTTTCTGATTTCTGACGCTGGAATCCGATAGAATTGTGCTTTGCCAATCGGCTCAACAACCATTAATGGCCAGGATCAACGAAAAACCTCCTCAATAGCCTCGAGGGACGTCTTCCTACTGTTCCTCTATTCAAGTCCACGATCGTGCGCACCAAGATGAAAATCTCTTGGTTTCGATATTTGGATTGAATTGCTGAAATTGGTTTATACCCTGGTTTGATTTATCCCTCAGAAACAAAGTCCTAAATTAGCAGACAAACCAGGTCGTCGCGATGCACCATGCTCTGCTCTCTCGTGAGATTGCCGCTGCTGCTTCAAAGCACGCTGGTGTCTCAGTGGAGACTTTCCAGGTGCGTCCTGGCGCTACGAGATTGCGTTTCCATTCTGTCATTTCTGCTCCCCAACAAGGTGAATGATTTGTATTTTTAAACTATGAACCGATCGAGCAGGTCACACCGGAGGAAGCTGGGCTTTCTGAGGAGCAGCAAGCGCAGGCTGCGCGGGCATCGGAGTCACTGGGAACGGCCGAGGTTTTCTACACAATGATGCAGGTCTGCCAAAAACTTCCATGGGCCTGACCGAACCATTTGCCGAATACAGTGCATTTCCGTCTGATTGCTTTTGGACATGAGTGTAGGTCGAGAGCAAGAATTGGTCACAACACCATCAAGTTGTAGTTACGTTCCTTGAGAGGATGGACGAGGAAATGGTCATGTCAGTTGTCGAGAGCCAGGTTACATCCACTGCTGTCGCTGGTCTGAAATCGGATTTTTGACTACAACAGACGCAACTTGACGATAAGTTTAAGCTGAAAATTGCGCCTGTTGGTTGCATTTCAGGCGGGCGAAAACACGATGCCGATTCCAGAGACCTTTTCCACTAACAAGACCACGAAGGATTGCTCCCACTCTTTCCTGCGCTATGATGCCGTCATCGTTTTCACCTTACAGCTATACTCAATATCCCGGGTTCTGGCTTGACCGATGCAAAAACTGAAAGCTCCTCGGTGGCGCAGGACTGTGTCGCTCAGCGGCAGGCTCGGCAGCTTCCTTACTGAGCAGCGTGTGATATCATCGACCTGCAGATCCTTTTCCACGATAGAGATTCTCAAGATGAGTGCGGCATGCGTATGTTCACAAGGCCAGCTCACAGCTCCATCGTACGCAAAATATCCTAGGACAGGTACCTGTATTGCATTCGTTCGCCCAGAGTAGATGTAACGATCGTTTACTTGTTGAAACTCTGTTTTAAGGTGCAGTATTATGCACGACCACTATCAAATGCTCAGCGTATCACAGTGGCTCTGTAGCCTTCCTCACTGGAAGCCCTAGCACCACGTTCAACATAATTGCGAGGAGAAGACTTGCTCTGATGGATTCCAGGCCTCTGGGTGCCGATGATTGAGCCGACGTTCCAGCGGAGTCGGGATTGGTCCAACTTGTCTTGGCAGACGTAACTATTGTCACGTCAGTGATCCCTTCGGCTTGAAGTGCAACTCGGAGTGAATCCTGCAGAGTGAATGCCATGAATTCAAGTCACACACCGCAGTTCCCTCCCACATGATTCCGCAGTGCAAATGGTCAGTGGACAGGTTCCCCACGTATTTCAGACGCGTTCCATTTTCCCAAGCTTGCGCTTCACTCAAGCTCCTCGCCTCAATTTCAAAGTTGACCTGGCCGATCCGCGCTCCGTTACATAGGGGATACTGTGCGAGACCAGTCGTCATGGATTTCTGCACAGAGACGCGCACACTTGTGGCTACCACAGGAGCACACCATTTCAAACCACGAAAATGCTGACCCACCAAAGCGGTGTGATTACTATACCCCTACATCATGAAACAACACATCGCCAGCGTGCGGAGCCGACTTAACTAGGCATTGTGGATGCACCTGGACAGAAACATCGAGCAGCCTTCGCCCAAGCGTTGTCTCCGCGACGCTGACGATCCTAACCTGATGCAATGCAACGAAGAGCCAAAAAATCACGTCAGAAGCTAAAAGTACTCCAGCAAAATCCCAACTAATGCCTCGAACGGTATGGTCAGCACGACTGTTGCAGGTCAATATGCTTGTCCGTTCGAGGGCTGCTCAAGGTGCATGCTTGCGATTTGACGCTTTCGATTCTGACAGAGTGACTCCGGATCCAAGAAATGGAGCTAAGATTCCTACCCGTTCCATGGATGTATCAGCTGCCGACGCCACCCCTGGAGGAGAGCTCAAGCTTCAGACTCCCTTTCATGGCCAGAGCTGTTGAAAACCCCAGCAGTTTCATGCCGGTCATTCACGTCGGTCTAGTTTCGCCTTCCCGGCCTACTCAGCAAGTCTGGGTCCACGGGCGGGCGTTTCCTTTGCGGAACGACGTGCTGACACTTTCCGTAAATTGCTCCTTAGACATCGGCAAAGCGACTGTCATCGAAACGGTAGCAGCAGCAGCTTCTGATGTCGTTTTGGGGGCTTCTGTCTCAGCGCCGTCGCTTTGAGGCCTCGGCGTCGTTGTCGGCGACGCATCCGTTGTTGTGGTTTCTGCTGCTGCTGCTGCTGCTGCTGCTGCTGTTGTCGGCGACGCATCTGTTGTTGTGGTCTCTGCTCCTGCTCCTGCTGCTGTTGTTGTCGGCGACGCAGCTGGGGCCGCCGGTTCGACGACCTGCAAGCGGAGGTCTCTTCAGCAGCATGATCCACAGCGCCT
>ENA-UOXV01005865-UOXV01005865.1-marine-metagenome-genome-assembly--contig:-NODE-5865-length-13217-cov-16.080915_pt1 | contig 13217 bp, 9 predicted proteins | sample MGYA00238165_ERZ766961 | MGnify/ENA primary metagenome ERZ766961 (study PRJEB28924, sample SAMN03173240) | marine metagenome | biome: Marine; feature: Water; material: Subsurface seawater | place: North... | reverse complement strand
GGGTGCAAACATATCCTCCCCTGCGTCAGCGACGCCGTATTATTCTCACCAATCGCATATTTTGCAGCACCAAGTCGGAGTTGACTTTCTCTCGTCGTTTCAGCTTCAGCAAACGCAGACGCAGCAAAACCCCGCGGCGCAACACACACGAGGGGAACAATCTTCGACGAAACTTTCTTCTCCTTCTTCGCTCTCGTTGAGTGGTGGTCAAGGTGGTGGTTCCGGGCAGCAACACGCGCAGTCGTCATCATCGCCGCAACTGCAGCAACAACAGCAACAGAAGGCGACGACGACGACGACGACGACGCAACAACAGTCTCAACAATTCTTTTCGCACGTGGTAGCCGCTGGGTGGTGCGCGCAAGCCGCGGAGAATAATCAAATCATGGGCGAGCTCGGGATGCGAGCGTATTTTAACCCGTACGGTATCGCCTTGTCCGGGTGGGATATCGATCATCCTTCGCACGAAAGTCAAGAAATAGAGCCTTCGAGGTTGAACGAGTTCGCTTCGATCGATGACGTGCACACGTCCTCGGAACAAGAAGGAGGATATAACATGCGGTTCCACCCAGATCCAGACGCGAGAGAGGCGTATGGTGGAGCGATGTCGCTGAGAGAACTGTCCGATGCGATCGATTGGCACGACTGGAACTGCCGGGACGTGTCGCTCGCGGCGAAGGACCGGTCGTTTACGCCGCCGTATTTAGGATTGTTGAGAGGGTATTTGAACGCGTATTTCTTACGGTTAGTGGAAATTGGAAGAGTCATTCAGTGCTTTTCCGACGAAGGAAGAGCGGTGTTCGTAGCTTTCCACACCGGGTTGTTGACGAAGAAGGAGAAGAACGAGTTGTATTGCGTGTTGCAAGCGAGAGAGGTTTTGGGAGGCGCGAGCGGTCAAACGCAGCGCTATCAACAACATCCGTACGAGCTCGTCGCGTTTGTGACGAAAGATCGATTGAGAGATCCAAACATGCCGTGGAATTACATCGAGCCTTTGATGCGCGCGCCAGATCCGGCTATCTTTTACGACGATCCTTTAGATTTGGTCTACGACGCGCACGCCGCGTTGGACGTGGACGCCTCTTTTTGGGAACAGTTGGACGATTTATCGTTGGTGAGTTCATTTTTGCCGAAGAATCTTTTGAACTCGCAGTATTTGCGAAGAATATCGGCGAAAGAGGCGATCAATCGAGCCGAAAGAATTTGCAAGTTGGATCCGAAGCAAGCTGCTTTGACGTTTACGAGATTATACGGGCCTCGGCAACCGGGGGAGACGCGCATGGTCCTTCCTTTGACATTTATCGATCACGAAAGCTATAACGCTTTGAGTAGCGATGGTGATAAAAGCGCGTCTTCGACATCAATTGTTCCTTCTTCTTCTTCCGGAACATCTTCTCTTCAAATTGGAAACTGCGCTTTGATTTGTACGTTCATGAAGTCAAAGCGCGGCGTGAATCGCGCGTATCGAGCCATCGGCTTGCAATCTTTAGAAAGCGCCTTCATGGAAGCGCGGATTATCGGTTCTGTCGATCAGCCATGGTTACGTCGAGACGGCCCGAAAGCACCGTCATCGCAACTGCAACGACCGAGAACGGCGACGGGCGGGGCGGAAGAATACAGCGCGCAATTCGAAGCGACGTTGAAACAGTTGCAAGCCGTGCAAACTTCGCGCGCCGCCGCCGCCGTCGCGGTCACCGCCTCTTCGAAGCATAAAAAGCGAGATCAACGGCCAATGTCTCCGGGGACACCAGATGGGCAGCACATTTCGTATTCGTACAAGTATGGCGCGAAGAGATCTCCGGTATCTCCGGTTGAGATTGAAGAAGACGAAGAAGCGAGAAAAGAAAGAGAAGAAGAAGAAGAAGAGGAAGAGGAAGAGTATGTCGCTCGATCGAGCGAAAGAAGAGCGGAGATGGCCTACGCGAATGCGTTAGTTCCAGTTACTCCTGGAACTGGGAAACCACCTTTATATGGCACCGTGGTGGCGGCAGCGGCAAAGCAAGCGAAAATGCACGAATGGATCGAGCCGCGCAGTGCGATTAAGAAGCAACAGCAACAGCAAAAGAAACGCGCCGCGGCGCCGGACGAGGAAGATGTAAAGGTGAAGGGTAAGAAAACATCAACCTCTCGCGTGGCCACCTCTGCCGCGACCGCTCCATCGTCTGGAGGGTTTACATACGAAGGGCCGAAAGTGAACATTCCGAATTTGCCCGAGAACGTCTTAGATGAGGTCTACCAAGCCGCTGGTTTGGACGTATCGTATTCAGATATCAGAGACGTGAAGGAGATGCCGGAGAAAGATCGACTGGACTACCTGAAGCGCCAAAAGAACGCGCATAAACTTGCGGAAGAGATTGTTTTAAAAGAGTTAGCGCCGTTCGGAGAAATTATCGACGTTACCGTCAGGCCGACTAAACACGCGGCGGATCAAATGTATGCGGTCGTGACGTTTAAGAAATGGTACGATCTCGAGGCCAAGGAGACCATCGAGAGCGGCGGCTTATTCACGGTTGAAAATTTTTTCAACAACGAAGGAAAAATTGTCATGCGCAAGAGCGAACGAGATTTTGGCGCGCCGGCGAAGAAGAAGATTGACATTTCTCCCGCGGGTGCTGTATTGGGTGAATTTATGGGTACTAAGAAGATGCTCGACGCCGATGAAGATGTGCGACCGCCGGTGGAGCCCAGATCGGGATGGACGAAAACGAAGCACTCGAGTATTTCTGGCCAGCGCTTGTATCAAGGGAACTGTGGAAAATGCGAAAAGACATGCTTTGTGCCCTTCATGCCAATAGCTTCTATGCCCATTCCAAAGTGTTCGCAGTGCATGAACGAAGAGATGCGAAAGAAGTAAACAGAGAGAAAGAGAGAGAGATTTACGCTTGCGGCGGAAGGCTCAAGCTCAGAGTGAGAGAGGAGGACGGGAAGAAAAAGAAGAAAAAAAAAGTTTTCATAAAAAGTAGTTACACATATACACATACAACAGCATCTATTCGCGCGCGCAAATCCAACACCACCACACACTCATCCATACATTTATATCATTATTATGTTTTTCTATCGGCTCAAGTTCTCTTGAACTTCTTCTTTCGAGACTTCAACCTCTTTAATCTCTTCGTGCACGTCGTCGTCTAATTTCATTTGTGCCTCGGGCACTATCGTGCTCTGCACGGACTCACCGGGGACGATGCATTCCGTCCGCACGTCTTCGCACTCGTCGTCTTCTTCGGGATAGTACCTATCTTTGCCAATTTGCTTGACGAATCGATTGAATAATTTCACCACCGCGACATCCGGCGTCAACAGTTTAATCGCCAACGATTTCTTCCCTCGCGAATTCCCGAGCTCAGTTTTGATCTTCCTCACCACCCCGGAAGCGGCCACATCGGCCGGTTCTGCCAACGCGTTGACGAACATTCGTCCTTGCTTGCCAAACGCGTACCTCCCACTGGAAATTAAATCCGTAAACACCATCCCTGGACTGACCGTGTGCACTTTAATCATTTTATCTTTCATCTTTTCGTTCGAACTCATCTCTTTGTTTAACGTTTTCGTCAGTTGGCTCAATCCGGCTTTGGTGAATCCATACGCGGCGTATTTTCTCGTTTCCATCCCATCCGATCCCGCTCCTTCCATGTTAAATATGTGATATCCAATAATATTCTCATCCTTCTGTGCCGCCATCGTTCTCATCGCTTCTCGACAACACAGCAACGTCCCAAGCGCGTTCGTCTTCACCACCTCTTCGATCGTGCTCGGATCCTGATCGATGATATCGTTGTACTCGTACCCGTTCGTCCCGGCGTTGTTGATCCAAAAATCAATCCCACCAAAGTTTTCTACGCAATATCTCGAGAGTTCTGATACTTGTTCGTGATCGCACACGTCGCACGCGATCCCGCACACGTTTTCCATGCCGTATCTCGCGCGCAACTCGAGGACGACATCGTTCACATTCGCCTCTGAACGAGAAGTCACGCACACTCGATCGCCTTCCTGTAAAAATTGGTTGGCGAGTTCGTAGCCTAAACCTTTCGTGGACCCGGTAATGAGCACTCGCTTTTGACTCATTTGATATTGTTGTTCGTTTTCTTCTTCTTTTTCTGCTCTTTTCGCCGTCGTCGTCGTCGCCGTTCTCGCGGACGTTGATGAAACTTTTCCTCTGTGTCGTCGTCCGATTGGATTAAATCCATCATCGGCGGATGAAACTCTTCTCGCCATCGCGCTCGACGACGTAAACGATGTCGTCACCTTCCCGCGTCCCGAAGATCTGTTCGTGATGATTGCATTTTTTGCCGCCGCTGATGCCTTGGGAGTTGACGACATCATCATCATCATCATCTTTGTTGTTGTTGTTGTTAATATGTGCGTGAGATGATATTTTTTCTGCCGCCTTTTAGACTTACGTTTGATGAGATAAATTACAACTGCTGCTGCTCGGCGTGCGTTTGCGCTCGTGTTTATTATTAGTATATCTTTCTTTCTAATTGCTCATTAATTTTCTCCCGACGAGCAGATCTCTGCTCTATTGCTCGTCTCTACCGCCGCTTCTTTTTTCTCCTCCTCCGCTGGGTTGTTGTTGCTGCTTTTGTTGTTGTTGACGTTGACCCCCGTCTTCGGTCTCCTCTCTTTGCTCTTGTTGTTGTTGTTGTTGTTGTTGTTGTTGTTGGTTTCCAGTTTGAGCAGCAACAGCGCCGGGTTGCTGATTGGCCAACAACTCGCGAACGACCGTGCTGTTTGGCCAAAATGATTTCACTTCTTTTGCCTCGTTCTCTGATAACTTTCCTTCTTTTAAAGCTTTCAACACGTATCGCTCCCATTTTTTGTGGTCCAACGTTTTGAAATCTACGTTTTCTCTCGCGATGATATCGACGTACACTTTCAACTTTTTCAACTCGTTATCGGTCGCTCGGCTCGTGTGCGCGTTTCGAAAGGGTTTAATTTTCAACCCGGAAGATGGGTTCATGGCGAAGTTTCTGCGCAAATCGTCGAACATGATGGTATTGCTGGAATCGTACCCTCGCTCTTGGCTCCACGGTTGCGCCCAAATCCATCCGAGCGGTTTGCAATTGAAAATGCCTCGTTCTTTAGTTTGGACGGTAATCATAGATCCAGAATCCACTAACGCTAAGATCTTATAGCTCGGATGCGATAACACACCTAATTCTTGCATTTTCGTTTTAACCCATAACATGCTCGTCGCGCTCCAGATGACAATGTCGTACCTCTTATACGCGCTCGACAAAAAATCGTGCAGATACGGCCTCGCCAACTCTTGCGCGTTCTCACCCGGCGTTCGGTGGTCGAATAACGTGTAATCGATATCCAAAACCAACAATTTCTTCCCTTCTCTCGTCTCGTTCAACGGACTCAACCCTTTATACTTCTCCACCCTCGCCGCTAACCTCGCCACGTACACCGGATCCGCGTAACACAACAAAGGCTCCGAATCCAACACGTCGCTTTCGAAATCATCCAAAATCTCCGGCGCTTTCTCCAGCATTTCCTTCTCCAAATTCTTCAACTCAGTCACATCTTTCGTCGATTTCCCTAATAACATCACTTTATTCGGCAGTTTCCCCAAGCTCTCGATCGACGCTTCGTCCGGCGCTAAGTGTTTTCCGAGCTTCAAATTCGGCATCTTTTGATTCATCGGCTCGATGCCGGTTTCTCGTTCAATTTTTCTTTTCAGCTCACGAATGGTACTCCGCTTGGAAATTTCGATGTGGATTGAAGCTTTCCCGTGTTTAATCTCAATCGTCGTCGTCGAATCGTTCATGTTGTTGTTGTTTCGATGATCACGGTGGTCGTCGATGTCAACATCGATATCATCAACTCCTCCGCTCATTTAAGATATCCAAATCTTTATCCAAAATGGAAACAACGAACCGTCGCTGCTCTCTCTGCGCGTTCGTTCTCTCTCAAAAGTCTTCGTATTATTACCGCGCGCTTAATTTGCTCTCCTGCGCTTCTTTTTCTTTCTTTCTCTCGTCGGTAGTAGTGGTGGTGGTGGAAGAGATCAGCGCAAAGCGCAGCTTTAGCAGCAGCGAATACTAAAAGTGACGAGTGAAACGAAAAGATTTTCAACTCGTATTTAGGGGAAAAGAGACGTCACAAACACACTCTTTTGGCATTACCGCGCGCACAAAGAAGAAGCGCCTAAATACATAAACACACACACACACACGCGCGCACGTATTATTAAAAGAAAATGGGCCTGTGCGTCTCGAAACCGATGGAATCGTCGACCGAATCGACTAAAACGACGACGCGTAATACTAAATCAAAGTTAACAAAATCCAATTCATCTGTCGTGCAAGATCCGCGGTCGCACAAAATCACGCGCGTGAACGGCGCGAGCATAAAGTCTCTCGGGAACGCGTTGTTCTTTCCGGACAAAGCCATGCCGTGCAAATCAATTACCGTTCCAAACTTTGTGTGCAGAAGAGGCACTGCTTGCGAGTATGCGCACGCGCAAACAAACTTGACGTTCTTTTTGGATTGTTTGAACTCCGCCGAGTTTTCGTTGGACGTGTGCATATTCCAACTGACGTGTAACGAAATCGCCGAGGCGGTGACGAACGCGGTGAAAAGAGGCGTAAGGGTGAGAATTATCACGGACGCGAATAACGTGGACAGCAATGGGTCGGATATTCGACGATTGAACGAACTCGGAAGTCCGAACAAAGGGTTTCATTATAATCACAAGATGGGGATCCAAATCAGATGCGACGAAAGAGTCGGAAGCCAAGAGTGCCGAACGAAGCCGCACATGCACCATAAATTTTGTATCATAGATTGCGGGCAATCGAAAAAAGATTACACGAGCAATACGAAATTAATGAATGGAAGTTTCAACTGGACGAGACAAGCGGTTTTGGAGAATCAAGACAACGTGATGGTTTTAGAAGGCTCGGTGAACTTCCCGATGATTAACGCCTATCAGCAATCGTTTAACATGATGTGGTCGAAATACGAACGGTTCGTGCTGCCGAGGGCGGGTTAGTCGTGATGATGATGACGAAACCGAGCCTACAGCGGCGCGCGTAGTAGTGTATAGTGATGATGATATTATTGTGTTGTGCTAGTGCTTGTATTATACTGATGAAAAGAATATCTTGATTTTTATTTCATGAAAATTTCATTGTTTTATGTGTACAAGCGAATTTGCGACTTTTCACTAATGGCGCAAAGTCGACTTTTCAACGGCACGTCGCCGCGCCAGTCTTTCTACTAAAATACCTTTTCTTCTTCTCCTTCCTGCTCTCTCAACTCCGAAGCGGACGATAACGATTTCTTACTTTTCGAAGAGAAGATACCGGTCAAGAACCCTTTCTTCTTCTTCTTTTTCTTTTCCGCCTCCGCGGAAGCCCCCTTCTTGAGGTCGTCTTCTTTCGCCGCCTTCATCGACGAAAACGCGATTCCTTTCTTCTTTGCCGACGCTTCCTCGTTCTTCGTTTTAATCAAATCCTCTCTAGTATCCGACTTTGTCGCCGCTACCCTTACCCTCCCTCCGCTCGAGTGCTTACTCGACAACTCGCTCAAATTCTCTTCCTCTTCTACGATGGTCTCGTAAATTGCGTCGTTTTCCTCCTCCTCATCGTCTCTCTCTCCTCCTTCGTACTCTCCATACACGCACGTATTGTACATATCGTCCTCGGCTTCGTCGTAATCTTCGTCTCTGTTACTGTTCATTTCGTCTCTCGATTGCGCCAAAAGCGCTTTGATTCGCTCGGAAAATTTCGCCGAATCCGAGACTTGTTGCTGCTTATCTTCATCTTTCTCCTCTTTGAGAACCTCCACTTGTTCTCGATGTTCTTGTTCTTGATGTTGTTGTTGCTTTTGATGTTGCGAGGCGATCCGGCGGAACCGTTCCAAAGTCGTCGCATCGTCTCCCACGTCGATCGACGCTCGCTTCGACCTTCGTCCCGATTCTTCCTCCAACTGTAACAACTCCTCTTGGTGATGTTTTTGTTGTTGTTGTTGTTGTTGTTCTCCCCCTCGACTGCTGTTGCTGTTGTTGTTGTTGTTATTGCTGTTGTTGTTGTTGTCCTGACTGGATGAACTTCTTTTGGGACTTCCGTTATCATTCGCATCACTCGTCGTCGTCGTCGTCGTCGTCGTCTGAATCGTTTTCATTCTCGTTAGGTCAAGATTTTGGAAACCAACTGTCGCATCGTCTTCATCTTTCGCGCGACAACTGCTGCTCGTATTATTACGACTCCCAGGAACCATCGTCGAGGATGATGACATCCTGATCTGTTTTACAAAAGCTTCGAAAGAGTGGTGGTACTGCTCTTTTTCTTCTTCTTCTTCTTTGTGTATGCGTCGATAAAGTGTCGGGCGTGAATGCATTAAAATACGAGAGGAAAAAGCTCTTTTGGATAACTTAAAAGACAGTCATGAGAGTGTGTCTCTTCATCTTCTCGATCGAGTAAAAAAGTGTTTCTCGTCGCATTTGATGGAGTTCGCACGAGAAGACCGTCGGTGTTCACTGAATTTTTGTTCCTCCTTCTAATACGAGTGTACTCTCGCGCTGGCTGCTACAATACATCTATGTTGTGAACGCTAGAAAAACAGTATTGAACTCCTACGTAATCGCGGTAGAACAACTACTCTAATAGCCCACTCTCTACTTCTAATACTCTGCGATGCCTTTATCATCACCAAAAACACACTCGTTCTCGTCGTTCTCGCTTTCTTTTTCGTTCTCCGCTTGTCTTCTTCTCATTTCCCGCTCTTTGCGCGCGATTTCCGGCGTCCAACCGACCCCGACGGCGACGCCTTTCGGCCGGCGCGAAAGCGGCTTCTCGGCGACGATAAATTTTTCCCCCTCGCGAGCGCGTTCGGAATAGTTGTGATATTTTGCGAATTCGTGCATGACGATGCTCGACGCGACTGCGACGTTTAGAGACGCCGTACCTGCGCCGTATTGCTTTATGTAGACGAAACCGTCGCAGATTTTCTTTTGTTGAGGGGTCATCCCGTGGCCTTCGTTACCTGTTTTCGTTGCGAGTCGAGAACGAGAACGTCAATCGGGAGAACTCCAAAGAGGAATGAAAGAGAACGGCGGCAACGAAAGAAAGAGAGAGAGAGAGACATAATAGAAAAAAGGCAACAAGTACATCGATTTTTCACTCACCTAAAACAAAAGCCGTGTTGCCTTTCCACGGATACTTCGCCACGTCCACGCTCTCCTCGGTAATCTCCACCCCTAAAATCTCCTCAACATTATAAGTCTCTCTCATCGTCTCCCTGCATTCCTCCAACGTTGGATGGTGTTCAATCTTCACGTGCGCGTCCGATCCTTGCGACCCAAAAACGTTGTAATGCGCGGATCCAACCAAGTGCATGGATTTCACATCAAACGCGGTGCAGTTGCGACAGATGGTGCCGATGTTGTGTTTTTTAGACACGTTTTGGACGATGAAATGCATCTCAGCAGGGGGTACCTTTTCAGAAGTCATCTCTTTCTCTTCTCTTCTCTTCTCTCGTTATTATTACTGTTATTGTTATTCGTATTCTCCAAAACTCTGTCTCTCTGTCTCTCTGTCTGTCTGTTGCGCGCGTAAAGCAAAGTTCATCAGAGAGCCGACTTATAGTAGAGATATCATTACCTTTTCTTTGTTGTGTCTGTGTTTTTTGTTTTTGCAGTTTTGGCGGCAAAAACGTCAATTATTCGTCAAAAAATCTCAGTCAACGCATGTCTTTTGCAAAAAAGAGATCCTCCTCCTCCTTCTCACGCAAAGCGGAGACGACGAAAGAGATGACGACGACGACGAACAATAACACTAACGACGAAAACAGCAACAACACCAACACCAACAATTCGTCGTCGTCAAAAAAGTCGTCCTCGTTTACTCTTCCTCCTTCTCCGAATAGGGAGACGATGTTTTCATTCCATTGCTCGGCGACGTGCAGTCACGGGATGTTGAGGTAAGTATTTTTTACTCGCAACATATTCCTCCTCGTTTACCATTAACCATTATTCTCTGTTATTATTATTATCATCATTCAAACGACACAGGGAAATCGAAACGTTCTGGAAGAAGCAAAACGCGTCGTTACGACACGAGCTGTCGACCACGCGTAAAAACGAAACGAAACTGAAACGAGAGTTGGAGAAAATGGAAGATCGACGAGCGAACGAAAGGAAAGAAATGAAATCGATGCGAGAGGCTTTACGAGCGATGCGAGAAGAGGCGAGAAGGCACGAAAAGATTACGATTGATTTGTCAAAGAAGCACGAGGAGGAAATGCAGAAGGTGATGGATGAAAAATATCGAGTCGAGATGGGAGCGAGTTACGCGATGGATGAAGTTTTAAGGAAAGTCAAGAGGATTACAGTTGTCGATGATGATGATATTGATGCGCATGCAGATGGTTCATACGTACATGCGAGCTAGCTTTTGCCTTTCGTTGCTATATTTATTTCTCATGTTCGCAACGTGCAAGTTGTACATCTCCGGAATCGCTTTGACCGCCGCCGCGTAGACGACGCTACTGAACTTCCCTTTACCTGGACCAGTGCCTGGATGTTCGAATTGTGTTTTGACCAATCTCAGGAACGCTTCGGTGGATTCCGGGTCGAACACCCACTCGTTCGGTTTCTTTGATTTTTGAATTTTCGCGTGGCAAATCTCGCATCGCTTTTTAAAATCCTCAAAATTACTCTTCCAAGTGTCCGTCATCCAATCGTCGTTTTTCTCGTCAAAAGTCGCCGCGACGGCTGGAGATTTTGAAGCTGCTTTCAATGGCGTCGGACGCGCCGATTTTGTCGGCGTTGGACGCACAGAGCGAGTGTTCGGCGAGGAAAAACCCGCGGCGTTGTCGATACCATTCTCTCCTCCTTCTCCTCCTTCTCCTCCTTCTGCGACGAGTTTCGCGGATTCCCAATCTGGATTTGCCGTTTTGAAAAACTTGTTCATTTTGTCCCGGAGCGTTTTTTCCGTCCAAACAAACTCCATCTCCGTTAACAAATACATCACCATCGCTCTGGACAAAAACGGGTTAAAGAGCTCTTTCGGCGCTCTCATGCAAAACTCCTCTAATTTTGAGTTCAATTTCTCTTGTTTATCTGCTCTCAAGGCGTGCTGACCTAAACCAAACTCGTTCGCGTCGTCGTTTATTTTCCCGCTAAAAATTTGCGCGAGCTTTGCGAGCGCTTTCACGATTTCAACGAGTTCTGGGTCGTTCTCGTCTTCCGGTTTCCACTCGCCAATCGGTTGCGGTCGTCGGCCAATCAGCGGGTTGCTTACTTTCGTACCCATCGCGCTCACAAACGCAGCCGGTGGCTCGATACCATTCGCAATCATTTCCTCGCGCATATTCATCCACTTTCTCGTCATTTGGTCTTTAGACAAACCAACCAAAGGCGCGTATTTCTCGTTTGTCGAAGCTATGCTGACGATGTGCGCCCACGCGTGGCCGAATTCTTCCACCCCTTCTTTCAACGCGGTGAGCATAGGCTCCGTCCAATTGATCGTCCATCCGCGTCCACATCTGATCTCTCCTCTAGCTTCCGCTTCCAGTCTTAGCTGTTCTTTTTGTTTGTAAGTCAACTCAACTTCGCCTTTCAGCGGCGTCGTGCCGTCGGCGTTGACGTTTTGAATTTCTCCTTTATTCACAAAGAAACCGGAATGTTTCGTTTTCCTCCCATCTCGGTCGAAATACTCGTCCAACTCTTCGTCGTCGATCCAATCGTCGTCGACGTCGTACCAATCGATGTCACCACGTCGGCGTCGCTTGTTGCTTTTCTCCTTCTTCTTTCTTTTCTTCTTCTTTTCTTGATCGTTTTGGGGCTGTTTTTCGTCGCTCCCCGGCGCGCTTTTATCGTCATTATTCGCGTTCTCTTCATCGCCACCAGTACTACCTTTCTCTCTTTTCGCTCTCTTCTCTTTCGAAGGTGGTGCCACCAACGTTCCTCCGGGCGTCCTCGTCGGATGATCGTCTTCCATCTCCGACCCGCTCGAATCGTCGTCCTCGTCGTCGTCCTCTTCCTCGCTTCCATCCTCCTCTCCTTCGCCCTTCTCCCCATCTTCCTCCTCCTCCCCATCCTCGCTCATTTCCTCTTCCTCGCTCTCTTCTTCATCCGAACTCTCTTCAGAGGACGAATCGCTCTCGTCTCCGCCTTGCACCCCGCCTTGATACAGCGCCTCGATCCTTCGAATAACCGCCGCCATGTGCCCTCCGCCGCCGTTCGTTTCCAACATCTTATCGTTATTCGTTTTGCTCAATTGCACATCTCCTCCTCCTCCTCCTTCTTTTTCGGCTTGTTGTTCTTTCTCTTGTTTCTCCTTCGTTTTCATTCGTTCTTTCACCGATATCCCGGTTTGTTCCTTGACCAATTTTTTGTAGTTGATCACGTTGTCCGAAGAGTCTTCCATGTCCAACTCGCATTTTCTGTTTTGTTGTTGTTTTTGATGAAAAAATTGAGAGAAAATTTCAAAAAAGTCAGTCAGTAGTTTCAACTGTTTAAAGGGAAAGTGGTTTTTGCCCAATACAAAAGCTCGTTTGAAACCACCTATCGACTTTCTCGTTCGAACTGAGCCGCTTTACAACGCGTGGCTCCCTTTGGTGCAGTCGTCATTATCGAATGTAATCAGCTGCTGATTGGGGTTTTTGTTCTCGTTCGAATTGAAAGTCGATATGGTTTTCCGAGAAAAAAAGAGAGACGAGAGAGAGAGAAAATTGATGATGATGAAAGATGTGTCATCTCTGCATATACAAACATAAACGCACAGTCGTTTCGTCGCAGGCGGCAGCGCAGAAGTCATCGTCGCGGTAGCGGACGCGATGGTGCCTTCCGCGCCGTTCGTTTTATCCGCGAATACCGTAATCTTGAATCACTTTGATGAGAGGAGAAGAGAGATGAGATTTGCGATTGAGAGAGACGTGTGTGTATTCAAATCTCAAAATCGTTCCACTTTTGATTGAGAGAGAGACTCCTTGTTCTCTCTTCAGCGATGAAAGTCCAAAGAGAGAGAAAGAAAGTTTGTTCGTCAGAGAGGAGAAAACACACTTTACGACGCTCTCTCTCTCTCTCTCTCTGTGTGTTCTTCTTCCGCGCTCTTCTCTTTGTGTGGTTTCCGCGCGTTCTTTCTCTCTCTTTTCTTTAAATCTTATTACGAAGGAGAGGACGGAAAGAAAAATGAAGAGAGAACGAAGGAGCGCAATTTTGCCTTTGTGCTTAAACCCTACACCCTAAACAGTTTTTT
>ENA-UOXV01005854-UOXV01005854.1-marine-metagenome-genome-assembly--contig:-NODE-5854-length-13232-cov-6.316005_pt1 | contig 13232 bp, 14 predicted proteins | sample MGYA00238165_ERZ766961 | MGnify/ENA primary metagenome ERZ766961 (study PRJEB28924, sample SAMN03173240) | marine metagenome | biome: Marine; feature: Water; material: Subsurface seawater | place: North... | reverse complement strand
TTGCCGACCATCTTGAAGCCCACGCCAAGCGTATGACCATCTGTCATGGGCCGAGCCTCGATCAAGTTGCCATGGTCAATAAAACGGCAATGGAATTGGCGACCAAAATAATCAGCCATTCTTGTCCAACGATCACGGAGGTGATTGCCAAGATCGAACTGTCTCAGAAGGACCTGGCCATTAGTCTATCGCCAGTCGGAATCTGTAAGTGGTTCAAGATTAAAGAGGACCAACTCGATCCCGTATTTGTTAAGTTCTCGGCTGGCCTGCAGCTAAAAAAGCGAGGCGTTGAGAGAAAGATTGTTATTGGTGACTACTTGAGCGCGCCAGACCAAACGCTGCTCAAGCTGCTTGATCAGGCCCACGCGTGGGTCGATCAGCTAAAGGCCGGTGCCCAACTAAAGGCGATCGCCGAACGTGAGGGGGTAACGCCTGCATATATTCGGACCCGGTCAAAGTTGGCGTTCTTGGCGCCCCGCGTTCAAGAAGCTATTCTTGATGGTAGCATTGATCCTAAGTTCACAGCGGGCCAAATCATTGCCATGAAAATACCGCTAGATTGGGATAAACAGGTCTCCCTGTTATTGTCATCTTAATCCCTGTTATCAGTCTCGCTGTTCCCTGTTATCAGAAATTAGATTCCCTGTTTCTCAATTAACAGGGAAATGCCGTCTAACCCCCTGAATTGACGGCAATAATCACGACAAAATCAACGAAAAAACGGCCAAAACGGCCCGAAACAAAGCGATTTCCCTGTAAATTCCCTGTTAATTAGGGAATTGCTCCCCAAGGGAACTGCCGAAAAAGGCCGACTGAGACTTTTGAGATAAATACGCAGAACACAGCAAGCAAAGCCGTCTCACCACAAAACGGCCGCTGCTAAGCGTCGGAAATTGCCGGTAAAATCAGAAGAAAAAGAAACGCTGCGAAAACAGCGAAAGTGAATGGCGGAGAGATAGGGATTCGAACCCTAGGTACTGTTACCAGCACAACGGTTTTCGAGACCGCCCCATTCGACCACTCTGGCACCTCTCCGCAGATGTGGACGCAGATTAACCCTGCGTCGGGGAGCGCGGAATGTAGCCAATCGGCCCCAATCGGGCAAGCATACCATGATGATTTTCACACTTATATATATGTAACGTTTCATGTATTCTGAAAATCAGGAAGAAACCCGGAAATCCGGGGCGTTTCAGTGATTGACAACGCGCTTGGGCTAAGTATATTGCCGCTCTTCCAGGGTTGGCCGTTGGCAATACGTCGGCGGCCCTTTTGATATGAGATTTAGAGGCGAAAATGTTCGCAGTAGTAAAAACCGGTGGCAAGCAGTATCGCGTTGCCAAAGACGACATTGTCGTTGTTGAAAAATTAGCTGGCGAAGCCGGTGACGTTATCGCCATGGGCGATGTGGTCATGTTGTCCGAAGAGGGCAAAGATCCCATCGTTGGGGCGCCAACCGTAGAGAAGGCTGAGGTCTTCGCTGAAGTGGTTGAGCAAACCCGCGATAAAAAAGTCATTATCTTCAAGAAACAGCGTCGCCAAAATCATCGCCGCAAGAACGGTCATCGCCAAGAGAAGACAGTTCTGAAGGTTGTTGAGATTAGCCCGACGGGCACGAAGCCAAAGGGTGCAGCCAAGAAAGCAGCACCTAAAAAGGCTGACGATGCAGTTGCCAAAGTAGATGCACCGGCTAAGGAAGCGGCGAAAGCCCCTGACGAAAAGCCAACAGCCAAGAAGCCTGCCGCTAAAAAAGCAGCACCAAAGAAAGAAGCTGATGCGAAGCCAGCGGCTAAAAAGCCTGCTGCGAAGAAGCCAGCAGCTAAGAAACCAGCAGCGAAAAAAGATAGCGAGGAGTAGAACTCGATGGCACATAAAAAAGCAGGTGGTAGTTCCCGCAACGGTCGCGACTCAGCAGGTCGTCGTTTGGGTGTCAAAAAGTTCGGTGGCGAAGTTGTCATTCCTGGTAACATCATCATCCGTCAGCGCGGCACGAAAGTGCATCCTGGCGATGGCGTTGGTATTGGACGCGATCACACCATTTTCGCGACTGTCGAAGGCAATGTGAAATTTGATGCCAAGGCGCGTGGCAAGATGTTTGTATCTGTGGTGCCGCCAGTTAGCTGAGCCTCGCTGGCCAGTTTTAAGGTTATGCGGGGGAATGGCCATCCATTCCCCCGTTTTTTATGCGCGAAACATAGAAACTTATAAGCGACCGATAACATGAAGTTCCTCGATCAAGCCAAGATATATTTAAAGAGTGGTGATGGTGGTAATGGTGCCGTCGGTTTTCGCCGTGAAAAAAATGTTGAATACGGCGGACCTGATGGTGGTGATGGTGGTCGTGGCGCTGACTTGGTTTTTGAGTGTGTCGCCGGACTGAACACATTGATCGATTTTCGTTACAAGCAGCACTTTAAGGCATCGCGCGGCGCTGATGGTGCAGGCAGTAACCGCAGTGGCCTGTCAGGTAAGCCCTTGGTCGTCAAAGTCCCACCAGGCACTCAGATTCTTGATGAAGACCAAGAGACCGTGCTGCTTGATATGACCGACATTGGCCAAAAAGCCACTTTCCTGAAAGGTGGCAACGGCGGATTCGGGAATGCACGTTTCAAAACCTCGACCAATCAGGCCCCTCGGCGTGCGAATCCCGGCCTTGAAGGTGAAGAACGTTGGGTGTGGCTACGCCTTAAGCTGATCGCTGATGCCGGGTTGATTGGCCTACCGAACGCTGGAAAATCCACGTTCTTGGCAGCCTCTACTCGGGCACACCCGAAGATTGCTGATTATCCGTTTACAACGTTGCATCCGAATCTGGGTGTGACATATGTCGATGATCGGACGTTCGTTTTGGCCGACATCCCCGGATTGATCGAGGGGGCGAGCGAGGGCGCTGGATTGGGGACGCGTTTTCTGGGCCATATCGAACGCTGCGGTGTGTTGCTGCATCTGATTGATGCAACCCAAGAGAAAGTCGCCGATGCATATCTGACGATTCGAGGTGAGCTTGAGGCCTATGGTGCTAACCTGGACGAAAAGCACGAGATTGTTGCGCTCAACAAAGCTGATGCATTAGACGAAGAGACCATCAAAGAGCGCCGTGATGAATTGGCGAGTGTTGTTGACGGGCCGGTACATGTGATTTCGGCAGTATCGGGTCAAGGCGTTCGCGATATTACGTATGAGTTGGATCACATCATTGTATCCGAGCGTGCAAAAGAGCTTCAAGACGAGACCGAGGTCGAAGAGGGATACCATCCGTGACGGCCGCTAGCCTCCGAAAGGCCCAGCGAATCGTCATTAAGATCGGCTCTCAATTGCTCGTTGATCCTGAAACGGGCGCGGTTAACAAAGCATGGTTGGCGACGCTTGCCGACGATATTGGGATGCTCCGCGCCCAGGGCAAAGACGTCATCGTTGTATCTTCCGGGGCGATTGCCGTGGGGCGTCGGCATTTGGGATTGCCGAGTGGCGATCTGAAACTTCAAGAACAACAAGCTGCCGCCGCGACGGGGATGGTGCGTCTGGCGCACGCGTATCAGGACGTCCTTGATCAACATGATCTGACGGTATCGATGGTGTTGCTGACACTTGATGATTCTGAAAACCGTCGCAGGTACATTAACGCGCGAAATACGCTGGTTGAATTGTTGCGACTGGGCGCAGTTCCGCTGATCAATGAAAACGATACGGTCGCGACCGATGAAATCCGATTTGGCGATAACGACCGTTTGGCGGCGCGGGTGGCGGCGATGATTTCAGCAGATTTACTCGTCGTATTGTCAGATATTGACGGGCTTTATTCCGCCAATCCACAGGTTGATGCCAATGCTGTGTTTATTCCCGAAGTCCATGGCGAAATTTCTGATGAGATTGAGCGCATGGCCGGAGTGAAGCTCTCGGGTGATTCCAAGGGCGGCATGGTCACGAAGTTGGCCGCGGCCAAGATCGCGATGGGGGCAGGTGCCAAGGCAATCATCGCACTGGGCACGGAACCCCATCCGCTAAAACGTATATTGGATGGCGCGCGGGCTACGATCTTTATCCCAAATGCCACGCCCCGTTCGGCCCGCAAGGAATGGATCGCTGGAACGCTTAGCCCCACCGGGCGGATTGTGGTGGATGCGGGCGCGCTTAAGGCGCTTAAAGATGGCAACAGCCTGCTGCCTGCTGGCGTGCGAACGGTTGAAGGCGCGTTTGAGCGCGGTGATGCCGTCTCTATTATTGACCCCGATGGTCGCGAGATTGCGCGGGGACTGGTGGCATATCCTGTGTCGGACGCCATCCAAATCGCAGGTCATAAGACCAGTGAAATCGAAGCGACCCTGGGGTATCGTGGACGGGACGAAATGATCCACCGCGATGACCTCGTCTTGTTATAAGGATCGGACGTATGGACGGACACGCTGATATTCAGTCTTTGATGCAAGGCATCGGCCGTCAGGCCAAGGAAGCCGCGGCCGCGCTTTCTGTCGCGTCCACGGACGCCAAGAATAACGCGCTCAAAGAAATGGCTGCGAGCCTGCGCCGTCGATCCAACCAGATTTTATCTGACAACGCCAAAGACATGGCGGCGGGCGAAAGCAAAGGCCTGACAGGCGCGATGCTGGACCGCCTGCAGTTAACTGACGAACGAATCGATGGTATCGCGGCGGGCCTTGAAGCCATCGCTGCATTGCCTGACCCTGTTGGTTCGATTGATGACGAGTGGGATCGTCCGAACGGGTTACACATTCAACGCGTTCGCGTACCATTGGGCGTGATTGGTGTGATCTACGAAAGCCGCCCCAACGTGACGGCGGATGCGGGTGGACTGTGTTTAAAAGCGGGCAACGCTGCGATTTTGCGTGGCGGGTCCGAAAGTTTTCATTCATCCCGCGCGATCACCGAAAGTTTGATTGAAGGTCTGAAAGCCGCAGGTCTGCCCGAACATGCCATCCAGTTGGTGCCGACCACGGACCGCGCGGCCGTCGGCGAAATGCTGACCATGACAGATTTTATCGATGTCATCGTACCGCGTGGGGGTAAGTCGTTGATACAGCGTGTCACGGATGAGAGCAAAGTGCCGTTGTTCAAACATTTAGAAGGCTTGTGCCATACATATGTGCATGAAGCCGCCCAGCCTGATATGGCTGAAAGCATCGTCGTGAATGCGAAAATGCGACGCACAGGCATATGCGGATCGATGGAAAACCTGTTGATCGATAGATCTGTGGCCCCTGCATTGCTGACGCGCTTGGTTGATGGTTTGACGGCGGCGGGTTGCGAAGTTCGGGGTGATGCGGAAAGCCAGGCCATGGACGCACGCGTGGTCGCGGCGAGCGATGAAGATTACGACACCGAATATCTGGACAGCATCGTTGCGCTGAAACAAGTCGATGGTATCGAAGATGCCATTCAGTTTATCCGCACCCATGGATCAGAACATACGGACGCAATCATTACCGACGATGCCGAGGTGGCGGAAATATTCGTGAACCGTGTCGATAGCGCTATCGTAATGATTAATGCATCAACACAGTTCGCTGATGGCGGTGAATTCGGTATGGGCGCTGAGATCGGGATTTCGACGGGCAAGCTACATGCCCGTGGCCCCGTCGGTGTGGAACAACTGACATCAATGAAATACGTGGTCCGGGGCACAGGCCAAACCAGACCTTAACGAGTATTGGAGAGCAACATGACAGCGATTTGGACAGTATATCTTTCGGGTGAGATTCATTCTGATTGGCGCGAGCGGATCGAAAGCGGTGTGCAGGCAGCAGGCTTGCCGATTGAATTCGTATCACCTGTCACCGTGCACGAAGATTCTGATGACTGCGGTGTCGCGATCTTTGGCGCTGAGTCCGATAAGTTCTGGCATGACCGCAAGGGTGCGCAGTTGAATGCGATCCGGACACAGACACTGTTAAAAAGCGCCGATATCGCCATCGTACGGTTCGGTGAGAAGTACAAACAGTGGAATGCAGCGTTCGATGCGGGATACGCGGCGGCTTTGGGTATTCCTTACATTACGTTGCATCCGGCTGAGCACGATCATGCTCTGAAGGAAGTCGACGGTTCCGCAAATGCCATGGCCCGTGAGCCTGAGCAAGTGGTCGAGGCATTGGCCTACATCATCAATGGCACAATGCCGACCCGTCACGCCAATGCGGCTGAATGATAATTATTTCGTCGTCCCGGGCGAGCATTGCGAGACCCGGGATCTTGTGTCTGCGAGGCAAAAGTTTGCCGGTCCAAAAAAGATCCCGGATCAAGTCCGGGACGACGAGTGATTTGAGATAACTCATGCCTTCTAAATCATACACGCGCATTGGCCTATTGGGTGGATCATTTAATCCGGCTCATGATGGGCATTTGCACATCAGCCAGATGGCGCTTCGGATGCTGGGGCTGGATGAAATCTGGTGGCTGGTGTCGCCGCAAAATCCGCTTAAATCGTCGAATGATATGCAGAGCTTGGACAAGCGATTAATCCGTGCAGCTGAAATTGCACATTTAGAACCTCGAATCACGGTGACTGATTTAGAGGCTGATCTGGGGACACAATTCACATCGGATACCCTGGTTGAGTTGAAACGCCGATTTCCAAATATCGCATTTGTGTGGCTGATGGGCGCGGATAACCTGCTGCAAATGCATCATTGGTATCAATGGTCACGGATATTTAATACGGTGCCCATTGCAGTATTTGGTCGCCCCGGATACTCTTTTAGGGCTACATCTAGTGTTGTAGCCCGACGGTTCGCTCGGGACCGATGGCCCCGATCAGCGGCGAACCGCTTGGTAGATGCGGCGGTGCCAGCTTGGGTGTTCTTGAAAATCCGTGAACACCCTGAATCAGCCACCCGCATTCGACAGAGTGGGGATGATGGTCATTCACATTCAAAAATTCGACGTACTGTGCCGTTACCGACGTGACTCTTCGCGTTTAACAAAATAGGTAAGGGCACACATTGGATTCTTGGTTCGAAAGGAATATTGCAATAGCTCGTAAAAAAGCAGTTCTACCGTCCGGAGATAAACTTCTGACTTTGGTGGAAACCTCACTCGATGACGATAAAGCTGAAGACATTGTCGTAATCGATCTCGCCGGCAAGACCGAAATTGCGGATTACATGGTCGTTGCCACGGGCCAATCCAGCCGACAAGTCGGCGCCATGGCCATGCATCTCACACAAAAAATTAAGGAAACTGGTATCAAGGAACTTGGCATCGAAGGTCAATCCCAAGGTGATTGGGTGCTGATTGATGCAGGGGATGTAATTATCCATCTGTTCCGGCCAGAGGTGCGTGATTTCTATGGTTTGGAAAAAATGTGGTCTGTCCCAGATGTGGTTGCTGGTAATGCGACTGCAGCAAATACAGAGGCAGGTGCACCCGTTTAATTCACGGGATTGAAGATTTAACTGCGGCGTCCATCGCCGCATACGATAACTGCGGCGTCCTTCGCCGCCATTGATTGGGAAAACGGTGTGCGTTTGACCCTCATAGCTGTTGGTCGTGCCAAAAAAGGCCCGGAACAAGAGCTTTTCACCTCATATCAAAAACGATTACGCCCCAACCTCGATCTGATTGAGGTCGAGGAAAAGCGTCGATTATCCGATGCGGAACTCATGAGCCGAGAAGCAGAACTGATTTTAGCGAAAGTCCCCGACGGAGCCTATGTCATGGCACTGGATGAACGCGGCAAGCCCATGACGAGCAGAGCGTTTGCAGATTTTCTGACACACGAACAAGATACCGGCACTCGTGACATGGCGTTTGTGATCGGTGGTGCAAATGGCTTGGCACAATACGTTCGCGACCGTGCGAATAGACTGCTGGGATTTGGGCCGCAAACATGGCCGCATATGTTGGTTCGAGGCATGTTGTCTGAGCAACTCTACCGTGCGCAGTCGATTCAAGCTGGGCATCCGTACCATCGGGATTGAGTTATGGCGGCTTCTCATTCCGTCGCCCCGGACTTGGTCCGGGATCTTATTCATACAAGCTGAGATTTGGGATATTGCTTCGATAGGTATATTTTTTACTCGATTGAGCGAGATCCCGGACCAAGTCCGGGACGACGAGGCTGTAATTCCTAATAATCACGAATTCGTTGGCCTGGGGCACTTTTCCGTAGGCGATCGGGGTGTTATGTTCCGCGCCAAATTGACCTGTCATTAATTGGAGAATTCGATGTCTAACGTTACTTTGGAACAAGCCCGTAAAATCGTTGCTGATGCGTTGGCAAAAGGCCGTGATATGGGCCTTAACCCATTGACCGTCGCAGTATTGGATTCGACAGGTAATCTTAAAGCACTAGAACGCGAAGATGGTGCTGCGAATATGCGTCCTGATATCGCGATTGGTAAGGCACATGGCGCGATTAGTATGGGGCTTGGATCGCGCGCCCTTTATGACCGTGCACAAGTGGATCCTACCTTCATTCAGGCCATGAATTCATTGGCACACGGTTCCTTGGTGCCTGTTGCAGGTGGCGTGCTGATCAAAGACGCTGATGGTGCCATCATCGGTGCATGCGGGATTACGGGTGATTCGTCTGACAATGACGAAACTGCCGCTGTCACAGCGATTGAAGCATCTGGCTTTACCGCAGCCACTGGCTGATCTGAATAGAGAACAATCTCGTGTAAGTGCAGAGTGCAGTCGTTGTTTTCATCGAATTGATGTAAACTGTGCTCAAACTTAAGGTAAGCGACATGACGTCATCTCGGCCCAAACCAGTTGTGCTTTGCATCCTCGATGGATGGGGAGAGCGCGCGGACGCACCAGATAACGCGATTTCGGGTGGTCATACGCCGACTTGGGACGCGATGGTCAAAAATTACCCGCGCTCGCGCCTGGATGCATCGGCACAAGAAGTAGGCTTGCCTGATGGTCAGATGGGCAACTCCGAAGTGGGGCATATGAACCTGGGTGCCGGGCGCGTTGTTCTCCAGGAATTGCCGAAAATCGATAAAGCAATCCGAGAAAACACGATCAAAGATGTTGAGAATGTTCGGGCCTATATCTCTGCGTTGAAAGCATCGGGTGGAACCTGCCATTTGTTGGGGCTTTTGTCGCCAGGTGGCGTTCATTCGCATCAAGTTCATATTGCAGCCCTTGCCAAAGTACTTGATGACGAGGGTATCCCCGTCCGTGTTCATGGATTTCTTGATGGGCGGGATATGCCGCCTAAAAATGCTGCTACAGATGTTGCGGCGTTTGAGGCAGCGATTGCTGTATTAAATGACTGCCAACTCAGCACTGTATCTGGTCGATACTTTGCACTGGATCGCGACAATCGTTGGGACCGGGTGCAGAAATCCTATGATTGCATGGTGAGTGCAAAAGGGAATGCGTTCAATAATGCGTCCGAAGTCATTGCGGATGCTTATGCCACGGATATTACCGATGAATTCGTGATGCCTGCTGTCATCGGTGGCTACGATGGTATGAATGACAGCGACGGCGTGCTGATGGCGAATTTCCGCGCAGACCGTGCACGTGAAATCTTGGCAGCATTGTGTGATCCGGCCTTTGACGGGTTTGAGCGTTCGAAAACAGTGAAGTTCGCCGCACAGCTTGGTATGGTGCAATATTCAACAGCCCATTCGGCGTATATGGACGCGATTTTCCCGCCATCGGAACTGACTAACATTTTGGGTGAATTGGTTGCCGAGGCAGGGCTTAAGCAGCTTCGGATTGCCGAAACCGAAAAATATGCCCACGTCACATTCTTTTTTAATGGTGGCCGCGAAGCTGTGTTCGAGGGTGAAGAGCGTATTTTGATTCCGTCGCCACAGGTCGCGACCTATGACCTTCAACCCGAAATGTCGGCACCAGAGGTCACGGAAAATTTGGTATCTGCCATTTCGTCAGGAAAGTACGACCTGATCATCGTCAATTATGCGAATGGCGATATGGTCGGCCATACGGGTGTGCTTGAAGCCGCACGCAAAGCTGTGGTTGCCATTGATCAATCTCTGAATGCGCTGGAAAAAGCAGTGAAAGCGGCTGGTGGTGTGATGCTTGTGACTGCAGATCATGGGAATTGCGAACAGATGCATGATCCTGAAAATCATGGCCCGCATACACAACACACCATGAATCCTGTACCATTTATCATGGTCAATCCGCCTGGTTTTGTGAAAGGTCTTCAAGAAGGTCGTTTGGCCGATGTGGCCCCGACGATCTTGCGTTTATTGGAATTGCCACAACCTGGCGAAATGACAGGCCATAGCCTGATAGAGGAGAAACACGCTGAAACAGCGGCCGCTGAATAGCGCCCCGTCCAAATTCAGTTGCAGAAGCCATGCGTTGGCCATCTTTGGCAGCGCGGTTTTGTGTCTGGTGTTATCTTATAACGTCCATGCGCAGTCTCCATCTTCGACAGACCAACTTAAAAATATTGAACGTAATATTGTAACAGAAAAATCTGCAGCCGAGGCGGCGCGGGCGCGTTCTGAAACCATTGCCAAGGATATCGGTAGCCTACAAAACGAGATGGTGTCGGCAGCCAAGGCTGTTCAGCAACATGAACGTCAGGTTGAAATTATCACCGCGAGGATGTCGGAACTTGAAAAGCTTCGCGATACCAAGGCGCAGGAGTTGCGCGCCAGCCGGAAAAAATTCGCACGGGTTCTATCTGCCATGCAACGTATCGCGCAATATCCACCCGAAGCGCTGATCGCGCAACCGACGGCACCCGCTGACACAGTCCGTACAGCGATTCTGCTGCGTGCGGCGGTCAGTCAAATTGATAAACAGGCCGTGGCGCTTCGCGAAGAAGTCGAGTTCTTGGTCAAAGCCCGCGCTGAAATCTCAGCACGGGCCGAATCGCTCCGTGAAACATCGGCACTTTTAGATCGAGAGCGCCGACGTTTAGGCGCATTAATGTCGCGTAAAAAAGTGCTTAAACGTCGCGCAGACAAGCAGGCCTATGCTTCTGATCAGCGTATGGCCGCTCTCGGACAAAAAGCCCGGTCTTTGCAGGAACTGCTTAAGGGCCTGGACGTAGAAAAAAAGCGACGTGCTCAAGACAGCACCAAAGATCAAGCTTCTGCTCCGGCTGTGGCCGCCAAAAAACAAGTGTCAGTAACGCCTAAGCAGCTTCGAAAAATTGGAAAAGCGCGTGGTCAGTTGAACTTGCCTGCGATCGGACGTCTTGTTGGTCGTTACGGTGAAAAGACGGATGGCGGGCTATCACGAAAAGGTGTCACAATCGCGACACCTAATCGCGCCCAAATTGTTGCCACATTTGACGGTACAGTGGCATATGCAGGTAAATTTAGAGGGTATGGGCTTCTCTTGATCATCGAACACAGCGAAGGATATCATAGCCTTCTTGCAGGCATGAGCAGAATCGATGTGGAACAGGGTCAGCAAGTCATCGCGGGAGAGCCCGTAGGTGTCATTGATGAGAGTAGTGATGGCGAGCCGGTACTCTATGTTGAATTACGTCGTAATGGCCAACCTATCAATCCTGTGCCATGGTTGGCAGCACGCAAAAATGAGGTAAACGGATGATAAAACGGATGATTTCCCCCATCGGGGCATTGGCAATTGCGCTCGTCGTGACGCTGGGGGCGTCGCCGGTTCTGGCCGTTGATGCAAAGAAGAATGATGAAGAAACCTATCGCCTGTTAGCGCTCTTTGGTGATGTGTTTGAACGTGTTCGCGCTGAATACGTTGAGCCACCTAGCGAAGAAGAAATGATCGAGGCTGCGATTACAGGCATGCTGACATCTTTGGACCCGCATTCCAGTTTCCTGAACGCGAAAAGCTTTAAGGAAATGCAGGTAAATACCCGTGGTGAATTTGGTGGGCTGGGGATTCAGGTCACCATGGAAGCGGGCTATATCAAAGTAATTTCACCGATTGATGATACACCTGCTTTTCGGGCGGGTGTCGAAGCAGGTGATATCGTCACGCATCTTGATGGCGAATCTGTTCAGGGTCTGACCTTGACCCAGGCTGTTGATAAAATGCGTGGTAAAGTTGGCAGTGATATTCGCATGACCGTTGTGCGAGAAGGCCGAGAGCCTTTTGACGTGTCGATTACCCGTGCAGTCATCAAAATCACATCCGTTCGGTCCCGTGTCGAGGGCGACATTGGTTATATCCGGATTACGTCGTTCAACGAGCAAACAGATGTTGGCTTGAAGCGCGCCGTTGAGAAAATCAACGAAGAGCTGGGTGATAAGATCCAAGGATATGTTCTTGATTTGCGAAACAACCCCGGTGGCTTGCTTGATCAAGCTGTTGCAGTTTCTGACGCATTTCTTGAGCGCGGTGAAATTGTATCAACGCGGTCTCGTAACCCCGAGGATACGCAGCGTTTCAATGCGCGGTCAGGCGATCTGATTGAAGGTATGCCGCTGGTTATACTTATCAATGGTGGTTCAGCATCGGCATCTGAAATTGTCGCTGGCGCGTTGCAAGATCATCGTCGTGCGGTTGTGCTTGGAACCAAATCATTCGGTAAGGGATCTGTTCAGACGATCATGCCGGTCAGTGGTAATGGTGCGATGCGTTTAACCACAGCCCGTTATTACACGCCATCCGGGCGTTCGATCCAAGCCAAGGGTGTCGATCCAGACATCGAAGTTAAGCAATCTCGGATTGAGGAAATTTCCTCTAAACGTCCGCGCCGCAGTGAGGCAGATCTGCGTGGAGCGTTAGATACAAGTACCAAAACCGAGAGTGAGACTGAGGGAACTGATGGTGTCGAATCTGCCGAGAAGGCAGAAGAGGAAAAACCGCAGGATTATCAGCTTCTGCGGGCGCTTGATCTGATTAGGGGCCTTGCCATTATGTCCCAACAGGCGAAGGCGGAATGATCCAATTGGTTTTGCGTGATCACTCGTGAATGCAGGGCGGCTCGCGCTTAGCGCGGGCCGTTTGCCGTTTCGGAGGTTGTATTGAAGTTCCCTAAGCTTTTCGGAAAAAAAGACGACTCAGACGACTTTGATGATGATCTCGATGAAGACGAGGTCGATATCGATGATCTCGATGACCATGTCAGTGGGTTGGATAAGTCGACTGATGATGAGGATCTAAGCGGCAATTATGCCTCTGGCCCCGTCAAAGACGAAGACGACGAAGAAGAAATGATCGGTTCAAACGAATCAATCAAGAATCCGTTTGATGGGATCGAGGACGAATTTGACGATGACTACGAAGATGATGACGAGGACGAAGACGAAGACGAAGACGAAGACGAAGACGAAGACGAAGACGAAGACGAA
>ENA-UOXV01005852-UOXV01005852.1-marine-metagenome-genome-assembly--contig:-NODE-5852-length-13234-cov-10.445557_pt1 | contig 13234 bp, 10 predicted proteins | sample MGYA00238165_ERZ766961 | MGnify/ENA primary metagenome ERZ766961 (study PRJEB28924, sample SAMN03173240) | marine metagenome | biome: Marine; feature: Water; material: Subsurface seawater | place: North... | reverse complement strand
AAAAATCATTCTTCAATTAAACATATTTTAGTAAGACACGAACAAGGTGCTGGTCATGCAGCTGAAGGTTATGCAAGATCTTCTGGTAAGCCAGGAGTTGTGTTGGTTACCTCTGGACCAGGTGCTACGAATGTTGTCACAGCCTTGACTGATGCATATATGGACTCTGTACCTTTGGTTTGTATTTCTGGTCAAGTTCCAACTCACTTAATAGGGACAGATGCTTTTCAAGAATGTGACACAACAGGAATTACTAGACCATGTACAAAACATAATTGGTTAGTAAAAGACATAAAAGATCTTCCAAAAATTTTACATAAAGCTTTTCACGTTGCTACTACAGGCAGGCCAGGGCCAGTTTTAGTTGATATTCCAAAAGATATACAATTTGCTAAAACTAATTATTCAAAACCAAAAAGTGAAAAAAAAATTAATAGTAAAGTGCATAATCAATTTTCACAGAATGAAATTGAAGAGTTAATTAATTTAATTTCTAAGTCAAAAAAACCTGTAATTTACACAGGAGGTGGAGTAATTAATTCTGGGCCTAAAGCAAGTGAAACATTAAGAGAATTTGTTAGACAAATTGGATTCCCTATTACATCGACATTACAAGGTCTAGGCGCTTTTCCTGGAGATGATAATCAGTTTATTGGAATGCTAGGTATGCACGGAACTTATGAAGCAAATAATGCTATGCATGACTGTGATTTGTTAATTAATATTGGAGCAAGATTTGATGATAGAATAACTGGAAAGATAGATGAATTTTCACCTAAATCTAAAAAAGTTCATATTGATATTGATCCATCATCAATTAATAAAATTATAAAAGTTGATCTAGCAATAGTAGGAGATGTTAATGAAGTTTTAAGATCCACTATCAAAAAATTAAGTGGTTTAAAAGACTCAAACAAACAAAAAATATCGAAATGGTGGGAACAGATACAAAAATGGAGAACAAAAAACTCATTAGGTTTTGTTAATAGCGATGAAACAATCAAGCCACAGCATGCTGTTCAAAGATTATATGAGTTAACAAAAAATCAGGATACTTTTATTACAACAGAGGTTGGACAGCATCAAATGTGGGCTGCACAACATTATAAATTTAATAAACCTAATAGATGGATGACATCAGGTGGACTTGGAACTATGGGATATGGTCTTCCAGCAGCAGTAGGAGTTCAAATTGCTCATCCTGATAAATTGGTTGTTGATATTGCTGGTGAAGCATCAATTTTAATGACGATGCAAGAAATGTCTACAGCTGTTCAATATAATTTACCTATTAAAATATTTATTTTAAATAATCAGTACATGGGAATGGTAAGACAATGGCAGGAATTACTCCATGAAAAAAATTATTCTGAAAGTTATTCAGAAGCATTACCAGACTTTGTAAAATTAGCAGAAGCTTATGGATGTAAAGGAATTAAGGCTGAAAATCCTGACGAATTAGATACTAAAATAAAAGAAATGATTGAACATAATGGACCTGTTATATTTGATTGCCATGTAGATCCAGCAGAAAATTGTTTTCCAATGATACCATCTGGAAAACCTCACAATCAGATGATCTTAGGGCCTAATGATAAAGAAGAAAATAAAATTACTGGAAAAGGAAAAGCATTAGTATAATGACAAAAGCTAAATCAGCATACAGTGTACCAACAAAAAAAGGCAAACTTGATACACACATATTTGTTATTTGGGTTGACAATGAAGCAGGTGTTCTTGCTAGAGTAGTGGGTTTGTTTTCTGGAAGAGGATACAATATTGAGTCATTAGCAGTAGCAGAAATTGATTCAACAAAGAACATCTCTAGAATCACAATAGTTACAACTGGAACACCACAAGTTATAGATCAAATTAAACTTCAATTAAAGAAATTGGTTCCTGTTCACAAAGTAGCTGAATTTAAAAGAGAAGATAAAAATGTAATTTTTAAAGAAATGGCTTTATTAAAAGTTGTAGGAAACAAAAAAAAAATCGAAAAATGTCTTAAAGCTTGTAAAAAGCTTCATCCCGTAATATTAGATAAAACAAAACAATCAGTAGTAATACAGATTACAGCGCTGAGAAGAGAAATTGATATTATGAGTAAAAAATTAAAATCCCAAGGTCTTGTGAGCACTTCAAGAACAGGGGCTATAGCAATGACTAGAGGTGCTTTGGTTATTTAAATAATTTTAATAAGGAGAAAAAATATGAAAATGTTTTATGAAAAAGATACTGATGTAAATTTAATAAAAGACAAAAAAATTGCAATTTTTGGGTATGGAAGTCAAGGTCATGCTCATGCGTTAAATTTAAAAGATAGTGGAGTAAAAGAAATTGTTGTTGCACTAAGAGAAGGATCTTCAAGTGCTGCTAAAGCTGAGTCAAAAGGATTAAAAGTAATGAATTTATCCGATGCAGCAGAGTGGGCAGATGTTGTAATGATTTTAACACCTGACGAATTGCAAGCAGCAATTTACAAAAATCATATTGAACAAAGAGTTAAAGAAGGAACTTCAATTGCTTTTGCACATGGTCTTAATATTCATTATGATTTAATTAAAGCAAGAAAAGATTTGGACGTATTTATGGTTGCCCCCAAAGGACCAGGTCACTTAGTTAGAAGTGAATTTGAAAAAGGTGGTGGAGTTCCATGTCTTTTTGCAGTTCATCAAAACGGTTCTGGTAAAGCAAGAGATCTTGCAATGTCATACGCATCTGCTGTTGGTGGTGGAAGATCTGGAATAATTGAAACAACTTTTAAAGATGAAGTAGAAACTGATTTGTTTGGTGAACAAACAGTGCTTTGTGGTGGACTGGTTGAATTAATTAAAAATGGTTATGAAACATTGACAGAGGCTGGCTATGAACCTGAGATGGCATATTTTGAAACTGTTCATGAAGTAAAATTAATTGTTGATTTGATTTATGAAGGTGGAATAGCAAATATGAATTATTCAATTTCTAATACTGCGGAGTATGGAGAGTATGTCTCTGGTCCTAGAATTGTTAATAAAGAAGAAACAAAAAAAAGAATGAAAGAAGTTTTAGCAGACATTCAATCGGGTAAATTTACTAAAGATTGGATGAATGAATGCAAGAACGGTCAAAAAGATTTTCTTGCTACGCGTGCTAAATTAGCAGAACATCCAGTTGAAAAAATTGGAGCTAATTTACGAGCAATGATGCCCTGGATCAGTAAAAAAAAATTAGTTGATAGTGACAAGAGTTAATTAAAAGACCCTAAAACATATAAACATTTTGCAATTTCTAATTGAGATTGTATTATAGCTTTTCCAAATTTTAATAGTTATGGCTGATAAAGATAAAGTTTTTATATTTGATACAACGATGCGAGATGGTGAGCAGTCACCTGGCGCCTCAATGAGTCTCGAAGAAAAAATTCAAATTTCAAGAATTTTTGATGAGCTTGGAATTGATATTATTGAAGCTGGTTTTCCAATAGCCTCTCCTGGAGATTTTGAGTCAGTTAAAGCTATAAGTAAGATATTAAAAAATTCAATACCTGCTGGTTTATCTCGAGCTAATAAAAAAGATATTGATGCTTGTCATGAAGCTTTGAAGTCTGCCCCTAGATTTAGAATTCACACTTTTATTTCAACAAGTCCACTTCATATGAAGCATAAATTAAATAAAACTCCTGAACAAGTTTTAGATGCAATTAAAGAGAGTGTTACATACGCAAGAAATTTAACTGATGATGTAGAATGGTCATGTGAAGATGGAACAAGAACTGATATGGACTTCATGTGTAAAATAGTTGAGCTTGCAATTAGTTGTGGTGCTAAGACTATTAATATTCCTGATACAGTTGGTTATACCACTCCTTCAGAATTCACAAAAATAATTACAACATTAAAAAATAAAGTTTCAAATATTGATAAAGCCATTTTATCTGTTCATTGTCATAATGATTTAGGATTAGCTGTTGCAAACTCCTTAGCAGGTGTTTCTGCTGGAGCAAGACAAGTTGAATGTACAATTAATGGAATTGGTGAAAGAGCAGGTAATGCAGCCCTTGAAGAAATTGTAATGGCAATTAGAACAAGAAATGATTTGATGCCATATACTACTGGAATAAAAACAGAACTATTAAGCAAAGCTTCAAAAATTGTTTCTAATGCAACATTCCCAGTTCAATTTAATAAAGCAATCGTTGGAAAAAATGCTTTTGCACATGAAGCTGGTATTCATCAAGATGGAATGCTTAAAAACAGAGAAACTTATGAAATTATGACTCCAGAAAGCGTTGGAGTAAAAAAAACATCTTTAGTAATGGGAAAACACTCAGGAAGACATGCGTTTAAAGAAAAATTATCAGACCTTGGTTATGTAGATGTTACCGACGATGTAATTCAAACTGCATTTGGTAAATTCAAAATATTAGCTGATAAAAAAAAACATGTTTATGATGATGACATTGCAGCATTAGTTGATGATAGTATGGTGTTAGAAAAAAATGTTATTAATTTAAAATCTTTAAAAGTTTTTGCTGGAACTGGAGAGCCTCAGAGGGCAGAAATGACTCTTGACGTTTACGGAGAGGTTAAAAAAACTTCAGAAACTGGTGATGGACCAGTGGACGCTATATTTAAATGTATAAAAATTTTATATCCTCATAATGTTAAACTTTTATTGTATCAAGTTCATGCGGTAACAGAAGGAACAGATGCCCAAGCAACAGTAAGTGTTCGAATTGAGGAAAATGGAAAAACAACGGTTGGACAAGCAGCAGATACAGATACATTAGTTGCTTCAGCCAATGCTTATTTAAGTGCATTGAATAAGATGATAATTAAAAGAGAAAAAACAGCTCCTTCAATTGAGCAAGATCAAGAAAAGGTAAGAGGTATTTAAATGGGTTTATTTGATAAAATTAAAAAGGTTTGGAGCCAAGATATGGCTATAGATTTAGGAACAGCTAATACATTAGTTGTTGTTAAGGGGCAAGGTGTTGTCTTAAATGAACCATCTGTTGTTGCGATTGTAGATCAAGGAGGGAAAAAACAAGTTTTAGCTGTGGGTGATGAGGCGAAGACAATGTTAGGAAGAACTCCTGGAAATATTCAAGCCATAAGACCTTTAAGAGATGGAGTTATTGCTGATTTTATAGTTACCGAAGAAATGATTAAGCATTTTATTAAAAAAGTACATAAAGGAAGTACTTTTGCTAATCCAAGAATTTTAATTTGCGTTCCTACTGGCTCTACACCAGTTGAAAGAAAAGCCATTCAAGATAGTGCATTAGCAGCAGGAGCTAGAAGAGTTCAATTAATTGAAGAACCAATTGCAGCTGCTATTGGGGCCAACCTTCCAATATCCGAAGCCACAGGTTCAATGGTAGTTGATATAGGTGGTGGTACAAGTGAAATTGCAGTTATGTCTTTAGGTGGATTAGTATATTCTAAATCATTAAGAGTAGCAGGTGATGCAATGGACGGTGCTTTAGTAAATTATATGAGAAAAGAATACAATTTAATGATTGGAGATAGCACCGCAGAAAAAATTAAAAAAGAAATAGGAACAGCGATACCTAGTAACAATAATACATATGCCGTTAAAGGAAGAGATTTACGATCTGGTACACCCAAAGAAGTAAATATTACAGAAGAGGATACAGCAGAGGCATTAAATGATATTCTTAGAGAGATGGTTAATGGTATTAAAGATGCCCTAGAAAGCACTCCACCAGAATTATCAGCTGATTTAGTTGACATGGGTTTAACTTTGACAGGGGGTGGAGCTTTATTAAAAAATATAGATAAAAGATTTTCTAAAGAGACGGGCTTACCGGTGCATATAGCAGAGGACCCATTATCATGTGTTGCTATTGGAACAGGATTGGCTTTAGATCAAGAACAAACATTCTCGACTATGTTGACTGAATATTAAAAGCAATGGCAGCAAGCAGAGATGATTTTGTAATAGCAATTCGTTCTGCTTTTTTAAAAAAAAGTACTCAACAAAAATTTTCATTATTAACACTAGTAATAGCCTCTATATTTATAATTTTATTATCTAGTTTAAATTTTAAAATTATAACTTATTTAAAAGTTGGAATTAATGAAGTTGTTTATAGATCATCATTCTTGGTTTCAATACCTGAAAATTTCATAAATAATACTTTTTCAGAGGTAAAAGATTATTCAACTTTTTATAGTAATTATAAAAAAGATAAAAAAGAACTAAATTTACTTAGGTCAAAAGATATTTCGAATGAAATTACGCAATTTGAAAACAAAGAACTTAAAGAGTTAATTAATGATTATGTGTCAACTTCAGACAAGTTACTTGCAAAAATTATTGTCGATCACCAAAGTACATTTTTAAGAAGTATAATTATTAACAAAGGAACCAAAGATAATTTAAAAATAGGGACTAACATTTACGATCAATCTTATTTAATAGGTAGAGTAATTGAAGTTAATTATAAGACTTCAAGGGTATTGTTATTATCTGATTTAAACTCTAATGTACCTGTAACTATTGTTCCTCAAAATATTCAAGCAATTATATCAGGCTCAGGAAAAAAACATGGAAAAATTAAATATATAAAAGATGGTGTATATGACAGTCTTACAGAAAAAAGTATAGTTTACACATCTGGAACTGGAGCTATTTTTAAAAGTGGAGTGCCTATCGGCAAATTAGTAATTGATGAAAATGAATCAACTTTAAAGTTTAATGTAGAATTTTATAGTGATTTTTCTCAACTAAAATATGTATTTGCTGAAGTATTGCAAAAAACTGAGACCAAAAATTTAAGTAAAAGCACAATTGAAGGAAATGATTCATTTAACAATACTTTAGAGGCTAAATTAAAAATTCTTGAAGATAAGACTAAAATATTTGAGGAAACTAATCTTAAGTTTAAAGAAGAAAATGAAAATTTAGAAAGTAGAAATAATGATTTAAATACTGAAATTATAAATCTTAAAGATCAAATTTCCTCTTTAAAACAAACTATAAATCAATTTAATCTTGACCAAGATGAGTTAGAATTTTTAAAATTGAATTTAAAATATGGACATAAATGCAGAAAATCATTTTTAAATAACAAGGGCTTCTTGGTAGAAACACCTGAATATAAAAATTGTGTATTAAATAAAGGAATAAAAATAAATGATTAACTTTAAATCACAGGGATTATTTTCTAAAATTTATAATTGGTTACCTGTAATTTTTTTATTCATTTCAGTATTAAATGAGTATGATTTAAATTATTTAAATCTTAAATATTTTTCTTTAAACTTCCCTTTTATTTTAATTTTTTTCTTTACATTAAAAGAATTCAAAAATTTTGATTATTTTTTAGTATTTATAGCAGGATTAATTAATGACACCGTTGTTGGATTACCTCTTGGTATAAGCAGTTTGTCATATTTACTCATTTGTTTTTTAACGTCTTATTTTAGAAATATCACAATAAGACCCAACCCTATAAAAGATTGGTTTTATTTTTTATTTGTTATCAGCTTGATCAACTCAATAAACTATTCAATTTTAACATTATTTTTCTCTTATAATTTAATTTTAATGGTTTATTTGGTTAACACATTCTTTACATTTTTATTCTATATTTTTTTTGTAACAATTTTTAAATATTATTTAAGAGGCACCAATGATTAATTCTTCAAGTGATAGTGTAAAAAAATTTAATTCAATTAATAGAAGGATGTTTCTAACTGGATCTTTAAAATTTTTTATAATGATTGGACTGGTAAGTAGATTGTTTTTTTTACAAGTTAAGGAAAATAAAAAATACTTAACTCTTTCTGATAAAAATAGAATCAGAGAATGGAAATTAGCCCCAGTTAGAGGTGAATTTCATGATTACTTTGGAAATATAATAGCAGGAAACTTTGAGGCTTATCAACTTCATCTTATTCCTGAGCAGGTAGAGGATTTTAGATATGTTATTTATAGATTAAAAGATTTATTGGAATTATCGGATAAAGAATTTAAAAAAATAATAAAAAAGAAAAATGAAAGTAAGTCTTGGGAAACTTTAATAATATCAGATAATTTAAGTTGGAAAAAATTTTCTAAAATTAACAATCATTTATATGATTTAAATGGAGTTAAACCTGTTATATCTATTTCTAGAAACTACCCCTATAACGAAAATTTTACCCACGTACTTGGTTATGTGAGTCAAGCTAATGAAAGTGATATGCAAAAAAATGAAACAATTAAAAAAAACTTTGTTCCAGGTCTTAAAGTTGGCAAGGTAGGTTTAGAAAAATCCCTAGAAGAAAAATTATTAGGCAGTAATGCTATTGAAAGATATGAAGTTAATGCTTACGGGAGAAGAATTAGTCAATTAGAATTTCAAAAGGGTAAAAAAGGAAAAACGCATAGACTTACAATAGATACAAAAGTTCAGCAAATGACTAATAAGCTTCTTAAAGACAAAGCAGGATCAATATGTGTTATGGATATTTATTCAGGCTCAATAATTGCGATGCACTCCTCTCCTACATTTGATCCAAATTTGTTTGTTTTTGGAATAAGTCAGGATGATTGGCAGCTAATTCGAAACGATCCTATGAAACCATTGGTTAATAAAACTTTACAAGGAAAATATTCACCAGGATCAACAATCAAACCAATAGTTGCATTATCAGCCTTGGAAAATGGAATTATCAACACTGACTTTACAGTCAAGTGCACAGGTAAAACAGAGATGTATGGTCAAACTTATCATTGTTGGAAAAAAAAAGGGCATGGATTTGTTAGTCTCAGAAATGCAATGAAGCAATCTTGTGATACTTATTTTTACGAAATAGCTCGTAAACTTGGAGTCGATAAATTAAGTGTAACTGCAAGAAAGTTTGGTTTGGGAGAAAGAGTCTTTGGTGATTTATTTGAAATAGAAAAAAAAGGTTTAGTACCTGATACTAAATGGAAAAAAAATGCTTTAGGAAAAGGATGGTTGTTGGGTGAGACTATGATCACTGGAATTGGTCAAGGCTATATTCAAACAACCCCAATACAATTATGTTTGATGACAGCGCAAATTGCTAATGGTGGTCATAAAATTTATCCTAAAATTATTGTTGATGACGAAAGAAAAAATGAGCCAGCTGATAAATTTACACCTTTATATGAAGATTCAAGAAACATTAAGATTGTTCAAGATGCAATGTTTGGTTCAACTAATGAAGTAATGGGCACTTCTTATCGATCAAGAATTAAAGATCCCAAATATCAATTTGCTGGAAAAACTGGTACCGCCCAAGTTAAAAAAATAACTGAACGAGATCGAGAGTTAGATTTAAAAACATTTGAAATCCCTTATCAGGAAAGAGATCATGCTCTATACATAGCTTTCGGTCCTTATAAACACCCAAGGTATGCTTTAAGTATATTAATTGAACATGGAGGAAGTGGGAGTGTTACAGCAGCACCAATGGCAAAGAAATTATTTAAACTAATCATAGATCAACATCTGTTAAGAGAAACTTTAAATAATAAAAAATATTTGGATATTTAGATGTATCAACATACAAGATTAAATAATAATAAATTTGGTTTTTTTCAAAAGTTTAAAAATTTTGATTACATACTTCTTTTTTGTATTTTATTATTAGGTTTTATTAGTTTAGCAACAATGTATTCTACTGATGGGGGAGAGGTATTGTTTCATACAAAAAGTCATTTTACAAAATTAATTATTTTTACTCTTATGATGTTAATTTTTTCACTTATTAACATAAAGTTTTGGTTTTCTATTGGATATTTATTTTACATTCTTGTTATAGCACTTCTTGTCTGGACATATTTATTTGGAATTAAGTCCTCTGGTTCACAAAGATGGATCGATTTATATTTTATTAATCTTCAACCCTCTGAATTGATGAAGATCTGTATAATTTTATGTTTAGCTAAATATTTTCATAGAATGAAATTAGAAAATGTAAACTCTATTTATACGATTTTAACATCTTTAATAATTATTTTGTTACCAATGGGTCTTGTAATTGTTCAGCCTGATCTAGGAACATCACTACTTATATCAATTAGTGGAATTGCAGTTTTGTGGTTTGCGGGAATAAATCACAAATATTTTATTTATACTATGTTAGGTTTTTTAATTTCATTACCATTTATAATTTCTTTTTTGAAGCCCTATCAAAAATTACGAGTTTTAACATTTTTAAATCCTGACAGGGACCCCTTGGGAGCTGGTTATCAAATTATTCAATCTAAAATTGCTGTTGGCTCAGGAGGAATTTTTGGAAAAGGTTTTTTAAAAGGAACTCAAAGTTATTTGGAATTCTTACCTGAAAAACATACTGATTTTATTTTCACACTTTTTTCAGAAGAATTTGGATTTATTGGTTCAGCTTTTTTACTTCTAATTTACGCAGTTATTATCTATCGAATTATTGCAATTGGAGCTTCTTCTAGAAGTTATTTTGCTAAGATATTTTGTTATTCTTTTGGAGCAGCAATTTTTGTTTATATAGTAATTAATATGAGTATGGTTCTTGGGTTATTACCTATAGTTGGCTCTCCGCTGCCTATCATGTCTTATGGTGGTTCTTCAATGTTAGCTACTATGCTTGGCTTTGGAGTGGTTATGAGCGCTAGAGTTCACAACCAACAAGCAATTGCCTAAGTATAATTTGTCGCTTAAATTATTTTAATGATTAATTGTATATATTCTTATGAACAATAATTTAAAAGTAGGAATAGTTGGTGCAGGTATTCAGGGAATTTCCAACGCTTTATTTTTACAAAAAAAAGGTTTTGAAGTAACAGTTTTTGACAGAGAAGATCCAGGTAGTCCAGTAGCGTCTTACGGAAACGCTGGTCATTTTTCTCCTTATGCATGTGTATTAATGAACAGGCCAGATGTTTTGACAGATGTACCTGCAATGCTATTAAGTTCAACAGGACCTTTGGCACTTAAGTGGAACTACGTGCCTAAAATGATACCATGGTTTATTCAATTCATTAGGAACTGCACAACAAAAAGAATGATGCACACTGCAAAGAATATGCATCAAATTTTAGATTTAGCATTAGCAGCTTATGATGAATTATTTGATGATATTGAACTAGAGGGTTTAGTTGAAAAGAAAGGTATTTTATATATTTGGAATAACCAAAGTTTAAAAAGCAGAGAACTTGAGATTAAAGTTAGAGATGAATTGGGTGTTGATCAGCAAGTTGTATCACCAAAAGAAATTCATGATCTAGAGCCAAATATAAAACCATTCTATCATGGTGGTGTTTTTTATAAGTATGGTAGACATGCAAGAAACCCAAAAAAAATTCTTTTAAAGTTGTTCAATCTTTTTTTGAAAAAGGGAGGAAAATTTTTAAAATTAAATGTTCATGATATCAATTTTGATGGTGAAAAGCCTGCTTTAAAAACTGAAACCCAAAGATATGTCTTTGATAAATTAGTTATTGCTTGTGGAGCATTTTCAAAAAAACTTACTGATAATTTAGGTGAAAAAATACCTTTAGATACCGAAAGAGGATATCATGTACATTTTAAAGACTGTGATCACCTTTTGAATCGACCTGTAATATTTTCTAACAGAGGATTTGGAATTACACCAATGGAACAAGGTTTGAGAGTAGTTGGTACCGTAGAGTTTGGAGGATTAAAAAATCCAATTTCAAAACCTAGAGTAAAAAATTTAATTAATAACGCTAAATATATGCTTGGAGATCTTCCAGAATATCAAGATGAATGGCTTGGATTTAGACCTACTTTACCAGATTTTTTACCTGTTATGGGACCCTCTAAAAATTATAAAAATATATTTTATTGTTTTGGTCATCATCATCTAGGTTGGACCTTAGGGCCAATTTCAGGTAAAATTATTGCAGGAATGATTGCTGAAGAAAACACTAACTTAAATTTAGACCCTTATAGCTCAAAAAGATTTAGTTAATTTATGCAAAATACCAAAGCTTATATAATGTTGGTATGTGCGACATTATTTTGGGCAGGAAATTTTATAGTAGGTAAACTAGCTTATGTTGAAAATATTCCTCCAATGTCATTAGTGTTTTATAGATGGTCACTTGTTTGGATAATTTTATTACCTTTTACTTATAAAGAAATATTAAAAAACAAACATATAATTTTAAATAATTTACCTTTATTATTCTTTTTAGCTTTAACAAGCGTTGGTTTATTTAACTCTTTTACCTATTTAGCTTTAGTTCACACACAAGTGATTAATGCTTCACTTTTTAATACCGCAATTCCAGCAATGATAATCTTTTTGTGTTTTTTACTAAAAATTGAAAAAACTAATAAATTTCAAATTTTTGGTTTAATTATTTCTGTATTAGGAATTTTATCAATTATTACAAAACTAAATTTAAATATTTTACTTTCATTGAATTTTAATAGAGGTGATTTAATAATGATAGGAGGAGTAATTACTTGGGGCCTATATTCATCCTTTCTTAAAAAAAAAAAATTTACCTTACCACTTTTAACCTTAGTCCACATTTTGTGTACTTTAGGATTGATATTTATACTACCTCAGTTTTTATATGAGTTATCACAAGGTCTTACAGTTAAAATAAATACTAACCTTGGGTTTACACTTATTTATTTAGCTTTATTTCCAAGTATTGGTTCATATTATTGTTGGGCTGGTGCAGTTGCAATTATTGGGGCTAATAGAGCAGGAATATTTTTATCTTTAATTCCTTTTTTTAGTACAATAATGGCGATAATATTTTTTAATGAGCGTTTTCAATTTTTTCATTTAATTGGTTCAATTTTAATTATATTAGGTTTATTTTTATCAAATAAGGAAATTAAAAATGCTTAAAGTTGCAATATTAGATGATTATCAAAATGTTTCACAACAGTTCGTGGATCTTGCAGAATTATCTGGAAAATATGAATTCAAGGTTTTTAGTGAACCATTTGTAGATGAAGCTGACACTCTTGAGCAGTTAGCTGATTTTGAGGCATTATTAATAATGCGAGAGCGAACCCCAATGACTAAAAATATAATTGATAATTTGAGTAAGTTAAAATTTATTATCACTAGTGGGTTAAGAAATAACTCAATTGATCTTGAGGCTGCAAAAAAAAGAAAAATTATAGTTAGTGGAACAGAGATAAATATTCATCCAACACCTGAATTAACATGGGCATTAATCTTAGGATTAGCTAGAAATTTTAAAGAAGAAATAGATAATATGTACCAAGGTTATTGGCAAACAA
>ENA-UOXV01005847-UOXV01005847.1-marine-metagenome-genome-assembly--contig:-NODE-5847-length-13246-cov-5.932151_pt1 | contig 13246 bp, 11 predicted proteins | sample MGYA00238165_ERZ766961 | MGnify/ENA primary metagenome ERZ766961 (study PRJEB28924, sample SAMN03173240) | marine metagenome | biome: Marine; feature: Water; material: Subsurface seawater | place: North... | reverse complement strand
GGGGGGGGGGGGGCTCACCTTTTCAATGAATGACTCGAGCGCGTCGCGAAACTCCAGCGCGTCGACATCGCCGGAGCGGTCGCGGTCGGCGACTGAGAAGAGGTGGCTTGCAGTGTCCCAGACGTCCACCATCCCTGGAAGGGGGTTCTCTTGGAGGTATCTGCGAGCAAACCGAAACCAAGAGTCATCATCAAGACTTCAAGGAACCGCACCGAGACTGAGACACGGTGGGACCCACTGTAGGCACCCAGTTCGCTGCCTGCGTGGTCAACGTGCGGTCTCGCACCTGACTATTTCCTCGAGGCTGATAGTCCCGCTCTTGTCTTCGTCGAGCTGCACTCGCCAACATCATTCAGAGGCATTTGATGGCGTGAGCACCTGGCAGTCGACTAGCCCGCAAGCTCAGGCCACAGGTATGTGTTCGGGGGGGCTCTCTCCAGCTACCTGTCCGAAACGGTGCTGCAACTCGGCGTCCATGTTTGCCACCCGGGACATCTCAATGTCCTTCTTCCGGGCAACAGCTCCACGTTGAATTGCGACGGTCACCGGAATCGCGTCCCCCTCTATCGTGATTCGCCTGTGTACAGCACCATTACGGTCACTGATGGGCCACAAGCCGTCCTGGCAGCACACGTGAATTCATGGGTTTGGGGATCGAGACTCGCCGGAAGGTGAGCTCGATCCAGCTTCCCGACGGCCCAAAAAGACGCCGCAAAACTTTTGGGATCGGCTTTGCGAAAACGTCATGTTTCTTTCCCTTTTGCCCTTCCCCGTAGCATTCCTGGCGCATCATCAGTGGCGTCAGTGCGCTGCGTGCTGCTCTCAGGACCTCAGGCCAATCGGGACGCGGCTACCAGGTGAGGGGAGGTGCTATTCCACACCTGGACATCGAGCAGGCAGTCCCCCAGCATAATGCAGCCCTCGCGGCCATCGTTAGATTTGTTGTGCACACTGTTGGCCTTCCATACCGGTCCTCCCTCCGCCACTCCGCGCACGTACAACCCATTGTCCGGCCCTGGCGCCAGAACCAGCCCAACGCCGCATTCCTGTTCACACGTTCGAATTGAGTATGTAAGTGTAGGCTTTTTCGGCCCGTGATCTCACAGCTGCTGCCCTCAAGCTCCACGAATTACTAGCCATCGTCGACATATCTGGGCGCAAGCCCAGCCAAGACTCGCAGCCGCGGTGCAGCGCAAACTGCTGATCGTTGCATGCGCAGGGAGAACTTTCGGCAGCAGGCCGAGGGACAATTGCCTGGGTGCGCTTCGGTAAATCTCGATTTCTTCCCGTAAAGATGCTTTTGATCCTTTGCATCCTCCACTTGCGACGCAAGCGATCCCGACTTCCGCACCCGAAGGGAGCCCTGAGTCCACCTACTCCCTCGCAAGCCTGCCAGGTCGCAATCCGAGGATATTAGGGGCGCAGCCACGCGGAAGAATACGTAGCGCGTATTCCCTGCGTCTGCTGCACTTTCCTCCCCCAGGATCGGGCCCAGCAGCCTGCCCCCAACACCCCCTCAGATTCACTCAGAACCCAGAGGCTTTTGTTTTTTATCAAAAGCCCGCCTCAGGGCCACACATTTCGGCTCGGCAGTTTCTGCGAGATACCGACCTCGGGCCTCATGTCGCTGAGTGCCAGCGTGGCGAAGAGAGAGACTCGGAGGGACTCATCCAGGGCGAAAGGAGCCGCACAGTCTTACCTTGGCCTGGATCTGCGGTTCGGTGACACCATTGCACTGTTTACAGACTCCGTCTTTGGGTACGCGCCCATGTAAATCTGGGCCACGACCCCCTTCCCTCGGGCCGCTCCACGGCCGCAGCTTGTGGGGCGCCTCAGCGTTTCAATGCACTCGACTTCATCGATCGTGTGCTACGTAGCTTGCATATTCCCCCGCCTTTGTTCTTGCATGAGGAGTGAGCATGAGAGCTGGCCAGTGCGTTGCTAGTCTATCAGAGGCTCATGGGGCCCAACCTGGACAGGTACCTCAATGCGAGCGCCACTGGAGAGGGTGAAGGCAAAGTCGGTTTGCGGCTGATTGAAAACCGCTCTTCGAAGGGAAATTCATCGGAAGAATTTCAGGAATGCACTCTGCGCCCACTAGCGGTGGATGGGGTCCCGGATCCTGTCGGGGGGCCTGTGCAAGCCAGTTGGGCGGTCGCATTGAGCGCGTCATTTGCGGCACAGGTGTACACGCGGCACGAATACGGAGCGCAAGAACGGCTGCAGGAGGTTCTTGTAGCCCACGAGCTGCGAGTGCCGTCGGATGTGACGAAGCTCACGCCGCAGGAGCGCATGCGACTCCAGGATGCGCAGAAGGTCACGAGCGCCGTCCATTCCACCCCTTTCTCTTGTCTACCAGTCACCCCACACCAGCGCACCCCCCGTGTTCTTACCCCACTCCGCTTCTAGGCCGCTGAGGAGGAAATCCGTGCCAACAACGAGCGCCAACTTTTCAACACCTGCCAGCCCGTGGGGTCGGCGCCGGCCCGACCCATGCTCCACGTCGCCAGCACCTCGCGCGGCCAGAGACGGCGGCTGCGCGTCTACGGAAACGCGCTGCGGCAGCTGAGCGCCGCCCGCCCCTCACAGGTACCGCGCGACGTTCCAGCTGATGCACGTGCAGACGCGCCTCTTCCTCTCCGTCGACCTCCCTGCAGACGGCGCGTGGCCGTCGGGCCGCACGCTGCCCGTGAAACTCGCCGAGGGCGCGGCAAGCAGCTACTTCTCCATCCCGCCGCCCTCGCCTGCGACGAAGATGGCGCCCGTGGAGAGCGCGGGCGCGAGCGGGCCGCTGCCGCCCCTCCGTATCGAGTCGCTTGCAGCGCCTGGGGTAGGCAGTCCCCTCCGAGCGCGCATCCTTTGCTCCGTGCGGGTGCGCGCTGCTCTGACGCCCGTGCCGCCTCCCCCCCCTGCACAGCACTGCGCGACGTACCCCGCCGCGCAGCCCGTCGCTCGTCGGACACCCCTGTGGGAAAACCATAGCAGGGAGGCTCACGCGGCGCGCGCGGCCCGCCCGCAGATTCTGCTCGGGTGGGGACCGCAGGAGCACTCGGGGGGTGAGCGGCCCGTGGTTGCGGGCGCGAGCGCGGAGTGGGCATGGACGGTCGCCGTGCACGCGCAGGCGGCGCCGGCTGTCTCGTCCGAGGCGCTGCGCTGCGGGTCGCTGTCAGCCGCGTCCGCGCAGGCGCGGAGCGACCTTGAGGCACTCCTGGCGGCCGCCACGCAGCGCAAGGCGGAGATGGCGCGCGAGACGGCCATGCTCGACACGCGGCTCACGCACGTCTCAAAAGGCTTCGACCAGGTGGTGCTGCAGATGATGCTACACTTCCAGGAGCTGCACCAGGCAAGTGCCACGCGGGCGAAGCCTCCCAACTGCGCGCGCGCCTTCCCAACAACGCAACTCATGCAGACCTGGCCAGGCGCACCACCGCGCGCGCCACCGAGGCAGCGCGCGTGCCACCGCGCGCGGCAACCTGACGCTGCGCGATGGGCGGAGCAGGCGCTGGAGGCGCGCGAGAACGAGCTGCTGGCGGACGCGCGCGCGGAGATGATGGCGTCGGCGAGCACGCTGCGGGCGCGGCGCGAGCAGCTGGAGGCGCAGGCGGCGGAGGTGGAGCAGAACATCGCGCTCGCGGCGCGCGTGCTCCGCATGGACGACGTGCCCGAGATGCTCCAGCTCATCCCGCACGTGAAGCGCCGCCTCGCGCTGCCCGCGGACACCGCGCCGCCGCTCGACACCGTCGCCGGCCGCAACCGGGAGCACGACCCCGGCGTAAAGTCGCTCAGGTTTGCCGCGGACAAGACCCTTGTCGCCGCCGTGAAGGGCCACGGTAGCGTGTCGCTCGGGCCCCGCGCGCACGAGGGCGAGCCGACGTCGCCCGGCGGTGCAGCCTCGCTGGTGCCGCGCCCGGCCTCCGCGGCCAGGCGCGGCGCAGCCGGGGGCGTCCCGGGCAGGGGGCGGCTGTCGCTTTCGCGCGCCGCTGATTCCCCGCGCGACCGCGCCGGCGGCGGTGCAGAGCGCGGGCTGGGCGGGAGCGCAGGCGGCGCTGGGCCTGGCGAGCTGGGCAGCCCAGCGTGGGGCGCTGGCCCGGGGTCACGAGTACGCGGGAAAGACGGAAAGACGCCACCGCCATCGGCCGATGGCGGGGCAGGCGGCAAGCCCACACCGACGCGCGCAGAGAATCGTGGGGGCAGCAAGGGGCCAGGAACGCGGCCGGGCTCAGCTGAAGGCGGCGACAGGGGGGCGGGCGGCGGCGGCGCGCGCGCGGCCATGCACCAGCGCTTCACGGCTTCCTCGGTGTCCAAGGTGCACCGCCTGATGGCCTCGACCCGCCCCGCGAGCGCCGGCGTCGCGCGCCGCGCGTCCGCCCGCTCGCCCGCCAGGACGTCGCCGGGAGAGGGGTCGCGCACGGGCGAGAAGGCGGCAGCGCAGGCGGTGCGTGGCGGCGCGCGCGAGGCGGGGGACGTCGCAGGAGAGCTCGGGCTGCGCGACCTCATGTGAGCGTCGTGCGGGCATGCGCGCGTCGCGCCATGCGGGGTGGGGGGCGAGGGTGTAATGAAACAGCAAAAGCAGAACGTGAGATGTGCGCCTGCCTGCCGAACGCCCGCCCCTGCGCGCCCGCGCGCCTAGACCTGCTTGGGCCCACCAATGTAGCGGTTGGTAAAGTCGTACGGGGGCCTCCCGTACCCCTTCGGCCCGACCTTCATGCACCGCGGCTTCTTGATCAGCGCCTTGTAATCGTACCAGACGTGCTCCACTGCGCCCGGCGCGCGTGCGTGCAGGTCAGTCTGCGGGCGCCGGCATGCGGCGCGCCCTGGGGAATCGCGACGGGTTTCAGGGGCGTGGGGTGGGGCCCACACGTTTCGGGGCCGGCTGGTAGTCCGGGTCTGCCAAGTTGAAGTACTCATACTGGCGTGCCTTGCGCAGGTTGCGGACCTGGATCATCGTGTGGTACGAGTCTCCTTCGACGAACAGGTTCAACTTCTTCCGCTTCACCCGCTGCTCCGCACAGGGCTTCCCCCACGAGGCTTTCGAGCGACCCGTCTTCGAGTTTGCCAGCCTCTCTTGCGGCCGCGGTTCTGGTTTCTGGTTTTGTGCCTGGAGAGATCGGGGCAGACACGACGGGCGTCAGACCCAATGTGCGACGCTGACAGGGACGGGGAGTCGTGCACAAGGGCAGAGGTTCGATCCCGCGCGAGTGGCAGGCTTGAGGGGGGGGCCTGGCTGGAATGTACCCGGAGGAACAGCGTGTGCGGATGCCTCCATTTCATGCTAGATCCCTTGCTCCGGAATCCCCGGCTGGGCCCGCCCTGCCCCGTCCCACCGCGCAGCCGCAGTGACACCGCCGCCCCCGCATGCACGCGGCTCACCCCACAACTACCATCGCCCGCTCCGCCCAGCTCCGTGCCATCAACCCCTTTGAAACACCACGCACACAGCCCCAGCACGAAAATCAACAGCCCCGACGCTCGGCGCATGCCGGCCCCTCCTCTGACGGGCCCTCCACGCCCGTGCGCCCCCCACACTCCCCACGGGCTGGAAGACGATTGTCGGAAACTACAGGAACTTTTACGTAAAAGTGGATTCTTGTGTTGTTGACTGAAAACTGAAAAGCCAGACAAGTCGTCGTCAAGATGCTCCTGACGCGCAGGGGGCTGTCGCTCGTGGGAGCCGCAGTTGCCGGCGTTCTTCTGGGCGTCGTGCTTCTGGCCATGTCGGTAGACCGGGCAACGCCAGTTGCATTGCAGCAGGAGGGATATGCGGCCACGCAGATGCTCCCAACATGGAAGGTCTCCGGCGTGCTCAACCCCATGCCGGGCCAGCAGAAGCAGGAGGTCGAAGAAGAGCCCGCTCCTGCTTCAGCTTCGGAACCTGTGCAGGAGGCGCCGGCTCCGGCGCCGGAGCCAGAGCGGGAAGCGCCGGCGGCCACGTCAGACTGGGTTCCACCGGCTAAGCCGTGGGAGCCGCTGGCGGAGAAGAACATCCACCGGCTGGAGCGGACGAACCGCGAGCTGGTGCGGGGGGACATGGAGAATGCCAACATGGTTAAGAAGCTGCGCGCGGCCATGCGGCTGCTGAAGAAGCAGTTTGCCGCCAAGATCGTCGCGCTGGAGCAGGCGTACGACCGTCGGATGGCCCGGGAGGCCCGTATCCTACACCAGCGCATCAACACGGTCGCCATGCAGCCGGGCCCCACTGGGATGAGCGGACCGCAGGGTCTCCCGGGTCCGGCGGGCGCGCCCGGGCGCGACGGTCCGCCGGGGGCAGTGGGTCCGATGGGTCCTGCCGGGGCGATGGGCCCGAGGGGCTATCGCGGGCCCAAGGGGCACACGGGGTCTCAGGGGCGGCCAGGCGATCAGGGGCGGCCAGGCTCGACGGGCCCGATGGGCCCGATGGGCAGCACCGGCCCAGTGGGGCCGATGGGTGTGCAGGGCCCGCGCGGCCCAACGGGGAACATCGGGCCGGTCGGCCCGCCTGGCGCTCCCGGGGTGCCGGGACTCGGGATCCAGGGCCCGGCCGGGCCCCCAGGCCCGCCGGCGCGGTTTCCGTCGCAGGAGCATTGCACCAGTGTCGCTGGGGCGTGCGTGCAAATTTATGGCGGCAACGTCAACAAGCTCTACCAGGCGGGGACTGCTGAGTGCCCACGCAACTACTTTGAGCACGCGAGCGGCATTCAGCGTTGCAACAACAACAACGGCGACTACATCCAGGTTGTCCTCAGGTGTTGCCTAATTTGAGGGGCGCGCTTGCCGTGAGTAGGGGTGCGTTTGGAAGGGGATGCGGAAGTGGGAGGGCCTCCGATCATGGTCGGGGCCGAAACGCTTTGTGTAGGGTGTTTCGTGTGAAGCATCCGGTTCCGATCACTCGGAAGCGTAGCACGCATCGACCCTATGCATCCAGCGGCGTGCAAAGCGGATGTACACTAGTCAAAGCGCCGCCCATGCATAATTTACTCTAGCGTGCGCTCGGCCGCGCGCACGACGAGGTTCCGCTGCTGAGCTCACCGCGACGGGAAATGCTTGGGCGGATCCCAGCCCCGCTCGGGGTGCATGTAGTTCTTCGTCGACCCGCCCGAGTGGCCGACAGTCGTCGCGCCGACCTTGTGGGAAAACTTCTTCTTCTGGATCCGGCGCAGGCGCTCCTTGAGCGCCGTCTTCTCACTGCGCGTGGCGGCGGGGTCGTAGCCCGACTTGGCCCACTCCCGCCCCTCACGGTTGTAGGCCCGCTTCTGCGAGCCATGCGCGCTGTGAGAGCCCCGCACGGCAGGGCGGGGCTCTCAACAACCCCTCTCGTCAGGTACGGGGAGGGCTCTGAACACGCGAGGGAGTCGGCGACGGGGCAGGGACCTTCGAGGACGACACCCCTGAGCGCTCCTTGAGTTTGCCTTCCGAGTCTGCCGCGTCCCCCTTGCCGGCGGCCCTGGCTTTCTTCTTGATCTGCCTCATAACCTGGGGCAACACGCTCCCGCCAAGTCGTTCGACCATCTCGGTCCACGCAGGCTCCTTCTCCCGCTGCTTCTTCACCTGTGTTGGCGTCATTGCGTGAACAAAATGAGGCCAACCCTCGCAGCGGGAAGCGTGTCTTCCTGCCCCCGCTCCGCACAAACCCACGCACAACCCGCTCCAGGCATGGCCTTGCAGTCCAGTCTGCTGGCGAGAGGAGGGTTTAGCGGCGCCTTCGGCAAGATGGCGGGGGGTGGGTTGCCTGATCAAGCCAGTTCTGCTTCTTTCGCTTGATGTACTCTTCCGTGTCCTTTCCCCCGCGCCGCAGCTTACTCATTTCCCGCCGCAGAACGACCAATTCTTCCTTGAAGTCCCGCTTCATCGTTTCGTGCCCCTCTATTGCAGTGTGATAACGCTGGTGCCACGGCACAAAGAGCTGGGCCGCGCGGAGGTCCTCCTGCCTGCGCCTGAAGAGCCTGTCCAGCACGACCGCCGCGCTGTCTGCAACCGTGGTGTTACCCCAGCCGAGAATGCGCTGCCGCAGTTTCACGTGCTCGAGATGCATCTTCGCTGTCTTCTCGTGAATCTTGAGCAACTTGGGAACGTACTTGATGTCCGAGCGCAGTTGGTGACGGTATTCCTTGAACGACAGGCGATGAGTAGATATGGTGCCGTTAGGGTACTTGAGCCAGTAGCCGCCCTGGCCCTCACGGTACAGCTTCTCGAGTCCTTCCGCCTCATGCTCCATCGCCTCGATCTCCGCGCGCTGTTCCTCCGAGTTAGGCACCTTCTGATGCTTGATCATGTCAATCAGGACGAGCGTCTCGAGCTCCCTCGCCTTGCCGACGTGTATGAGGTCGCGCACCGAAGACACGGGCGTCCTGCATGCACAAAACAGTCTTTTCAGCGGCTCAGCAGCAAGCTCGTTGACGCGTGCGGCTTTCTGCAGCGTCTTGTGCAGCAGAGCAGCACCACATGCGGGGATAAGGCACGCGGCTTCGCTGGGGAGTGTCAGGGCACGCACGGCCTGAGTGCCGCACGAAATTCGCTGCCGCTGGGATGCTCGCCACGGTGCATCTTTCTAGTGAGCGCCCCGAATTCCTTTTCGCGCGGGAAGTGCGCCGAAAGGTCGTGCGATGCGGCGCCCTGCGCTTTCCCGCTTTTCGACGACACCGTGCACGTTCCCTGGCAATCGCTGCCGCAGCACTTCGGATATCTCGTACTCCTGTCCGTGAAACGAGTGCTGACTCCGGTGTTATCCTCGGCATCTTTTCCACCACGCAGATTGAGGACCCGAGAAACTGCGAGGCAATCGTATGTCAGCACCCAAGCTTCCGCTTGGCCGCGCGATTCACTCTTGACACCGCGCTCGGCATCGGGCTGCAGGCGCGGCACCGTACGCCTCAACCTCTTCGCGCCAGGGTCCTGGAGTTGGTGTAAACCACTAATGCGTCGCCCCGCGGCTGACGAGCTCGGCATCCCATCCTTTGCGCCGCGCATTGCACCCTTGCCAGCGTGAGCGGCCGGGATCCCGGCGCAACCCAGGAGCACGAGGAGGACTAGAACGGGGAGCACAGGGAGAACGCCCCGCGCAGAGGTTGCCGCGATACAGCGGCGAGACGGCTGATGTGAAAGGGCGACGGCCCCTGCTGCACCACGCATTGTGGCCCGGGTTTGCGGGGCGGGACGTCCGCCCCTTCTGGTGGCTTCGCGTCCTCGAGAGCAGATTAGAATTCAGTTTCACGGCTTGTATGACAACTTTTGAAGTTTTCATGAAAAGTGTATCAGAGCGTGCCTTGTGTGGGAGGCCAGAGGGTGAGAGGGCGGGCAGCCATGAAGGTGACGGGTGACGGAAACTCAAAACCGCTCCGGCCAGAAGATGAGCTTCCCATTGACATCAACTATGCCAAGTCTGACAACCGCCAAACTCCCCCGGCGGCTGCCTCGTGCACCCCCCCAGAATTGCATGTGTGCCTGATCTGGCCGGGCGCCGCCGATGGGCATGTGGCTTGCTGCGTCTGAGTTGCACTTTCCCTAACGCACGAAAACGGCATCAGGTTTACAGACTGGATGCTGGACCGGCAGAAGATAAAAGCAGACTGGCGAAACGCGCTCCGCGGCATTCAGGCAACAGCTCCGCCAGCTGCGCAGCGCGAGCGACTGCATGGCACTCACGGAAGCAACACCACCAAGTTTGTCCCGATATTCTGGTCCCTAAACTGGAAAGTAAAGTATCTGGTGCAACGCAGGACAAGATCGGGACGGCCATCGAGAACCTGCCGGACAACGAGGCGTTGAACGCAGTGAAGTTGTCAATCAACGTGAAGAACATCAATTACTTCACGGTGCGAAAGATTCGCGACGTACTGACATCGGAAAAGGACACCGCACAGAAGAATTGGTTTGGACAATACAAATCACAGGCGACCAAGGACTGGCAGGCCATTCTTGCTCTATACCACAAGGACAACGTGCACTTGGCGGAGGCCGCTCAGATCATGGTTCAGAACGTGCAGTATGAAGTGCCCGCGCTGCGCAAGATCGTCCAAAACTGCGTGAAGCAGCAGCAAGAGCTACATCGCAAGGAGGGTGAATACAAGCGCTCGGGTGAGGAATTCAAGGCGCGCTACGCGAAGGAGTGCGCAAAGCTCGGCATCGAAGGAAAGCAGGTCAGGCAGGAGCTGCTGCAGCGCTCCGAGTGCCTGCCTGCCCTGTACCTCGAAATGGCGCAGGCCTTGCGCGGTGATGAAATCCGCAAGGCCTGTGCGCTCTATGAGGCATTCGTCGAGTACGCCACAGAAAAGAAGTTCGGACCCGCCTCCGGGCGTGGCGCGCTGCTCCCGGCGCTTGCAGCGCTGCAGAAGGATGAGCTCCCGACGCTGCAGCAAATGGAGGCTGTCGCCTTCGCGGAAGATGCAGTGACCCTGGAGGACATGCAGTCGCTGGTCGCGGGGGGCGGGGGCGGAGATGCAGGCGAGATCGACTGGGGGGATCTAGGCGGCGGAGCCGAGGCGAGTGGCGGAGGGGAAATAGATTGGGGAGATGTTGGCGCGGATGCGGGAGCCGGCGACGGGATTGACTGGGGCGACGACGGCGGGGGCGAGATCGAGATCGAGGTGCAAGAGGACGGCGTCGATGGCGAGGCGGCGGCGTCTGAGCCGGGGGAGGCGTTCAAGACCGCTACGAGCCGCGCACGGCTGGTCAGCGAGGTCATGGAGCTGCACACGTTCCTTCGTGCGCGTCTCGCAGAGCTGGACTCGGACGAGTATGTGGCGGTCGGGGCCCAGGACCTCCCTGCGCCCCTGCAGGACGAGTCGAGCGCGGCCGTACGCGTGCTCGAGACGGCCGCGGCGAGCGCGCTCGCGCTGCTCACGGCGCCGGCGACGCAGCAGCTTATCACGCTGCGCTCGTCGCGGAGGTTCCGCGACCGCCTGGTCAAGTCACTGGAGCAGCGCGCGGAGAACGCCGAGAAGATGGTGGCGTGCATCGCGACGTGCATCCGCAAGCGGGACGAGCTTCAGGAGGCCATCGCAGACGTGCAGCCCAAAATCAAGGTGCTCGCAGACGCGACGCGGACCGTGCAGCGCGGCACAGAGGAGCTCATGACCGAGCAGTACAAAGGGCGTCGCATCAACATCGTCGGCGACATCAACACTGTCCTCAACGTGTGAGCGGCAGCTTCTCTGAGCACGCCGAGGCCTTGGGGTAGTAAGCCTGCCTCAGCGCTATTTCTCCTCCACTCGTGATTGTGTGGCAGGAGGTGTGCCCCGCATGGGTGGCGATGCGCAAATTCAATATTCACTCGATCGAATTGAACGCCATGGATTCCCGACCCAAAACACAAATACCCGACCAACAGAACAAAACATGAGCCCAACCACAGAACCACTCAATAGAGCCATCACTCCCTGTCGCCCTGCCCGGAGCAGCCACGACCTTGCTTGCAAGCGCACCTCGTGCCCTACAAGCGCACCTCCTGCCCTCCAGAGCGGGGACTGCACAACGTCGCTGTGACCGGAGGCCACTGAGCCGCGGCGTCCTCGAAGTCCGCCCGCACCTCTGCGACGCTGCGTGCCCCACGTGCCGACACGCACCCGATCCGGGCCTCGCTCACGACGGCGTTGAGAGCTTCGTAGCCTCTGGTCGCAGGGACTGCAGGGTGCCGTGTAGACGGCGTCGCGGGCGTCGCGGCCCCGTCGAAGAGAGGCGGGCCGACGCGCGCGGCGGAGTCCTCGAGGATGCGGTTGTATGACCCCTCGAGAGCGGCGCTCGCTGCGCTCTGACGCCGGCTCCGGCTGGGGGAGTTCAGGCTCTGACGCCGGCTTCGGCTGGGGGAGTTCAACATGACGTTGTACGCCTTGGCGCCTGCGGAGGAGATGACGCGGCGGAAGTCGCGGACGGAGGACACCGACTCGATCGAGGACGCTCGCGCGAAGGCCCCGGGCGGGATCTTCTCGAAGGTGATGCGGTCGAGGCCGTGCATCTCCGTGCCAGGGAGCATGCCTATCGTCGAGCCCTCGCGCGCCTTCCGAGCAGCGGAAGGCCCAGACTCGACGTCACCGTGGTAAGAGCACTCGCGCGATCGCGCCGCGACCTCGTCTGTGTGGTCGTGTTTCTGCGCCATCCAGTCTAGGAGGGTCCAGACGAAGGCTGAAACGACGAGGACCTCGTTGCATGAGACAAATGTCTGCACCCCGAACACGGTGTCCTTGCCACCCCATGTCGTGAAGAGAGACATGATCGACGCCACGTTGATCATGGAGAGACTTGATGCGACGAGCCACGACATGCGTCCCTGTCCGCATGCCTGCACTGCAGACCTACCGCCGAGATAGAGTGCAGCGGACAGCACTATTGAGCCCCACACTGTGTAGAAAATTTGGCACATGATGTGCCACGAAGGCTGGACCGCAAATGCACGCATGCAATCCATCAATATCTGCACGATGAATTGTCCCCCGACAATAGATAGCGAGACGGTGTAGCGCTTTCCTCTGAAATGTCCGAAAAGATAAAGTTCGCAGATCGCAAGAAGGTTGTAGAGGGGATACACCATTCCAAAAATGAGGCCTTCGAGCACGCGCGGGAGAATCCCTCGCATTGCGTAAGGGTCGATGAACATGTACAGTGAGCGACAAAGACAGATGCCGAAGATGCAGGCGTACACCATGTATACAGTCCACTTAATCTGATAAAGCAGGGGGTCTGTCGCAATGTCCTTTTCTGCAAGAATCTTGAGCCGCCTGAGTGGAACAAGATAAGAAAGGCAAATCAGCACGAAGACAAATAGAGATCCAAAGGCCATTGTTGCAGCTGTCCAGCGCGGGGTCTCGATAATGACTTCCGGGAAAATGTACTGTGGCGCAGTGCGGCACTTGCGAACTGCTGCGGCAGAAAAGGGGTTGTAGCCTTGCGCTGGGCACTTGCGCTGCTTCGCCGGCTCATGGTCTAGGACGGTTCCAATCGTCGCCCCGCGGAGGCACTTTGGCACGTAGGGGTAAGTGGGGGTGATGAAATACGCATACTGTCCCCCGGCAAGCGTCTTGCCGTTGCACTCGTCCAGCTCGCTCATCTCGCTGCAGCCTGTGTCGTGTGAGAGCTGCAGCTCCCCAGTCTCGGGGTCGTACGGGCCAAAGATTGGGAATCCGTCGAGCGCCCACCCGACTAGAGGAGACCTGTTGCCCCATGCAGACGCGCGTGCAGGCCACTGCGCCTCAGGATGTGCGGCAAGCCACCAGTCGGAGCGTTCCGGGACGGTGCCATTGAGCGACTTTAGCAGACAGATCGGCGGTAGGTGGAGATG
>ENA-UOXV01005843-UOXV01005843.1-marine-metagenome-genome-assembly--contig:-NODE-5843-length-13251-cov-5.961125_pt1 | contig 13251 bp, 15 predicted proteins | sample MGYA00238165_ERZ766961 | MGnify/ENA primary metagenome ERZ766961 (study PRJEB28924, sample SAMN03173240) | marine metagenome | biome: Marine; feature: Water; material: Subsurface seawater | place: North... | reverse complement strand
GCTGTGGTGGTGACCACCTTCACACCAGGTATGCTGGATCTGGCAGGGCTTCTTCACCAACGAAGCGGCTGATGGGACAGGTGGTGACCACAGAGGTCGAGGTCCTGCTCGCATGGGCATTTGCCGTTGGTCCGGGCCGGTTCGATGGTTATCCCAGCCCATTGGCCGAGGGTGAGGGCGAGCTCGTCACGTCGGAGGCGCGCTGCTGTTGGCACCCAGAGTCGGGTCGAGGCCTCGGAGCCGCCTGTAGAGGGACTGCTCGGAGCCGGCTCGGAGCCGCCTGTAGAGGGACTGATTGTTGTGTCCGATGCGCTATCGGGGTCCGGGCTCCCCCCCCTGGGCGCGGCGTAGGCTCCTCGCGGGGTGCCCTGCTCTCTAGGCGAGCAACCCCAGAGAGCTTTACATTGAGAAACCAAAAGTCATCACTAATACTTTTGGCGTCTCCTCGAAGCCATGCGCCGCGGCTACGTGTGGAGGGTCGCACTTGCCGCTCTCCTGGTCCTGTCAATCGCCGTCAGTCCAGCCCTGGCTGACGAAGAAGATGAGGAGGATGCAGGCGGTACTAAAGACCCTGGCTCCCTTTTGACTGCCATAGAGCGGACCACGGGGGGAAAAAATGTAGCAGCTGCCTCGGCGCGATCTGACCCCGGCATGTGTACCGGCTAGATGGCGACGAACAGGAGGCAGTGCAGACCTGGTCGGAGGGAAATTTGGCTGGAATCTTGTACGTCACCAAGTCCGCAGGCAATTGCGACGAGTACACGGTGCACCTCCGACCGAGGATCCTGTGCAGCTGCGGAGGGCTTGTGGCTGCAATCGCGATTCTTGAAGATGCGTGCAGGCTCAATGTGGCCTGAACATGTGCAGGTCCAAACTGGTGACACAGTGACGATTAATCACGCGGGCTTTGAGGATGTGACCCACAAGCAATTCGACTCCAACGGCAAGGAGCCGTTCAAGGCGCGCAGCCGTTCCCCCTAGTCCCCTTTTCCCTGATCGCCAGCAGGCGCTCACGTGCAAACGCCGGACCGCTCCGACAAGCTGTTCACCGCTTAGCGCGTATCCACGCTTCCCCAGCGCATGCGAAAGAACCCGCTCGACTGACTGCCGCTGCTAACGGGCGCAGGTCAAGCTCGGCTCCGGCACTGTGATCACCGGGATGGAGGAGGGCATGGTGGGAATGTGCAAGGGCGAAGTGCGAATGTTCCGCTTCGCCCCGCACGTTGCCTTCGACGACCCCAACAAGCGCTTCAGCCGCAAGCCTGTCAAAACGGGTGCGCTGCGCTGCCCACTCCACACTTCGCGCGCGGACTCCTCTCCCGCCTGCATGGCCCTCGCCCTCAACCCGCGCTCGCGCTCGCACCACGCGTGGTGGCGGCGGCGCGGTTCTTGCGCAGGGCGGCGCGCGGGGCGGCGCAGTGACGCGGGGCGTGCGGTGCCCGCGGGCGGCAGGCCAGGCGGTGCTCTACCAGATCGAGGTGCTGGGCGTGCTCCGGCCCTTCACGCTCCCGTGGTACAAGGAGGTGGCTGCTAAGCAGGTCGGCGTCCCCGGCCTCGTCGGCTGCCTCGTCCTCGCGTGGGCCGCGTACGAGGCCTACAAGTTCTACAAGCGTGCGCAGAAGCGCGGCAAGAAAAAGGCCAAGTGATGCCTCCGCCGCGCGGCCGCGCGCCCCTGCTGGGACCGGCGGCCGCTCTGCGCGTTTGAATGAAGTGACCGCCACGAGCAGTCCCCACGCGCCGCTGTGCCGGGGCCGGTGCGCGCGTATTTCGCACCCGTGGTGGGCTGCGATGCCGTCCGCTTTGACTTGGCCCGCGTCCACAGTGCGGGACGCCGGGGGACAGGGGAGTGCTGCGGTGTCTCTTGCTGCAAGGGGTCTTCGGGCACGGGCGGGGTGTCAAGTGGGGAAGTCGGTCGACGACGGACTTCATCACTCTCCCCCTGTGCGATTCCACGGAACCCATTCGTAAGCCACGGTCGAGAGGGCACGGGCCGCAACGTGCACGGAACCATGAAAGTCGCATGGCGACGAAAAAGAAAAACCTGCAGTTTTGTGTAGCCCGTGCCTTGGTAAATGCCACGCCTCCCGCCGTTCACGCCAAACGCGGGGTGTAGCTTGGAAGGGAGATGGCGAGCTTCAGCTTATCTGTGCGCGGTATCGAGCTCGGTGTGACACAGGAAGATGTCGAGCGCTTCTTCAAGAGTGTGGGAACCGTGTCCAGCGTTAAGTGCGCTGGGCCTGCGGCGTATGTGAACTACTCTGCTGGGGATATCGCTGCCGCAGTGGCTCTGAACGGCTCCACTCCTGAGTGGAACAAAGGCAAGCCTTTAAGTGTTAGGCAGCAGGCTGCTCATGTGGCAAAGATCGTGGCCGAGGTTCAGGTTCTGCGCGCGCCCGCCACCCAGCTGCGTGGCGCCCACACACCAAGCGAAAGCTAAGAGCGAATTCCCGATCCCGGCAGTCGATCGCGTTTTCCGTGTCCGTTCGCGGCATCCATTCCGGAATCGGGGAAAGTGCGGTGGCGGCGGCTTTTGGCAAGGTGCCGCCCGCTCATGCTTCCGTCCGGCCTGATCCATGTACCGAAGTCCCCAGGGCTTACCGAGTACATGCCCGTGGGCGTATGCAGGTCGGCAAGGTGCACTCCTTGAAATTGACGAACCACGTTCCGACGTGTGGTGCATTCATCAACTTCTCCAGCGGTGAGGCTGCTTCAATCCTTGCCATGGACCGCACCGCTCCAGCATGGAATCGTGGGGCGACCATCACCGTGCGCGAGCAGGACCTTGCAATCGCACGCAAGGTGCACTTTCCCACCCGACTCCACCCGCACTCGCACTCATCTCTGTATCCATACGCCCCAGCCCACACTTGAGCTAAGCCCCGTTTGTGACCCCGTGGGCACTTCTCGCAGGCAGCAACAAAGCCCATCGGCTCTGCGCTTGCACCGCCACCCGGCGCCCTCAAGCCCCCACTTCTCTCGAAGAAGCGACAGGCAAGCCCGTCTTCCATTGAAATTACAGCGAGCATTTTCCTTACCGGCGCCTCGTCGCACGAGCACACACGCACACACAAATGTATAAACGCAGGCCTTGACAGCGGGTTGTATTTGGCGCCAGCAGGAGCAGCTGACAGTCGGCGAGGACTCGGGCGGAGAGGACGAAGAGAAGGCGGGGACTGAGAAGCGGGTGTGTGTGCACGCTCGAGCTGCACAGTTGGAGCAAGCGGAAGCTGCATTTGTGAAACAGCAAGCTTCGGCGGCGAAGTGCTCTGACTGTGCGGAGACATTCGCGACTAGCATCGCCCTTGAGCGGCATCGTGCCCGCGGCTGCGCGCCTGCAAAAGCGCCAGCGCCTCAAAAGCGCCAGCGCGGCGATGAAATTTCGACCAAGGGTGGGGCTGGAGCTAGCGCGAAAGTGCCGAATGCGGGGGCGGCAGTGGTCGGGTTGATGACTGCCAGTAAGCGCCGCCAAGTGCAGGGCCAGGGTGACGTGGTCGCAGAGGGGGGACTCATGTCTGCCAGCAAGCGCCGGGAGGCTGAGGCAGCTGCGGCAGCTGCGGCGGCAGCAGCAGCGTCTACGGTGAAGGGCGCCAAGCAAAAGGGCGCTAAGCAGACGGGGGGGCAAAGGGGCGGTGATGCGAAAGCGGGAGCGCACGGCAAGGGCGCGCGGGGGAACTCTGTTGCCGGCCGGTTGGGTCTTACCGTTTTGGGCGGCGGAGGTGCTGGTAGGAAGGATGCAACACGAGCAGAAGTCAAGGAGGGAGCCGGGGGGAAAGGCAAGGCTGCAGCGGCGGCTGGTGGCAAGGGAGATGCGAAGCGGGGAATGGAAGAGATGCAGAAAGCCGTGGATGTCGTTCCCAAGAAGATCAAGCTCATGAAAGAAGTCGAGGTAACGAGCAAAAAAATCAAGCTGGGGGGAAGCCGGAGTGCCGAAGCAGAGAAGGGCAGGGAAATTGTTCCGGAGGTAATCGCCCTTTTCCTCATTCCACGATCTGCGTAGCAAGTTTAACCCTGGGCGTGAGGTTGAATGATTTTGAAGGCTCGGAGTGTGCTTCAGGTCAATGTTGAGGCTCAAGAGTCACTTCAGCCTGACGCGGAAGCGGTGGAGGACGCTGACGGTGCCGAGGAACTTGAGTTTGATGCTGATGAGGGGGTGATGGGCCAACTTCCGGTGTAGCACGTGCGCGCTTGGTACTCCCGTCTCGGCCTTCTAATCGTGCGGACCCGTGGCAGGAGGAAGAGGAAGGCGAGGGAATGAGTCTCGAAGAACTCGAGAAGTATGCTAACTCGCTTGAGTGAGGAACCAGAAACGGGGGCTTCGACGCGGGCATTTGCTGTTTCCACTCGAAATTCGGGCTGGATTTTCCTAGTCCAAAGAGAGAGCACGGTTTACACACGGTTTGTGCGATTTTAAAAAGCGGCGGAATGTGAGCGGTGAAGCGTGGCGGTAAAACTTTTTTAGCATCCTCGTCTCGCGGATCTGCGACGGGCAGCACACTTGCCCAGCACAGACCCGCCCAAGCGAGCAGAACCGCGCGAGAAGGCGCGTTCAGAAAGCAGCAAAGACATGGCTGACGCTGAGCCGCGCGAAGGCTCCCCGGCTAAGGCCGAGGACCGTGGTCGTTCCCCTGCAGGCGAGGAAAAGAAGCGCTCGCGCTCTCCTCGCGAGCGCTCGCCGCGCCGCTCCCGCTCCCGCTCGGGTGGCCGCCGCGACCGCTCTCGCTCCCGCTCGGGTGGTCGTCGTGACCGCTCCCGCTCCCGCTCGGGTGGCCGCGGGGGTGGCGGCGGAGGAGGCGGTGGTGGTCGCCAGACCGGCGTGGCCCTGCGTTGGAACGAGAAGGGGTTCGGGTTCATCAAGCCGGACGATGGTGGCGAGGACGTTTTCTGCCACTTCACAGCCATCTCAGGTACAAATATCGTTCCGACGGCTCCGCCCGCATGCGCCCGCACCTGGTTGTCGATTTGTGGTCCAGGCGTCCATGTCGCGCGCCCCTGCACGGGTCGTAGCGCTGCGACCTTCCTAACCACGCCAAAGCGTCTGCCAAAGCGCAGGGGAGTGAAATAGCGGGGTGCACGCAGATGGGAAGATGCTCCGCGAGGGTGACAAGGTCGAGTACACCAAGGTTTGGGATAACATGCGTAACAAGGACCGCGCAGACCAGGTTACTGGTGGCCATCCCGAGCCCGAGCGCGGCTACGGTGGTGGCGGCGGCTACGGCGGCCGCGACGACTATCGCGGTGGCGGTAAGAATTTTCCTCTCTACAGCAAAGGGGGGCTCGGAAACACAAATTCACACGCACTCGGGCGGGAACCCGAAACTGCGTGGCCGCGGCCCACAAGGCTGTGCAGGAGAGCCCTTGACTGTGCTCAACCGGGCAATCCACGCGTTGCATCAGTATCAACTTCCAGTCGTATGCAAAGGAATAGCGACTAACGTGCCGCTGCTCGGCAACAGGCGGTTACGACCGTGGTTACGACCGTGGTGGTTACGATCGTGGATACGACCGTGGTCCGGGGGGGGGAGGGTACGGGGGCGGCGGATACGCTGGTGGGTTCTCCTAGTGCGTGCGACGCGTGTCTGCTGCAGTGCCCTAGGAAATTGCAGGCTATTTAGCATGGCCTGTCCCCGCGCCGGGAAATCACCTACACATCACTGCTGATCAGTAGCTGACTGTCTGCTGCTGCCACTGCTGCTGCTGCTGCTGACAGCATGTCGTATGCAGGTGGTGGCTATGGCGGCCGCGATAGCTACGGCGGCGGCGGCGGCGGCGGCTACGGCGGCGGCGGCGGCTATGGCGGCGGCGGCGGCTATGGCGGCGGCGGCGGCGGCGGCGAGACGCGCCCGGGCGACTGGACGTGCCCGAAGTGCCAGGCCAACGTGTTTGCCTCCAAGAGCTCGTGCTTCAAGTGCGGGGCGCCGCGTGACGACCGTGGCGGCGGCGGCGATCGCGGGTGAGTGACGGCTCGGTTACTTGAGGTTTCTCGACGTGCGGTGCCGGAGCGCGCAAGGTCGGTGAAGGGAGGCTGCAGCGCGGTAGTGTTGGCGGAGTCGCAGCGGGGCACAGTGCCGCGACGGTTTTGCGGGTCGGCGGATAGATGCGCATGTCGCTGGATAGACGCGGGCCAAGTCGAGTGTGGGGTCGCTGGCTAAACGCAGAGTGACGAGTGCCGGTTGCTAGACGGAGACGAGTGTCGGTTGCTGAGACCGAGGGTTGTGCGCGCCTGACGCTAGCCGGACGCTTCTCTTGTCGCTCTGTCTGCGTGTCTGTCTGTCTGCCTGCCTGTCGCTCTGCAGCCGAAGCCGAAGCGGGACGCCTGCCGCGGGACGTGGTGGGCCGTTTGGGTACGGGCGCTGATGCGGCAGGCACAGGTACGGCGGTGGCGGCGGCGGCTACGACCGCGACCGCGGCTACAGCGACCGTGACCGTGGCTACGACCGCGACCGCGACCGTGGCTACGACCGCAGGTCAGTTGCCGGCACCTGTTGCCGGTGCCCGCAATCGCTTCGGCCGTGAACGAGACGCGGGGGCTTGGCGTCAAGCCTCACGCCTCCCGCGCGTCGCCAGCGCTCACGATCCCGGTCCGGCAGGTACTAGGCGGGCCCGTCGGAGTGAGTGCTCCCGGCTGAGGCCGTGCGGAGTGACGGCGGGTAGGAGGCGCTGCTTCCATCCGAAATCTTTTGGGCGCGCAGCCAAACTTGAACGTGGGTCGGCGTTGCGCTTCGCTGTCGGCCTAGTGTGAGGAGGTACAAGGAAGAGCATTTTTCGGCGGGGCTGCAGCACGTCGCTTGAGCGACGCATCCTTGAACCTGTGCTTGGACTCGGGACGTGAAAAACGTTCCTTGATTGAAACTGGCGGTGTGGAAATGGTCTGTTCGGCAACGCAACTGGCACCAGGCGCGTGTGTGCCAACGGTTTTAATGTCGAAAAACGTTCGCCCACGTTAGAGCATCTGAGGTTTAGCCGCAGCCCCCCACTTTACAGACCGAAGAAACCAAGACCAAACAGGCCCTTCTTGCCGGAGGAGTCGGTCGACACAGCCTTGAGGTCCTTGAGAATGATCTGGCCCATCTCGGCCTGCGCAGCAGCCTTCTCAGACTGAGCCTGGAGGTATTTGTTGAGATTCACCGCGACGTTGCCGGCTTCGTACATGGCGAGGTTCGGGCCCGCGGCAGCTGCTGCGCCGGGGTCCTCAAACTTGTTCTGCATGACCCACTCTGGGCTGCCGACGACCGGCGGGCCCGGCGGCGGCGGCGGCGGCGGGCACGCGCACTCGAGCATGCCGTTGGGGCTTGGGGTGATGCAGCCCCAGTCGCCCATGCACGCAGCGTTCTGGCAAGTGCCCTGCGCGCACTGCGGCGCCTGCGGTGCAGGAGTAGGCGGGCCCGCAGCAACCTGTCGCACAAAAATGCGTCACAGTGCGCAGCAGCGAGTCCCTAAACCCTAAACCGTTCCCGAAGCCCCACCGTACCCCGTCACTCAACGCCAACAAAAATCGCTGCAGGGCCTCCGAACAGCCTCCCGGGGCTGAAAGATTGTTGGGCGAAGGTCAATACCGCGCCGGCGTTCGCAAACGCGCCCTCGACGCTGGCCACCGCCGCTGCCGGGCTAATCTCCCCCATTGGCGCCGCAGCCTCCGGTGCAGCCGCCGGCGCAGCCTCCGGCGCAGCAGCCGGCGCGGCCTCCGGTGCGGCCGCTGGTGCGGCCTCCGGTGCAGCAGCCGGCGCGGCCTCGGCAGGTGCCGCCTCCTGGAGTGCGGGCTGCGCTGCCGGAACGGCGGGGAGCGCCTGGGCCACGACCGGCTGTTCTACGGGGAGCGCCTGGGCAACTGCCGGCTGCGCCGCCGGGAGAGCCGCTGCAAAAGGAACGGGCGACGTCATTCCACGTGGACATGCGCCGCTAGGCTCCGGCGTGTGGCTTTGCGGCTGCACTCGCGTACACTCGCACGCGAAATGCATAGCCCGAGGACGGGGAGGTACCAGCCACGGGGACGCCGGGCTGCGCCGCCGGGATGACCTGCGTATCGCGGTACGGGTTGGTGAGTGTTTATCCGCTTGGGCTGGCGTTGCAGCCAGTAGCGCCGGTCACAGCTGCGTGATCAGGGACAATGGCGGCGTGGAGGGCGGGACCTCCGCAACGGCAGGGGCCTGCTGCAGCGATGTCTGCAGAAGCGAGTCATGCGCGTGGTGGAAACCCTGCACAAAAATCGGCGTGATGAGTCCGCGTTCCTTGGCACTGCCTGGGGTTGTCACTTTGCGCAGACCCACATCCACCCTGCAGCAGCCAGCACGGCAGCACGCAACAGGTAGCAGCATCGCAGTCACAAACTCAAAGGATTTTTGGTGCACAGTGTGCTCACCATGTGGGTTGCAAGAGCGACGAGCACAACTGTGGCAATGAGCGGGCGGGCAGCCCGCGACCACGAGGGGACCGCGCCCCCTGTGGGTGCGACGAGCTCCATCTGCGGGAAGATTGGCTCCTGATTTAGCTCACACCCCTCTTTTTGCACGGAGTTGGCTGAAACGCAAACCATAACGAATCAAAGCCGAAAAGGAGTGTGATCGCCTAGTAGGCCGGTCTATTGGGTGGTACCCGCAAATGTTTTTACCGTAACTTGGAACACCGTGATTGGGGAGTGCAAGCGCCCCCTCGCGCATCATGCGCAGCACGCGCACACTTGTCGCGTGCTTGCCAGGACTTTCATGCCTCACTGCAGGGATTCATCGTAACTCGGGGGGGGCGTGGCTCCACGTCGATGCGTTTGCGGCTCAGAAACAGGAAGCCGCTGAAATGGACTCAGCTCACCGCAGATCGCAGGGACAGTTGGGTGGGGCCATCATGGCAGGCACGTCACAGTGCTTACAAGATGAGGCTAATGATGTAGAGCTCATTTGTTCTTTTTTCAGCATCGAGGGCGCAATATCCAGGTACGGCGGCGCAATATCCAAGGACGTGTGCGGCGAAACCAACGGCTTGCGTATCCAGCGTGGCTCGCTCGCCTGTGGCATCGCGGGTATGCAAGCCGATGAACACGACGACAGCTTTGCGGAATCGTTCATGTCCTCAGATTTTACCCAGCCTTGCGAATGCTCCGCACGGCTTGGGTCCTTGCAGGTTTCGGGTTCTGCATCGACAGAGAACAACCCGCCGGAATTGCTCTTTCTTGCCGAAGTTGACGACATGGTGCTGCATCCAGATACTTTACTGCACAATGCGAGTGCTGAAGAGTCGGTGTTGTGGGAGGTGGTCACCCGATCGTCCGACTGGTACCAATCTTCTATGCTTGACCAGGCATGGAACTGCGAAATCGTCGATCAGGAAGCAACTAACATGCTGCTGTAGGTGCAAATTACGGTGACCCTAATAAAATTGATGATGTGCATTGTGCGGTAGAAGTAAGCTGTCCTGTTTCTATGGGCGTCCGTAGCTGCTGGCTGGCGTCGGGGCCATGCCTGCCCCCCGACTATGCATTTCCGTGCAGTCAACACCAATGGTGTATCCGCACCGACTCGGCTGCCGAACATACCGCAGCTACCCGCTTGAGAACATGCATCTCGCGGCCTGTACAGTTATCTGACAAACATACTGTTGCGTTGTGGGGGTTGTGGGAGGACCGGCACACAGACTCTGGCTCAAAGTTAGCCCAGCGAGCTAACTTACACCTCTGCCGCATTCGGGGCTCGAAAAGGTGGGCTGGACTCGGACCCTTTCGATGGAAAATGTTTGGAGTAACCCCGCAGCACTAGAGTGTTCCGACAGGAATGCCAGCATGACTTGTCGAGAGGCCCACACATCTTACTTCGCCCCATAACCCTCTCACACATCACATCGTCCCTAATACACACCGTGGATGCTAGGTGCCATCTTGTTTGCCAGTTTCCGTTCTGCAAGCTCGTTTGGCGGCATGCAGCTGACGGCCGGGGAACGCCAGTATCCTGGGGCCTTGTTCGGCAGAGCCCATTTCTCCTTCCTGCAAAAAGGCACGGAAGGCACGCCGTCAGCGGAAGCGCGCTTAGCTTCATCGGCGCGACCCACGCAACGGTTTCTTCCTCACAGAGTATCGGCCGGGGGAACGGTAGGAGACGCACAGCTCCTTTGCGCCGTTGTTAATCTTCGTTAGAACCTTCTGCAGCTTCTCCTCACGCTCAAGCGGCGGAGTCATCTTGCTACGAATCCAGTTTGTTATCCAATGATTGCCGTCCAGCTCTGTAGAAACGGACCGTGTTCGTGTCAACCCGCTGCATGGCGCCTCGGCCAGGCCACGCAACAGCAGGAAACAAGCTCAGCGACCCTTGCCATGCTCAGGGTCTACAGGATCAACGGCTGCAGCTATAGCCCGGCAGGGAGGGTTGGGAAAGCTTAGGACGACAAGCATGAGCCCAATCCCGCGGCGCGCTTCCCCGCGGCACAACAGCCCACCACCCGGCGGCTGGGCCGCGCCCAGGCCACTCAAGCAGTAATCACAGGGACAGCGTGGGGGCCCGTCATTGCAGCACCCTGTGCCGCACCACCGCGACAAGTGTTGCACCTATTTCAACTCACGACTTTGGTCTGGGGTTCTCTGTGTGACCTGGCCGCATGTCCGCGTAAGGGTCCGGCATGGCGGAGGAGATCTTGCTGTGAACAGCAGTTCACAGCAAGATCAGCCAACTGAGCCAACTTTATCCAACGCGAAACTTTTGGAATCATTGGTTCAAAGGACGAGGAGCACGTGAAGAAGGCCACGAAGGAGAAGTTGCGAGGATGGCGCGGGCGGCGAAGAAAGCTGGAAAGGCCGGCGATGCCGTCAACTACATCACTCGCAATATGGCTATTAAGAAGCTGCAGGTTCGGTTCTGGGGCCCAACGCGAACATAGCCAGACAAACCGGGCTGCAGCAGTGCCAGCTGGGTTAGCCAGAGTTCATGAGTCTTCCATCAGCTGTTCCCCAAACGAAGGGAACGGGTCGCACCACGGAACGCAACCGCAAGTCTTCATTGCTGTACTTGCGTGATAGTGCGGGCTTACCATACGTGTGTCCGCTCAACGCTGGAATTGCACGTGCTTTGCCGGGCTCCCAGGGTCGACAGCCGAGTGCAGCTTCTCATCGTCCTCCTCGGCAGGTGTCACTTGCAGATTTTCGGCGACTATGCATCCTGAAGGGTGTGTATCCGCGTGATCCAAAGAAGAAGGTCTTGCCTGCGCCCGGGAAAGAGTGCGATGCGCCGCATGGCGTAGGCTGTGTCCTCGGAAAAGCTTGCCTGCTCGCCCGCGCAGCGGGCGACTGCGCGGGCGAGCACCTGACGACGTCGAACCGCCCTGTTCAGGTCAAAGGCAAAGACAAAACGTACTATGCGACCAAGGACATCCTCTTTCTGCTGCATGAGCCGGTGCTCACTAAGCTGCGCCAGATCCGCGCGCACAACAAGAAGATCATCCAGGCGAAGGCCAAGAAGGACGCGTTCCGCGCCAAGAAACTGCAGGAGCGCAAGCCGTTCTACGTGCTCGACCACCTCGTGAAGGAGCGGTACCCAACGTTCGTCGACGCCGTGCGCGACATGGACGACGCGCTCTGCCTGGCGACGCTCTTCGCGACGCTTCCAGGGACGGACACGATCGAGAGCGCGCGGACAAAGAACGCGCGCCGGCTTGTGCTCGAGTTCTCAAACTACGTGGTGCACGCCCGCTGCCTCACAAAGGTGTTCCTCTCGATCAAGGGGTGCTATCTCCAGGCAAAGGTGCAGGGGCAGGACGTGACGTGGCTCGTCCCGTACGAGTTTGGGCAGAACCTGCCAGACGACGTCGACTACCGCGTCATGATGACGTTCCTCGAGTTCTACGAGACGCAACTCCACTTCATCAACTACAAGCTCTACGGCTCCCTCGGGCTCAAGTATCCGCCGCGCGCCGACCGCGGCGCCGAGACCGCGTTTGCCGGGCTGGGCACGCTCGTGCTCGAGAGTAAGGGCGCCGAGGGGGCGCCCAAGCTGCCCGCGGCCGTGCCCGCCAAGGCCACGGGCCAGGGGGCGGCAGGCGCCGGGGCGAACAAGCTCAAGTCGCTTAAGAAGAAGCTGGGGTCGATGGAGCGCGGGGGCGCGGGCGCGGGCGGGGGCGCGGGCGAGGGCGGGGAGCAGGACCTCGACCTGGCCATGGGCGGCGACGGCGGGGCCGACGAGGACGGCGCGGGCGACGGGGAGGAGGAGACGCTGTTCTCGGGGCTGCGCTTCTTCCTGGCGCGCGAGGTGCCGCGCGCGCTGCTCGAGCTCATGGTGCGCGCGTTCGGCGGGACGGTCGGGTGGGAGGGCGACGGGAGCCCGTTTGGCGCGGCGGACGCGGGGATCACGCACCACGTCGTCGACCGCGACGCGCAGCGCCACCAGTTCCTGTCCCGCGAGTACGTGCAGCCGCAGTGGGTCGCCGACTGCATCAACGCAGGGCTGCTTCTCCCCGTCGCGCCGTACGGGCCCGGGCAGGCGCCGCCGCCGCATGTGTCGCCGTTTGTCGACGACGAGGAAGAGGGGTACATTCCGGAGCAGCGCAAGCTGGTGCTCAAGCTGCAGGCCGAGGCCGCGGGGCACGCCGGGGCGTTCGAGCCGAGCGAGGGCGCGGACGCTGGCGGCGGCGGCGACGGCGACGGGTCGGGCGACGAAGGCGCGGGGGAGGAGGAGGCGGAGGGCGACGCGGACGCTGAGGCGCAGTTCCAGGCGGAGCTCGAGGCGGAGAAGGCGGGCGCGGGCGCGGGCGACGTGCCGGCAGTCGGCGGCACGCGGGGCAGCGCCACGGCGCGCAAGCGGGCGCGGGAGGAGGTGGAGACCGAGCGGCGCCGGATGATGATGCCCAAGAAGGACAAGCGGCTGTACGACAAGATCATGTTCGCGAAGGATCGCAAGGCCCAGCGCGTGGAGGTGCTCAAGCAGCGCAAGTAAGCGCCGGCGCACGGGCGCGCGCAGCGCAAGGGCGGAGGGAGGTAGGCGGTGCGGGGAATACAAAAGAGCGTTTGATGACCTCTCTGCGCGATCCGCGCGCGCGCCGCCACCGCCGCCGCCGGGGTCGCTAGAGGCGCGCGCGGCCGCCGGCGCGCCGCCGGCTGCGGTGGGCGGCGCGCGGCGGCGGCGAGCCCGGCGCGGCGAGGAGCGCGTGGTCGGTGTCGGCGAGGTGTGCGAAGAGGCGGTTCCGCGATGGGAAGTCGGCCCCGCACACATTGCACAGCACCCCACCGAGCACGCCGCTTGCCCCGCCGCTTGCCCCGACTCCCGGCGGAGGCTGCGGCGGCGG
>ENA-UOXV01005839-UOXV01005839.1-marine-metagenome-genome-assembly--contig:-NODE-5839-length-13253-cov-6.574481_pt1 | contig 13253 bp, 17 predicted proteins | sample MGYA00238165_ERZ766961 | MGnify/ENA primary metagenome ERZ766961 (study PRJEB28924, sample SAMN03173240) | marine metagenome | biome: Marine; feature: Water; material: Subsurface seawater | place: North... | reverse complement strand
TGCCCGTTCAGGGTGGTCAAAATCAAAAGCTCCAGTGGAGTGCAGAACTAGTTTGTTCAAAACGTGCGCCTGCACGACACGATATGTTGGCAGTCGGAACCGCAGATGGACGGCTGCGTGTTGTGGATCTGGATTCGGGACGAGACATTTTCTTTGCGCAGATCGCGTCTGAGGCCGCTGCTGCCGCCCACGCGGTCGCCCAGCATGGAGCTGAGGTAAATCCGTCGCCTTCTCCGCACTGCGGTGCGGCTGCAGTCGCTGTCGCTCCGTGCATCGCGTTTGAGACCGAGCGCCCTGTATCTAGGTATGGGCAGTGGCAATGTCTCCCAACGGTGGAGTAGTGGCGGCCGCGTGCGAGGACCACTCGTGGCAGACCCTTGACGTTCTCAGCGGACAGCCACTCTTCCGAAATGATGGTCACACCGGGAGGGGAGGCTGTACCTGCGTCACTGACAGGTCACCCTGTCCAGCCTATCTGGCCTCGAACCCTTAGCTAGGACACTGTCGAGCGGCTGAGCATCTTTTGGGTGGATGCGTGTGAGGATCTTCCTTCAAGCAAGGGTGGATCCGTCGCGTGGAGTCTGAATGGCACGTTTGCACTGCAGGTGGGGAGACATCGAAGAAGTCCACGCCATGTGCCCTCTCAATGGTCATTCTGCAGGGATTCGTGCGATAACCTACTCCCCATGTGGACAATACCTCGCGACCGGCGGGGAGGACAAGGTACGCGGGATGGAAAGAGCATGAAATGGAAATGGCCTGAGTGGGGGGAGGGGTAGCCATCGTGTCTCAGGAACCGAGATTCCAACAGCATGCGGAGCTCAGTGTAACTCGTTTATGTTTATTGAGGATGATGTGTTCTTCCAACAGGCAGCCATGGTTTGGAATGCTCAGACAGGAGCGATGGGGCGAGCGCTGCAGAATCCAAACGCAGTTTGTTGCATTGCCTTCGTCGGTCTTGGTGAGATTTCTCACCTATCCACTGCATTTATTGTTGCAGCATGTGACAGTAACCAATTCACTCCATCTATCCAGATGCTGGTCGCCTTGCAAGTGGGTGCGAGGATGGCAGCATTCATCTCTGGGACATTGAGTCAGGTATCGTCGTATCGTCCGGTGAATTCGATATCGGAGTTGGGCATCTAGTGTGTAGTGGCCATACAAAAGTCAAAGATGAGACTGTTTTGGCGTGGCGATCTCGGGCAACCCCAAATCCGTCATGGGGGGGCTCAGGAATTCAGGAAGAGTGATTCTGATAGGAGGGGTGTGGGGGAGGGGGGGAAGAGGAGGGGGACCCCGAAGGTAGCAGGAATCGACTTTTTGGATTCCTTAGAATCTACCCAGAATGCTGTTCTAGATTATTTGTATTGCTACCTACTTACCATCACCCGGAGCCAGGGGCAATTCTACAAACTCTGGCTCACTACCCATCAGTCCTCTCACTTTGTGTCGCTCCTGACGGGTATCTCCTGTGCATCTCCGAATTCCATGCTGATACAAACCAAATTCATGACGAAATTCGGTCACCAGACGGCGCCTTGCGAGCGGTGGCGGAGGTGCAGCACTTCGTGTTTGGGCAATTGACAGGGCAGAGGTGAAATTGCAGCCCCGCCTTTGTATTTCAGCCTCATCACAAGGGGTCAGACACGATGATACGCCGTCTCGTGTCAGTATTTTCATTCTGGCTGGATTCAGCTCTCTCACGAAGTGCATTTGTGCAGCCCCTTCGGATAGAGGGCGGGCACGATGGTTCAGCGCCTTGTGTCGCGTTTTCACCCGATGGACGCATTCTCGCCAGTGGCGGAGAAGACTGCTGTATCGTGGTAATCGCAATCCCCCTTCTCGACGTGAATAGAATGAAATGAATACGCGATTGCGAAAACCGAATCTGTGCCATCTGTTCGCTTGAATGCATTGATTGCAGCGCACGTAGGAATGAAATGGTCGACTTTGATAATTATTGTCGTTGTAGAACTTATTTTGAACAACTCGCAGCTCTGGGATGCTGGAGGTAGTGGCGAGCGTCTAGTACTTCAAGGACACAACGGACAGATGCCCTGCCTCTGCAGGGAGAGAGGAAACGACTCTGTATTCATCAAACATCCTGAGGTTCTCCCAATCCGTCTTGTGGAGAATCTGGTTGGACAGACCGAAACCTTGATGCATCTCACTTTACGATGCAACGCAGTGCGAAGTGGTCGGGCACGCTTCTTTCGTCCAGAGTGTGGCCTTTTCGCCGGACGGCCGCGCCCTTGTTTCTGGCAGCGCTGATGGAACCTACAAGGTATATTAGGGACTTCACCTTCTCCGGCACGCAAGCACTTCGTGATTTTTTGCTGATCTGTGAATTACATCGCATCTATCCTGCAATTCAGGTTTGTTTTGTGGACAGGTCTGGGAGACGGCGACGGGGGCACATCTACACACATTCGACGCAGGTGCAAAGGTTTACTCAGTTGCATTTGCACGGGGAGGTCACAACCGGTGAATCGACGACGCGGCACCTATTTCCGGCTACGAACCCATCTACTGTAAACCCTTATTCGCTTCTTCGAAGTGCAACTTTCTCGCTGCGCATGTGCCTCTGCCGATTGGAATACAACGTAGCACGCTCGTGGGTGGCGGGTACAAGTCTTCACACTGCAGTGCCCAGGGACCCGTCCTCCTTTGGTCTCGCATGGCCCCTAGTTGACGACTATTCTATTCAGTACAATTCTATTTTCTCAAGCCGAATCCATGCAGCGACTGCAAATGAGAAGCGAGCAATCAATCTCAAGCTCTTGACATTTATTGCGCCACAACAATAATGAAAGCCGTCGCAGCAATGCAAACGGTAGGGAAGCGATCGAGCGTCCCGTCCGCTGGTCCCTGGCACTGCCATCCGGCGAGCACGGCTTAAGAGGTCTCAACGATAGGCTCGGCGCGCGCCGGCGTCGGCGCGGCGCTGGCCTTTCTGTCTGAGGGGGGAGAGGCATCAGTTTTGGCCTTTTTGGCGTCAGCTGGCGTCTTGTCTGATGCGGCGGCTTCAGCGTCGGCCTCACGCTTCTTCTTCTTGCCAAAGACACCAAGGGTTTTGACAGGCACCGCCGCGTCGACACCTGCAAGGCCAGGCCCGAAGGTCCCGACACTGGCTGAGCTGCCCATACCCGCCGAAGCTGCGAGGGCCTTGAGTGCCTCCGCGCCGAACGGGTTGGCGGCGGCGGCGCTCGCACCCGAGGCCGATGCACCCGAGGCCGACCCAGCGGCGCCCTCACCGATCTCCTCCTCGGCCTCTACCCGCGCACGCATTTCGTCTGCGATCGCGTCGATTTCGTTGCGCTCGCGTTCCGCGGATCCCTTGGATTGGGGATGCACGGAGGATTCCGGCACAGACGCGTGCGGGTCCGCTGGGTCCGGCAGCGCCATCAGGCGGTCAAGGTTCGATACGCGCAGCTCGCAGATCCTGACCGCCTCCTTGTAGGAGCGGATCGCGGCAGGGCGGTCCGGCGTTGTATGGTTGATGGCAACCATGGCCAGCAGGTGGTGGATCTCAATCAACAGGCGGTCGTCGGGCTTGCAGGTCTCGGCACGCAGCGCGAGGCACGCCTCGTAGTCTGCGCGGCTTGCGTCGAACTGCTCGTTGCGCAGGTTGATATCGCCGAGGTGCGCATAGATGTCCGCGAGGCGCAGCGGGTCCGCACACGGGTCTTCTTGCTCGTAGATCTTACGCGCCACATCCAAGACCTCCCACGCCAGCTGCATCGGATCGTCAGACAGCTCGGGCGCGTCTGAGTCACCACCCTCCTGTGATCCATCTGCGGGCGCCTTCCCTGAAGCAGCACCATCCGCGCTTCCCTCCTCCCCCTCCTGTCCCTCCTCCTCCCCCTCGTCCTCCTCCTCGTCCTCGTCTCCCTCGTCTCCCTCGTCCTCCCCCTCTTCATCCTTCCCCTTCGGAACCTGGCCCGACGCTGCACCGTCCTGCGTGCCGCCCTCAGAATCAGGCGCGACACCAGTCGGGACTTCCTTCGGCACAGTCCCGCCCAAAACGTCCTGCCCACCCTCCCGCTCCTCCCGCTCCTCCACCTCCGCGAGTAGCGCTCGTCCATACTGGAAGTACGCGTCCGCGCATTCTGGCGCGAGATCGCCGTGCAGCGCAGCGAGCTGCTCAACCACCTCGGACAGAAGCTCCGCGGCCTTGGTGTACTCTTTCGCCTTGTACAACGCCACGCCTTCCCGGTACTTCTCATTCTGCATCACCAGCACCACACCAACATGTCAGTGCCAGAAGAGGCGCCAGAACTATGCGAAGCGGCGTGGGAAGAGGTACACAAGAGCTGTGGCTGTTTCGGCTGCGGAGTGTTGCTGCTGCGAAGCAGCCTGCTGCACAGAGCGCTACTTCGTTGTCGCACTGTGAGGCGTCCTGTAAGTTATCCCTCGAACAATTCAGGACGCACTGACTTTATGACTGTGCCAACGCTGTCAAATTCCCTGCTATGCTGTAGATGATGCTTGTTCGTTCGCTGGGAGCGACGACCGCCCGGGACCAGTGCCAGGGTCCTGAGTGGGACTGACCGTTTTGGGGGGAGCAGTAGAAGATGAGGAAGCCATAGTGACAGTGGCGCTTGGACCTTGGACTAGGGCGAAGGGGATATAGGCGCCCGAGCAGGTGGTCCTTGTTTGCGCACAAGCTGTTGGCGCCAAGTGGAAAAGCCCGTCCAGTCGCCCAGATTACACGAAAGCTCTCACCACATATAAAATATTGCTACAGTATTGGAGATATGTGATTTCATCCCACACGTGAAGCCGCGAGCAGCCGCGCAGACCAGCAGAGCGGCGCCCGATCCGTGTGACCGCCGCGCTGCGCGAAGGTCATCGGGAAAACACGCGCTCCCCACGCGTGGTGGAGTGCAGAGCGTGTTTTGTAGGGAAGGGGAACGTCCGAGTGACTCCCTGTAGGCTAGGACACGGGCCCCTGGTGGGCCCCTTTCGAAGGGCGGGATCGTGCAATGTCGCGCGGGGCCGGAGAGATGAAGGTGAGTGACAATGCGGTTGCTGAGTACTGCTCGCGGATATTCCAGATCCGCAAGACCTGCTGGTCGATGCTCGCCGACCGAGGCTTTGAGGTTGCCCCCCGTCCGCGCGGCGCCTCCACGGCGCGGCCCCTGGTTTGCAGCCGCGTGACTGCACTTGGCATGCCCGTGGGCACATTGAGTACTGGTGTTTTCCCGTGTCGAGTATGCCACAGTCGTGGCGTACAGCAAGGTTACGGCCCCTGTCGTGGGCTCCAGGAAAGACGGTGCATGGGGACCCGCTTCGGCGGTTCCCTTTAGCAAGCGTCCTCGGCTACGGCTGCACTGTATTCCAACCAAAGTAGTCTCCCTCCATGGGCATAGAAAGTCGGTGCGTTGCACGGGTTCAGAGATGCTGTGAGGACCAAACAGATGACGAGACTGAGGGAGTGTGGTTGCCATTTCCCGCCGGATTGGCGCCCCTCCCACATCTGATTACAAACGAGGCATTTGTCTGAGCATCTCTAGTTGAAGCCGGATGGATCGCATTGGGCCTCGTTGCGCATGCATAGTGATGATGTCCTTCTGCACGACTTCGGGCAGGTGTCGAAGAAGGATAGCGAGGAGACGATGAGCACTTTCCGCGAGAAGTGCACGCAGAGCGGTGCAATTAGAGATCCGAAACTCCTTACCATGCGCGCTGCCAAGGTCTGAGCTGCCCCAGCCGGTCACATTATTTTGTGAAGATTCTATGTGTTGCTGCTGCGAGTGCGCTGTGTACTGTGTGCCGAGCGAAAGATGCTGTGAGGACCAAACAGATGACGAGACTGAGGGAGTGTGGTTGCCATTTCCCGCCGGATTGGCGCCCCTCCCACATCTGATTACAAACGAGGCATTTGTCTGAGCATCTTGTCAATGGCGGTTTATGGTATGAGGTAGAGAGATAGACAGAGAGAGGAATTTCGTGGAAGGTGGACCAGGCCAGTAGCAGTGGCAGTCCCTAGCTCAATTCGAGTGCGGCCTTCGTGGCCGAGACGCTCATTGTATTGTTGAGCAGGGCTGCTGCGGCGTCTGACGTGGATCCTTCGTCTTCTGGCAGGCGGGTCCTGCAAAACGGCGTGCATTGGTTCTCTTTTCTGGACGGTGTGCTCCAAACTTGGAAACCCGTGCCATGCGCATAGCGAATTGACATGGCCGCAGCTATTGCAACCCTTAGACCCTTCGATGCTGTGAGGACCAAACAGATGACGAGACTGAGGGAGTGTGGTTGCCATTTCCCGCCGGATTGGCGCCCCTCCCACATCTGATTACAAACGAGGCATTTGTCTGAGCATCGGGCCCATGGTGGCAAAAGGGTAAAGGATTGCTTGCGCATGTTTTCGTCGAAGCTGAGTCAGAATTACTGGATTGCGGCAGGGAGGACAAGTTTGCGACTACGCATGCAACGAATACTTTTGCACAGATCGACGAAGAATGGAAACTCGAACGCATGAAAACCAAAACCGACTCGCTCACTGTGGTCCTCGTAATCCACAAGAACATGACATCTTTCGCCAAAAAATACCTCGTACAAGCGCACTCGGAACGTCAGAACGCGGATCAAGATAAAGATCGCAAGCGACTTGACCTCAATGTGTTTTTTGAGGTGGAATTGGTGGTGAACATCATGGAGCACGAGATGGTACCGCGTCACACGCTTCTAAGCAAGGAAGAAAAGAAGGCGCTGCTCGCACGTTACAAGGTGACAGAGGAGCAGCTCCCGCGCATTCTCCTTTCGGATCCTGTCGCCAAGTACCTGGGCCTCAAGCGTGGCCAGGTCCTCGAAATCGCCCGCGACTCGGAGACCGCCGGGCGCTACACAACGTATCGAATCTGCCTTTAAGGGCGCCTCCCGCGCGCCTCAGCGCGAGGCGCCATAGACAGTATGATTTAAACCCTGTAAATGACATCCCATGGTGTCCGCAACGCAGGGTGGTTTCCAGCGAGAGTGATGGGTCGCAGAACTGCAAGCTGTAGCGCCAATGGCCACAGACAGGATCTCGCGTCCAACACCAGCCCGATGCCAGGCGTGTTTGCACTCTCTTCCCTCTCCCCTATCACCGCTTACGACTCACTCTGGCATGGCACTATGCATTGCCACCAACCTCTCCATCGCTCACTTGCTGTCCTTGCCCACACCATACTTCTCTTTTGCGAGGTTCTTGAGACGCTCAATCTCCTCGGCCTTCTTCGAGAGCGTCGTCTTCTTGTTCATTTTGTGCGGCTGGTAGTACAGCACGATGAGGTAACGGTCCAGCACGTGGAACCCAGATAGAGAGTCACACGCCGTTTTGGCGTCGTAGATATCCTCGTATACCACAAACGCAGTCCCGCGCGTGTCCTTGGTGTTCCCCCTGCCGCACGCCAGCCATGTCTTCAGCATGCTCCCCACCGCGTATCGCAGAGAAGGCAACATGGACTCGAGATTACGTGCAAGTGCACCAGGCCGGGGGGTTGCGCACTTGCGGATTTGGCGGATCGCGCCATAGCGGCCAAACAGATCGTAAAGTTCCTCTGGGGTGATCTTGAATGGCAGGTTCCGCACGAAGAGGATCCGGTTCACCTCTGGGGGAAGGCGCGACTGCAAGGCGCACAAGAGCACTGTGTCAGACCCAGACAGCGTGCAGACAGTATTGGTGCCAGTCAGAGTGGGTGCACAAAAAAGAGTCGCGATGAACAGGGGACTGGGCCGCTGGCCCCGCGCGCTCAACAACCTGCAGCTTCCGCTCAGGGGTGTCCCGCCGCCAATTTGACACCTATCTCCTCTACACGGTGCTGAAGACCGAGCACACAGAGATAACTGGTCTCCGCTTCTTCTTTGTCTAACTCAGACAGCACCAACCCACCAGCAGCGCGAGCAGCACAAGCAGCACAAGAAGCGGGTGGTCTCTCATGGCTTCAGCGCGGGGGTTCGGGGGCACAGGAGCCTCGAGGAAAGGGCGCACACATTTTGCCTCCCCTTCATACTTGTGTGGCCACCTTCCATCTTGACTGCTGCCCTCGCAGAAACGTGCCCCTTGCGCTGCCCTGCTTTCCCTCGAGAACACGATGTCGTGGGCGGAACTTTTGCCGTGGGCTGAGTTTTTGATCAGTTTTATATTTAGTCGACTTCGACAGTCGCGGGCCGTTAGCGTTCAGTAGGGTGAGAGGGACCGGCCCGACGTGTGTAGGAGTACGGGGATAGTCTTCCTGGCCGCGCTACTTTTCGCGAGCTAGTTGGCTGCGGCGACGTCGAGCGGTAGGGTCAGTTTTTAATTTTCGGGGCACATGGCGGAGGAGCAAGGGGAGGAGCAGGTGGAAACGACGCCCAAGGTCGCCCTTTCTGACACTGGTCTGTTCTACCTGCTGTACGCAAACGATTCGGGGCACGCGGTCTCGTCCAACGCACAAGCTGATGTAGAGAACGAGTTTTTCGCTCGTATGGAAGCCGCAGCAAGCAGGTCCCTCCCCAAGGCCGCTAGAAAAAGGCTGCTCGCCACTGCTGGCGCGTGGCTGGCGTCCGCGCCCTCGCCGTGCATTAGGCTTGGGTGAGCGCGCTACGCAATGCCGGTGAATATTGGGTAGTATGCGTTTCACATGTAACGCTTTTCGCGGTCTGGCAGTGCCGTGGAGGAGCACGTGGCAACTTTATGTCTGCAGTCAGCTGCCAGGCGGGCAATCTCGCGGCAGCACTTTGCGCACGATAGATCAGCGGCGATCACGCTGGAACGAGTGTACCAGGGACATCGGGGCCGGCTGCTAATTTACGAAGAGGCGCAGCTACGGCGGGATGCTGAGGCAAGAGCAGCATTCTGGGACGCTAACGCCGTGGCGGTGCAGCGCATGTGGAAGGGGTTCTACTCGCGCAAGCATGTCCACAACTTCTATCTCCGCAAGGCATACCTCGACTCAGTCGCCGAGCGTGGGCAAACCCTACGCATGCAACTTGCAACGCATCACGCTCGCATGGCTGAGGCTGCAGAGGAGGCGGCTGCGGAGGCACGACTCGACAAATTTGAGGGCGTTGTGTCTTCGCTGCACCACATGCTCTCTACGGCTACCACGCGCGGGGTGTACAACTCGCCGTACCAGCATCTTGCTCCGCAAACGGCGTACGGCCTTCCGATCGAGGAACACCTGAAAAACGTGTCCAAGGGTACGCTGAGGCAGACGATCGAGCTCCGTACCGGCGTGGCGCACGGGAGGCAACTGCGTGGATCCACAGGGCCCCAGGTCTGGAAGTCGTCGGCGCCCCCGACCGGTGCGCCGTCGCATGCGCCCAGCTCTGCAGCGGGAGCTCGCGACATGGTACCACCCGCCTCGGCTGCTTCTGGTGCACAACTCTACGCTTTCTCGACGAAGCCGATCAAGATCTCGCGCCAGGATTAGAGCTGGCCATGCATTTCGTCGCCCGACGCGCCGCGCCCGATTTAGGAATGTAAAGAATCGATATAGCTTTCCTAAACGAGCAGAATACGATCCCGACCTGATTGACTGTGTCCCCGATTCTGTTCATTTGTCCATTATCGACTTCAAGGAGCGATGCTCCTCCAGTCTCCGCGCCACTGTTGCACTCCTGTCTTGCGCTAATCCCGTACAGAGGGGATCCCTGCCGCAGTCGCTGTAGCATCTTGTTCTAAATCTAAACTTGCTGTGCCGCCGAACCATCCTCGCATGCCACGGGTGGCGCTCTTTGTCTTATTTGCCAGGGCCGCTCGCGGCGAGTTCTTTTTTGCATTCGGCATGCGACTTGCACGCAGCATAGTCTGCGCGCAGTCCGGGGTCTTTTCAGTACGCTGCGAGCAAACGTCTGTCCTGATCAGGATTTCTCCGACGCAAGACGGGGTAGGTTGTTACACGCGCGGCTTTCTGGGCAGTCGATCTTGTCTGTCCCGCCCCGGAGAACGCAGTGAACACAGCCGGCCTTGCCCTTTGCACCGTCGCAAGTCTTGACATGAAATTTGATGAGTCTTGCATCTTGGTCCTGGGCACAAAATGCAAGATCTCAGAATGACACGTCGCTGTGTCACGCTGGGGGCTCCACGCCCAGGAGCTGGCGGTTCCAACCTCTTTAGACTTGTCCGAGAGGAAGCGGGGGGTAGCAACTGCACTAGCCACCATCCTGGTAGCGATTCCTTTTGCTTGGTTGCACGAAATCATCATGCTCGACTTCAGCATTGCGCTTTTCTCGGTGTCTTGTCGAAATTTGCTTGTTGCTAGATCCTGGCCAGTTACGCCGACTGTGAGAGGACCAGAAATAGCACAGCACAGCATGATTGAAAAGCTATGGGGTGTTGCTACCCCGCTGCAGCATGCAGCAGAACAGGCGGTATCGGAGCGCGATTTGCTCTTTCTGGGGGTCGCTCGTGTCTGCGTCCTTGGAACCAGCTTGCAGAACCATTGTGGGCGCCTGAAGCGCAGTCAACCAGTTGCTGCACATCATGGTACGCGATCTGGCAGGTGAAGCTGTTTGAAAGGGCTCGCACCTTGGTGGGCGAGAATGGGTTGAGGTGTTGATTCCTGGAGCAACGCGAGGAATTGCGCTCCCTATGGTCAAGCCTGAAGCTTGACCACCAATTCTAAAAAAAAAAGACCGAACGTCTGCATATCTCTCAAAGGTAGCCAGTGGGCTTCAGGTCTGGGAGACCTAGCGTGTGCTTGTATTGAGTCACAAGAGGAGAGAAAGTGAGAAAGGGCACACGCGAGCGACGATTCACGAATGTGGAGAAAGAGATGCTTCTCAACCTCTTCCAAAACACATCGCACCTTTGGAAGGCGCCGCATTGGGCTCCACGCGGCAGGTTGCTGCTGTGAGAGATTTATTCACCCGCTGCACGAGTGAACACACGCTACCCTTTCCCGCACTGACACGCCGCTTCGCAACCGCGCGTTCATTCATCACTTGGATGCGAACATGCTGCCACCAACTCACGACGCGTGAGCGACGCATTGGCTTGCGGGCGCGGGCGCGGGCGCGGGGTTCTCGAGGGCGCGGGTACAGGGAAGGTGCTCACCCGGTGAACTCTGAGAACTCTCGACGGTAGAGGAGGGTGTGCGCGTGCCCCGTGAGGACGGCAGCACCCATGCCGAGTCCACCAGCAAGGGTCCAGAGTACGCACTGACGCGGCCCCGAGGTGCACTTGAAGAGGAATCCCGTCGAAGCCGCGCCGATGACAGGATTCAGCGTGTCATCGGCGTTGCGGTAGTAGGCGGAGAGTCGCTCCGTTGTAGTGAAAAGGAGCGCGAGTACCCCCAGGTTCGCACCGAACACTGGAGCGCGCTTTGACACCGCGTTCACGACCGAGTTGACCCTCAGCTTCGATGTGGTGAGGTTCAACCCCTTCTGCATCCCCTCCACTGTCCCGAGCGCGACACCAGCCCCCACACCTGCCAGATAAGATGACCCCGAGTAGAACACGAGGTGTTCTCCGAAGCTTCGCTGCCGCTCCTCCTCCTCGAACATGTACTCGGCACCTTTGGCCATCGGCTTATACTTGACAGGACCGACGCTTGTATCCCCCGTCAGCGACGCCACCGAGGCAAGGTCGATGTCTTTGAACTGTGTCCAGGGCACAGTCTCCACGTCAGCGAGCCGGCCCACAGCCCACTGCGCCCCTGCGCCCCTGCGCGACCCGCATGCTGCCGCCCTGGACAGGAACCCTCTCCACGACTGAATTTGCACCGAATAATTCGCACTGTAATAAACCTTGGATCTAAGCACGTTCGCAATCAGCAGGAGTTGCACTGTTGCACTCCCCCGACTCACGAGTGCAAGCCTCGAGGCAGCACTCTCCTCGCACCCAGCAAGGAGTAAGATGTCCCACTAGCACCCCTTATCACAGCAAACCGGCCATTCTTCTCAAAAGATGAGAGGTCCGGCTTCCGACCCCAGTAGGCACAGATGCCGCTGCCGCTGCGCTCCATGCGAAGTCGCACGCTTCGGGGGCTAGCCGGTGCCGCATGCGCGTGCCAGCTCAAGATGGGAGCAGTAGCAAAAAGCATACGGGCAGGCCCGTGCAATCACGTGATAGTAGACTGAGAAAACCAGCCTTGCTTGTCCTCGGAGAATGGCAATGGCGCGCTGCACCCGGGACCCCGCTAACCACAACCCGTGAGATGGTGAGGGTGCTGTACACACTTGCTCGCACTTTCGGATGGGATTCACACCGAATCGAAGTCAGGGAGTGATCCATCGAGGGCTTTAGACTCCGCCGGCGACGGGTTCGACGGCGGGTCAACGAAAGAAAACGATTTGGAGGCCGCCATCCTGCGAGGAGTGGCGCAAGCGACGAGCACCCGTGAGCACAAATCACCTCGATGGACGGATCGGTTAGCTAATCAAGCATAGAAGTGGTTGTAAAATCATGCACAAATCAATTCGAAAGTTTTCAAGCTGGGTCCGCCACGAAACGATAGGAGGGGGGCTCACCTGGTCCGGCGCTCTCCGGTGACCCCCGAAGCTCCGCCCGCCGTTCTGCCTCCTACTTTTATGTTTTTGTTCCCACGGTTGCGTGCCACATGTTCCGGAGCCCCGGCCATTGCGTGCTCAAGAGCCGCGTTCTGTGGTTGCCAGCCCGTTTGCGGGACCCTAGCGCGGCGCACTTGATTAAGCACGGTTTCGCGTGCCATGTTCTCCTTGCTGGGCCGAAACCCCTCGTAGTAAGATTTTCCTTTACACACGTGTGCTATTGGTGCTGGGAGGCAACACAGACCTTCGGTGCCGAGGGATCCGCTTCAGCGCCCAAGAGAGCGTGAAACTGTTCTGGAATCCCTGCTGTTTTGCATCCCCCCTGCGCGCAGTCGCGAAAGCCCCTCCACACGGACGCTCGTAGCTGGGGCTATGCAACCTGTGGCATTCAATGCGCCCCGCCCAGCTGTTGATGCTGATACCGCACAAACTGCAGGGCAGGGCCTTCGATTTGTCAGGCATAGCGGTGGGCACCGCCGAACGCAGAGGCGCAATGGAGGCCAGCACCTTTGCAGGGTGCCCGGCTGAGACGGTGGGACAAGCAGGATGGACCAGGAGCGCTCAGCAGCGACATGCTGGGCGGGCTTGCGTTGTGCGACGGAGGTGGGCGTCAGGGGCGCTGCTAATGGCAGCGATGCTTTTGTTCTGCGCACCGGATGGCGCCCGTGCACTGCGTCCTAAGCGCGACAGCGAGGGCGGAAAAGGCGATGAAGACGGAGAGGGCTTCAGACCGCAGATGGGGCTCAAGAATCAGGGCGGGCGGGGAGGGCGTGGAGGGT
>ENA-UOXV01005837-UOXV01005837.1-marine-metagenome-genome-assembly--contig:-NODE-5837-length-13256-cov-16.173699_pt1 | contig 13256 bp, 8 predicted proteins | sample MGYA00238165_ERZ766961 | MGnify/ENA primary metagenome ERZ766961 (study PRJEB28924, sample SAMN03173240) | marine metagenome | biome: Marine; feature: Water; material: Subsurface seawater | place: North... | reverse complement strand
TTCAAAACCGTCCTCGCGTTCACCGCTCTTTTCGGATGTGGATTCTTTCTTCGTCCCATGGTATTATCAGTGCGCGAGACTTTATGAGGGAGTCGTCGCGTGAGGTTGAAGAATAACGCATCGCATGTGTGATGCGATCAGAGAGGAAGAGGAAAAAAAAGTAAAGAAATTGAAAAAATGGCAGTCAAGCACAAAACAAAAAATATCTAAAATCCATCCATCTCTCCTGTGACTGTAACAGAAGATACCAAAAACTACAGAAAAAGAATAAAACTGTCGCACTCCTGAAAAAGAAACCTTTGCGCGGAAGTATCGCGCTACGAAAAGAGCGCGCGAAAGACCAGACGCGAATTTGCGCTGTCGTTGTTCAAACAGAGCGCACCAAGTCGTCGTCCGAAAGACGCGGTAAAGTTTTTCGCGTTCGGGAGAAGAGATTTCAGTGCAAAATCTCTCTGCTGACGAAAAAAAAGTCAGAGATCGAGAGATATGTTCGCGTCGTCGCGTAAAGCTTTACCTTTGCTCTCGTGGTTTTTGTTCATCTTCATCGCGTTTCATCACGTGTGTCAGAAAGCACACGCGATGAAAGAATCCACCACGATTTCTCTCTCCTCGCAAACGCAGAAGCACGATATGTTTGACACCTTTGGATTCGACTCGAAATCGAGCTCGATGACGTTTCAGAAATTAAAAATGAAAATTTTAGGCGGAGAAGACTCCGCGACGCCCGCGCGGCTTCCAAAAGTCTACCTGAGTTTGTGTCCTTTGAATGAAAACGCAAACTTGGCGAACGAGGCATCTGCAAGCGATGCGAACGGCGCTTGGTGCGAAGTGAGCGTGGGGAAGTTGAACGAGACGAACGCGTGTCGATTCGTGGCGTTCGCCGGAGAGGAGGAGGAGGAGGAGGAGGAAGAAGAAGAGGAGGCGATAGGAGAACGACGAAGGAGAAGCGGTAGGAGAAGAAGTTTACTCACTGGCGGCGCGTATGGCGATGGTGATGACGGGAATGTGGTGTTTGAAAAAGAATACGCGCCGATGCAAATCAAAGTGAACGAAAAGAAAGTGTACGACATCGCCTTTTTCACGTGCGATTCAAAAGGTACAACGATTGAAATAGACGTCGCATACGAGACTTTAAACGGTGGGAAACACCACTTAAGCACCGAGTGGCAACCAGTAGTGAGCGTCTTTTTGTACATTTTGTTGTGTTACGTGATTTTCTTCATGTTGCAATTGACGCACACGATGTCGATGTGCGCTATATATCGCAGTCAATCCGTCATATCCGCGTTGCACTACGCAATGTGGACGACACAAGTTATGCGAATGATACATGTGAGTATATCCTTTAATCATTTCAATTACATCGACGTAAATGGGACTGTAAATGATTCTTTTTATCATGGCGTTATCATCTGTTCGAGTTTGAAGGAAATGACGTTTTGGACGTTGTTACTCGCCATCGGCGGCGGTTGGCGAGTGACGTCAAATCGAGCGTCGAGAGAGCGGAAGATCATCGGTGGTGTGACTATGTTTATGATATTCACAACTAATCTAGTCGGTCAGATGAATTTAGGCATACGAACGGTCTATTTCGTTTACGCTTTGACGTATTGTGGCGTCATATCAATGACATTGTATGTGAGCTCGAAAACCATACGAACGTTGCACGAGCAACTCGAGATTTTTCGACGATCTGGGGCAACCGAGGAAGAAGTTGCCAGAGCGCCCGTGAGAACGAAAGAACGAATGTACCAGACATTTTACGTCGCGTTTATTGTGTTTTGTGGACTCAAAATTATGAACCAGATTCTTTCCACGTATTTCGAACGCGACCACGCTTGGGTGCAATTATTCTTCTCGGAGTTTATCGATATGATGCTGTGGTGTTTCTTGCTCATTCTCTTCAGGCCAAAAGACCAGACGTACACGACGTCTTTCCCGGCGAATGGGTTCGATCCTTTTGGGTTCGATGCTTCAGTTCGAGCCGCAGAAATGGGCGTTCATCCGCGAGAAGGTCTCACGTATCTTCCTGACATTTACGTCGCCGAGGTATCGGCGGCTTCAAAAATCGAAAGAGAATTTCTTCACCGAACTAGAAATGATGATGACGTCGTGGTCGCCGGAATAGCATCGGACCAATCGTCCGACTCTGGCGGAGCCTCTCGATCGTCCACATCTGTGGATTCTATCGAATTATCCGCTCGAGGCGTGATGTCAAAATCCGCCCCCGCGGAGGAATCTTCCACCTCCACTCTGAGTTCTCTCGCCGACGGTGGGGCCGACGTCGAACAAGGCCTCGCATCCCAACAACATCAGAGCATCAGAGCTCGAATGAACGTCTACGTCATCGAAAACCCACCGACGACAAAAGGAGACGGTGCCCCGCTTTCAGAATCCATCGCTTTAGCCATTAAAATCGACGACATCGAAGCGCACCGCGCGCTAGAGAAACGAGAGAGAAGCGTAAATGAAGCCTCCGCCGCCGCCGCGGTATTAGATGAACAAGAAGAAGGGCACGCAGCAGCCGAGTAGAAGTCAAAACGAGAAAACGATCAAAATGTACTGTTATTTATATTTGTAGATTCTAACTGTTGTATTTACGTGCTATTTATTATTTAGATGGTTGTGAAGATGATTTCCCCTCTTAAAAAGCTCGCACGATTTTCCCTACTACACTAGAAAAAAGACTTTCACCTCACGAAGAAGTAAAGAGCGAGGGAGCGCGCGTAAGAGAGAGAGATTGGCATCATGAATTCGCGAGGGAGGGAAGACGACAAGAACAACGGCGAGAAGGACTCATCCTCCGTCCACTGGGGGAAAAGAAGGTTCGAGAACGGGGAAGAAAAAATCACGCAAAATCACAAACGAAAATTACGCAAAGAAACGCCGTCGTACCACGGCGGCGTGGACGATGTCACGCGACAACGCATCGAAGACCGAAAGAAGAAACAACCCGGACACAACAGAGGGATCGAATCTTTAAACGAAAAACGGCACGGACGAGGAGGAAAAGGAGAAGGGCGGTTTGATAATAGGAACAGAAAGAGCGGCGGGAACGGTTTACGAGGATTCGAAGACGAAGAAGACGACGGAGAGTGGGAAGAGACGCCGGCGAGACGAGCAAGGGATAGCGGGAACGAGACGCCGTCTTTGAGGCACCTCGACGATTCCAACGAAGACGACGATTCTTGGACGAATAAAGCAAAGATGGGATCGATTAGCCAACCGAGCGGCGGCGGGAATAGAAGGAGCGGGAATAGCAACAGTTCGCATAAGTTTTCCATGCGCTTCGAGGCGGACGACGACGACGACGACGATTCGGTCGCAAAGAACGTGGTAAAAGCGACGCCTTTGACGGCGACGCCGTCTTGGAAGTCCAACGAGTGGATGATGGAGAAGATTACGAAGAATCAAAATCAATTCGTCAAAGAAGGAGATAAACTCACGGTTGTCGAAAACGAAGACTCGCTGGACGTGCTGGAGAATCAACGGATGGAAGAAGAGGCGAGGGAGGAGAATCGATTAGGGAATACAAACAAAGATTTAGATCGCGCGTGGTACGACGACGACGAAGGTGGGGGTGGACACGGCGACGCCTTCGATCCGTTCGGAGAAAAAACAGACGTGAAGTCAAAAGAACGCTTCGAGAGGAAACAGTTGGAGTACGCGAAACGGTTAACCAGAGCGGACGGGTCGTTGATGACGCTGGCAAATTCCGCGCGATTTTCACAAATTCATAAAGACCACGCGACGTGGGAAGAAAACAGAATGTTAACGTCTGGCGTCGCTCGCGTGAAAGAAATCGATTTGATGGCGCAAGACGAAGATTTCGGCGAAGAGAAGGCGATTTTGTTAGTGCACGATACGAAGCCGCCGTTTTTGCAAGGGAAAAGAGCCTTCGCGAAAGCGCAAGAGGCGTCGTTGCCAGTGAAAGATCAAACGAGCGACATGGCGATGATTGCGAGGAAAGGGTCCAACTTAGTTAAAGAAGTTCGAATGAAAAGGGACGAGAATAAAAGTCGCGATCGGTTTTGGGACGTGAAAAACTCGAAAATCGGCGACATCACCGGAACGACAAACGAAGAAGACAAAATCGCGGAAGAACAAAAGATGAAAGAAGATGAGGAAATGCGCAAGCGTGGGGAGAAGAATGACGTCGTTGGTAAAGACGGCGAGATTGATTTCAAAGCGGATTCAAAGTTTGCGGACGCGATGAAGGAAAAATCTGAAGCCCAATCGGATTTCGCCAAGTCAAAAACGATGAAAGAACAGAGAGAATTTTTACCCGTGTATAAGTGTAAAGCAGATTTAATGTCGGTGATTCGCGAGAATCAAATTGTTGTCGTCGTTGGTGAGACTGGATCGGGGAAAACCACGCAAATGACGCAGTACATGCACGAGGCCGGGTACACCACGTTTGGTATGGTTGGGTGCACGCAGCCGAGACGAGTAGCCGCGATGTCTGTAGCGAAGAGAGTTTCCGAGGAATTCGGGTGCGAACTAGGTCGAGAAGTTGGGTACGCGATTCGTTTTGAAGATTGCACGAGTTCAGATACAATTATCAAGTACATGACTGATGGCGTCTTGCTGAGAGAAACGCTCAGAGATTCCGATTTGGACGAGTATTCCGCGATTATCATGGACGAAGCGCACGAGAGAAGTTTGCACACGGATGTACTTTTCGGTATTTTGAAGAAAGTTGTCGCGAGGCGAAGAGATTTCAAGTTAATTGTTACGTCAGCAACGCTAAACGCATCGAGATTTTCGGATTTTTTCGGTAACGTTCCAGTATTTAACATTCCTGGCCGAACGTTTCCAGTTGAAATCATGTACAGTAAAACGCCCGTGGAAGATTACGTGGAAGGCGCCGTGAAACAAGCGTTGGCTATTCACATGTCTTACCCTCCCGGTGACATTTTGCTTTTCATGACTGGCCAAGAAGAAATTGAAACCGCATGTTACGCGTTGGAGGAACGTATCGCTGAGCTCGAAGCAGACGCCGAAGGGCAGACGAAAATCCCTCCGTTGGCTGTGTTGCCGATTTATTCGCAACTGCCTTCGGATTTACAAGCAAAGATTTTTCAGTCCGCGGAGAAAGGGCATCGTAAGTGCATCGTTTCTACGAATATTGCGGAAACTTCGTTGACGCTAGATGGCGTGAAATACGTCGTCGATACGGGTTACTGTAAGTTAAGTGTGTATAATCCTCGAGTAGGTATGAACGCGTTGCAAGTGTTCCCGTGTTCTCAAGCGGCGGTGAATCAACGTTCGGGAAGAGCCGGGAGAACCGGTCCCGGAATAACCTATCGCTTATACACGGAAATGGCGTACAAATACGAGCTCTTGTCGACGACTGTTCCGGAAATTCAACGGACGAACCTCGGCAACGTCGTTTTGCTCTTGAAATCGCTCAACATTGAAAATCTGTTAGATTTCGATTTCATGGATCCGCCGCCGAAGGAAAACATTTTGAACTCAATGTACCAGCTATGGATTCTCGGTGCGTTGGATAACGTCGGCGGCTTGACAAAACTTGGTTCGAAAATGGTCGAGTTCCCCGTCGATCCTCCGTTAGCCGCGACTTTGTTGAAAGCCGAATCACTCGGGTGTTCCAACGAAATCTTAACCGTCATTTCAATGCTCTCCGTCCCTTCCGTTTTCTTTCGCCCGAAAGATCGCGAAGAAGAGTCCGACGCCATGCGCGAAAAATTTTTCGTTCCAGAAAGCGACCATTTAACGCTTTTAAACGTCTATCAGCAATGGAAAACGAACGGTTATCGCAACGATTGGTGCAACAAGCATTACATTCAAGGTAAAGGCATGAAGAAAGCGAGAGAAGTACGCGCGCAGCTCGCGGATATCATGAAGTCGCAAAAGGTGCAGTTGACCACGTGCGGCTCGGATTGGGATGTCTGCCGACGCGCTTTGTGCGCGTCGTATTTCCATCAAGCCGGTCGTTTACGTGGTATCGGCGAATATGTGAACTGCCGAAACGGTATGCCGTGTCATTTGCACCCTTCCTCTGCGTTGTACGGATTAGGTTACACTCCCGATTACGTGTGCTACCATGAAATCGTAATGACGAGTAAGGAATACATGCAATGCGTGACGGCGGTGGAGCCAGAGTGGTTGGGAGAATTCGGGCCCATGTTTTACACGCTGAAGAAATCACACTCGTCGTTGGCGCAATCGAAAGCGAAGCAAAGAGAAGAGAAGGAGAAGATGAAGATGGAAATGAAGCAGAAAAAAGAGCTCGAAAACGCAGAGAAGAGGAAAATCCAGGAGAAGATGGAGGCGAAGATTGAGAGAGAGTCGAGAAAGATCGTCACGCCAGGAGGAACTGGTTTACGCGCGAGTGGTGCGTCGTCTGTTTCCGGTGGTGGCGGCTCGAAGTTTCGAACGCCGTCCTCGAAACGGCCCGGGACGGGTGGGAAGACGCCGAGACGTTTCGGGTTGTAACGCATTGACGCATTCGTATAAATAATTAGAAATTGTAGAAAGCAGTAGTAGTTAAAAGTTTTAGTAGAAAAAGTAAACAACGCTGAAGCTAAATATTATATATATATATCTATGCGGAAACGCTCAACCGTTTCAAGTGTTCCATGAACACTTGCAAACTCACGTCGTCGGTGAAGATTACATCGCTTCCACCGGCGTGTCCGTACGGCGAGCCTTGCGAATTGTGCGTCGCGGACGGGTTCAATTTAGCTAACAAAAATCTCGCCTGCGACCCGTTTTGATCGCAATCGACCAATCTAGGTACCGGGAACCGTTGGTTTAAGATGTAATTCGCATCTTCTTGCGGCATTTTTAACAACTCTGCGAACGCTTTGTGTTCTTCTTGTTCTTGATATTTCGCCTTGCGCCATTGCGCGATGGTGGAGCCGTGGAAAACGACGACGGAGAAGTACGCGTCTAAGAGTAAGATTCTATCCGGCGCGACCGAACAGACGTCCAACAATACCGGTTCAGGAGGCCCATTGAAGGAATACGCGGTCAATGTCGGTTGAATCATGACTAAAGAATTCAACACGTTTTCGCGCCATAACACTACTCGAAAATACGCGGTTTCGTCCGGCGAGTTGTTGAACACTTGCACGAATTGCGATCGACGCAAGTTGAACATAAACTGCGGAAATAAAGAGAACTGCGGAGCTAACTGGAAAGAGTGCGGATCTTCTTTCCTATACTCGCCAAAGCGTTGACACGCGCCTATTAATTTTCTATCTAACCACCTCGTCGCAGCTGGGCCGTCCATCTCGTCGTCTTGTTCCATTTTCCACGTCAATTGTCGAGCGATCAACACAGCCGCGGCTTCTTGGTCGAAACCCATGGAGATTTCCGGAATGTTTTGCCCGCTCGTCCATCTGCGAGTGGTGGTGATGACTCTCAATCGAGTTTCACCGGTCGGTAACGTTGACGTGCAGTGAAACTGTAAGAAAAACTGAGGCGCGCTTTGATATTGTTGCTGCTGACCGTAGGGGTTTTGACCGTACCCGCCTCCACTAGCTCCGTCTGGCTTCTCTTTCGCGACCTCAAAAAACACCGCCAAAGTCGTGTTCCTAGTCAGCGCGCACATCTTCCAAGCGGTTGTTCCTCCATACCCAATGCTCACATCCGCGACATTTCCTAAATGTCGTCTCGCCGTATCCAACGCCGCGCACGGACCGACGCATCCCGCAACCTTCACGTCTCTCGAGGTGATCACTTCGAAAATTCCATTCGAATGCACTTTTAGCGGCGTCACTTCGTCCGAGGACGACGAAACGCTTTCTGGACTTGGTTCTGGTTTGTTTTGACTCCCGTATAATTTCACAAACGATTTCTTGAACACCACGTGCGAGAACGATTCGGCTAAAACAACCGCCCCGCCGGTTTTTTGCGCGCACCCTTTCATTTCGGCTAATCCAACCTGATCGAGCGCGCACGCAAACACGTCTAAAGAGTGGCCATTCGCGCACAACTGAGTCGCAATCGCGTCGTATTTTTTCTTTGCTTTTGTAAATAAAGGCGCTTTATCTTGCGCGATATCTTTGTGCGATCGAGTCGCATTTTCCAAAGCTTTCGGCACGATGTTACCCGGACCCTCTGTACACGGCCCGCCAACGAACAAGCACGCGCGTGCCGGGTGACCGGAAGGACATCCTAAAGACAACAACGTAGATGCGACGGCTAACGCGGTCCCCGTGGCACGATTATGTCGACTTTGTGGCAACGGCGCGAACGGGTCTCTCGCCAACTCTTCTAAAATCGCCGAGAACGTAAACTCGCACTCAGACAAAGGCACTAAAAACGACGAAGCTGGATTCGTTTGTTGATACGGTTGTTGTTGTTGTTGTTGTTGTTGCGTGTTTGGATTTTGATTCTGACTCTGATATTGTTGTTGTTGCGGTCCACCCCCACCTCTCGAAAATGTCAACTGATCCCTAATCTGCGCGGACGTGTGCTCCTTCCCGCCTCTAAACACGTACGATTTCGGACAGTCCGCAAACTGCAGCTCGTGCACGTGCACGTGCGTCCCGAACGATATCAACCCGACTAAAGAATCTTCCGGCAGCAAACTCAGCGCTTGCGTCAAGCTCGCTTTTAAACTCGCCAACTCTTCATCCGACACGCACACGTCCACCAGGAACAAATACGCCGGCGGCGGCGTCACTTTGTTCGGGTTGATCGTATAATCAATCACCAGATAATTCGGAAACAACTCCGCGGGTAAGTTCTGCTCGGTAATCCCCGCGTAATGCGGCGGAAAATTGTTCCTCGCGTGGCAAAACGGGCACACGAACAGTTTCGAGTTGAAGTCGATTTGCGCGTAGGGGTTCAAACACGCCGCGCACGCTTTACACCGCACCGGTTCGTAAGGCACAACCTAAAGCGTATCGAGAGAAGACGAATTGTATAAAGTCAGAAAAGAACAGAAACGTACGCGTTACGACCAAAAATATGCGCGAGAAAGAGAGAAAGAGAGAGGTATTCATCGGATGTCGATGCGCGCTCTTTTTGCTCTTTTTGTCCGTTTCCTCCCTCTTCTTGGAGGAAATTGGATCCAATTCAATCCGCTCTTGAGTTGTTCTCATAGAGTGAGAGACAGAGAGAGAGCGAGCGCGAGAAGACCGAAACACGAAACGACGGAGCGTCGTCGGCGGCACTGCCCTCTCGCGGGAATAAAGAAATACCGATCTTGATATTCTCATCGTCTTAAAAATGTCTTAAAAACGTACCGGCACGTCCTCGATGTGTTTCAGCGGCGTCACGAGCGCGCCTAAAGGGACGACGCATTTCTGCGCCGATTGGCGATCGTCCGGCCACGCGTTCAGGGAGAATCGAACGCCGTCTTTGTTTTCCAGGTCCGACCAACTCGTCGTCATTATTATTACGCGTCTTCTCTTTGATACGTCTTCTTTAAGTTGTCTTTATTCGTGCAACGATTAATTTTGAAGCTTCACTCGAGAAACAGGTGCCTTAATTAAACGGACCAAAAATGAGCAAAAAACGGTTCAATTTACAGACAGAAAAAAAATACACCAAGAGTTGGTTGACATTAAGAAGAAGAAGAAGAAGAAGAATGGGGAAAAAGTTATCTGGAGCGCAGAAGAGGAAGAAGAAGAGGGAAAAGGAAGAGGCTGTTGAACGGGCGAGAGCGGATGTGGAGCGTTTGAAGCTCGGGCCGACGAAGATATGGACGGGATTGGTGGTGCATCACAAGGATGTGTTTGTATCGCATGTGCTTCCGAAATTGAATAGGAACGATCGGTTTTTCTTTTCAAAGGTGAATAGTGAGAGTGAAGATGTGCTTGCGTACGCCGGGGTAGACGTATCGGGAGTTAATGTTACGGAATGTTCATCCATCTCGACGTTGGAATGGGCGTGGAATCACTATCCCTGGGGAAAGAAAGATGGAAGAGTGATAGATCAAACCTTGTTTTGCGTGCAAGTTGCTGCAACGAACAAACTCGAGTTCCTCAAGTGGGCGAGAGAAGAGAAACATTGCGAGTGGGATAAGTGGACGATTAAAGTGGCAGTAGTTATAGATAATCTCGAGATGCTGAAATACTGCTTCTCTAATAATTGCCCGTATGATGAAGAAGAGTCGTGCATTCACGCTGCTGCAGATGGAAAGCTAGACTGTGTTCGATTTCTTTTCGACAAAGTGAAACCTTCAAGAGAGACGGAAGAAAAAGCGGCACGTCAGGCAGCAGGAAAGGGTCGCATAGACATCTTGAGATATTTCGTTGAAGAACGAAAGATACCTGATGTGGTAATGATCGCCTGTGTGGCAACTGTTATGCAAAGTGAGGCCGAATCGATTGCCTCAAATACTTAGTCGAAGAGGCGAAAGTGCCTATTGACTACTGGCAACTCGTCGCGGGAGCTCGTTGCTACGAACACCTCGAGTGCTTACACTACTTGCAAGAAAAAGGGTGCCCAGAACCAACGGACGAACAATACGCCATGATTGTCGAGATCATAGAAAGGAAGCAAGGCTCTTAGAAGAATTGAGGCAGCAATACCGGCGGAAGACTGATACAGAGAGAGAGAGTATGTCATACATTTTTACCTCAAAGTCCTCAACAGACCACACAAAATAAAACACAACAAATCATGCCTGCACACTCGTCGTAAACGCGAAGATTCGTTTTGATCGTCATCATGAGACGACGACGACAGTTGCTGTTCGCGGACTCGATAAAATCTGCGTTCATGCGACGCGTTTCTGAGACTGTGTCGTCGTCGTTACCATCGAGGAGCATCGACGTCGTTTTAGACGCGAGACAGGAGGAAGTCGTCGAGCGTTTATCGAGTTTGTGCGACGACGACGAGAACGACGAGAGTGATAACAACAACAACAACAACAACAACAACAACAGTACCAGCGGAAAAAGAAGAAGTAAGAAGAGCGGCGTGTATTTGTACGGATCGCCGGGCCGAGGAAAGACGGTACTCGTGGACAGTTTCAAAGATGCGTTCACGAACGAAGAGAAGAAAAAAATCAAGTCGCTTTCGTTTCGCTCGCTCATGGACGAGATGCACGAGAACTTGATGAAGATACGAAACGTGCGAAATCCAGTGCGAGAGATTGGGAGTCGGTATAAGAAAGCGCACGAGGTTTTAATCGTGGACGAGGTGGAGGTGACCGACGTCGCCGACGCGCGGATCTGGAAAGCGTTCGTGGAGAGTTACTTAACGGAAGACGACTTGGAAAGCGAGAAGAAGAACACGAAGAAGCGGGAGAAGAACGCGAAGAAGAGAAACATATTAGTGTGCACGTCGAATTTTAAGCCGAAACAGTTGTATAAAGGTGGGTTGAATTGGAAGAGTTTGTTGGTGTCGGAGGTTTTGAGCGAACGTTTGGATGCGGTGTCGTTGGACGGCGAGGAGCACGAGTCGCCAGAGAAATTTCGAGACTATCGAAAAGCTTCGTTCGCCGCAGAAGAAGCATCGGCACGTAAAATCGAGGGAGAGACGTCGTCGTTGTTGTCGTCGTCGTCGTCGATGATTTTCGGGGACGATGCCGACGCCAGTTTACGACTACACTGGGAAAAATTGATGCTTTCTTCGAAGAATAGGTCGAAAAGACACCATCATGCTCTTTCAGATCGATTGGAAAAAGATATACAAAGTGCAGCGACGAGCATCGAGGCGAACGCGAAAGCGGCGTACTTTGATTTCGCCGCTTTGTGTGGCGCGAACGCGAAATGGTCTCCGAGAGATTACGAGAATCTTTCTAAAGCGTACGAATTTGTGTTTTTGGAATCGATACCGGTATTAGACGTCGCCATTCTCGGTGAAGACGTCGTCCGGCGCTTCGTGATGGTCATCGACGCTTTATACGCGAACAAAACGAAGCTTTACTGTTCATCGCCATCGACGAAGAGCATAGCCGATTTGTTCCCGCAATCATCATCAACACCGTCGCGCGAAAACTCTTCCTCCTCAACAGCAACGGCAACGACAACGTTCGTATCCAAAACAGGAGGCGCCTCCGGGCGAAACGCGACCATGCTTTCCGAAAATATCGAATGGTCCGCCACCGGTTTAACCAAAGCCTCCCTAGCTGCGTTGTCCTCGGGGAGTTTCACGGACAAATCCAAGCCGAGATGCCAGTCGCGTTTGTACGAGATGAAAACCGAGGCGTACAAAAGAGACCGCCCGGCGTAGTACTAGTAGTACTAGTAGTAATAGTAGTAATAGTAATAGTAGTAGTAGTACGCGAGAAGAGCCAACAACAACACACACAAATCGTGCGTGATGGTAGAAAAAAAAAGGGAGTTGGCGGCAAAGGGTTTGTCGTCGCGCGTGTGTTATTAGACAAAAGCTGCCTCTTTCCTGCTTAGAAAAGATGACGTGGAATCGCTGGATTTTCCTCCACAAAATCACTCTCGTTTTTTATCAGAACTCCACACACACGTACACATGTTTGCCGTTACCACGACTCCCACTTCGCTTTCATCCTCCGCGACGAGAAGCTTGAAGAATAACAAGTCGTCGTCTCTTTCGAAGCGCGCGAAGTGTTCCTCGATTGTTGTTTCTTCTTCTTCTTCTTCTTCTTCTTCTTCTTCTTCTAAGATGGATGAGAAATTCGATCGCCGGGAAATGTTAAAGAACGCGTTGGTCGCCTCGGTTGGCGTCGTCGCGGCGACTCCGATGCCGGTACGTTCGTTCGTTCGTTTGGTTTTACCGATGATCAGTAAACGCGTTTTTATGTGCTTCGTTGTCTTTCGTCTCGATCATCAAAAGGCGGAGAAGGAAACCCGACGCGAAAGCGCGTTTGTGGGTTTGATCTCTCACTTTTCTCTCTCGTCTCGCGCACTCGAAAGGTGAGAAAACGGAGCAAAAATGTACTGACGAAACGTTTTTTTTTAAATCTAATCTAACGACCACCAGGCGCTCGCGTTGTTCGGTATCGGCGAAAAGTCGGACGCGAAGTACGAAGAGGACACCAAGGAAGTCATCAACCAAGTTCGCGAAGTTTTGGACTTTCCGATGGGCGCCGACGGGAGAGAACAGTCCATCGAAAAGACGAGAGCGTTGACGAACGAGTGGGTCGCGAGGTACAGAAGATCTGGGGATTATTCCGGCAGACCGTCGTATGGTCTCACGTATTCCGCGTTGAACGCGGTGTCTGGGCACTTTAATAACTTCGGGACGAAATATCCGTTTCCGGCGAAGAGAAAGGATCGAGTTTTTGAGGAGTTGACGAGTGCGGAAACCCAAATTTCCCGAGGTCGCTAAATAGAGAGAGAGAGAGAGAGAGA
>ENA-UOXV01005836-UOXV01005836.1-marine-metagenome-genome-assembly--contig:-NODE-5836-length-13259-cov-6.638822_pt1 | contig 13259 bp, 19 predicted proteins | sample MGYA00238165_ERZ766961 | MGnify/ENA primary metagenome ERZ766961 (study PRJEB28924, sample SAMN03173240) | marine metagenome | biome: Marine; feature: Water; material: Subsurface seawater | place: North... | reverse complement strand
TTTAAAATAGTTTAAACTATTTATTATATTCATCTAAAGCAAATTCTAATCTATCTTGACCCCAAAATATTTTATTATTCACAACAAATGTTGGGGCACCAAATATTTCTTTATCATGTGCTTCTTGAGTGACAGTTTTTAATTCATTTTTTATTTTGGGGTCTTTAATACCATTAAAGAAATCATTTGAATTAATTTTACATTTTTCAAGAATAGACTTTAAAATTTCTTCATTAGATGTGTCTAGATCATCTTTCCAGCTAGCATCAAACATTTTGTTTATGTATAAATTTTTAACTTCATTATTAATAAAAAGATAACCACGCATGATATTTAATGAATTAATAGGAAATTTAGAATTCCAATTGAAATCAAATTTATTTTTTTTTGCAATCAAACTACAATCACTTATCATATGTTTTAGTTTAGATTTTATAAAAGCAGGTGCAGTTATATTTTGTAAATTATGAAGACCACCAACTAGTACTGGCTTATAATTAAAATTAACACCTTCTATTTTTTTTATCATTTTATGTGCTAAATAAGAGTAGGGACTTATAAAATCAAAATAAAAATCAATTGATTTAGTCATATAGGTTTAAACTTTTGGCATGAAAAATTCTTATTAGCCAATAGACAAAAATACCTAAGGGACCAATTAAATAGGTAATTATAAGTGGAATTACTAACATAACTTTATTCATTGATAATTTTTGAGAGTCTTTAACTATCCAGCCTCCCGTAAAAAGATTTATAGATATAAAGTGTATCCAAAAAAGTATTAAAAAATAATCATCAGAAAATAGATCTGACAAATCATCAATTCCTAAATAAAGGTTAAAGTTACTAATAAAATCATATGAATTTAGGTAAGATTTATAAAGCACAAAAAGATAAGTGCTACCTAGTAAAAAAATTGGAACAATAGAAGTTGTTATATACCTAGAGAGATTAGAGTGTGAAAAAAAAATTAAAATAATCCAAAATGGCAAAACTCCTAAATTGACCCAGTAAAAGAGCATATCAATTGTAAAATAAGTATAAATTTGTTCGAGCATTTTAAATATATATTATATTAGATCTATCCATGATTCCTATAAGAAATAAAAAAAAAACATTAAAAGTTACTGTCGAAGAAATGAGAAATTTTGCATTTTCTTATGTTGAAAAATATGCTCCATCTAAACAGCAGCTTAAAACTTACTTATTAAAGAAATACTTAAAGATAACAGTTCCAAATGTAAAAAAACAAGATGTTACAAATTTAATAGATGTTGTTCTATCAGATTTAGAAAAAAATAGATTTGTTAATGATAAATTTTATTCAGATAGTAAAGCGAAAAGTATGATCCAAAGAGGCAGTTCTATTAACAAAATAAGAAATTATCTAATTGGCAAGGGAATTAATGATGAATTTATTAAAGATACTGTGAATAAAATTCAAGACGAAAATTCCGATCAGGATTTTTTTTCAGCAATAAAAGTTTGCAAAAAAAAAAAAATTGGGCCAGCTAGGGCAGAAGACAATAGAGCTTTATTTTACAAAAAAGACATATCATTATTAGCAAGAAATGGTTTTGATTTTGAAACTTCAAAAAAAGTTATGGATATAAAAAAAGATGATTTTCTTAAAATAGTTAAGTTATTTTAATTTTTTATTTTTTTCTTCTTTAATTAAATAGTTGATTTTGTTTTTAATATAATTTTTGACAAATACAAAAACTAGTAATCCAAAAATTGAAACTGAAACAATAATAATTGATATTATTCTTATTTGTTCGTCCATTACAAAATATTTTTACCTGTTAAAATTAAACTAGGATTTTTAAAATCTTTTTTTCCATACAAAATTTCTTTTTTATTAAAATCAGTAATGTTTCCTCCAGCATGTTTTAAAATCGCATGTCCAGCTGCAATATCCCATTCACAGGCTCTAGCCTCCGCAACATATCCATCATATTCACCAGCAGCTATTACACAAAATTTTAATGAACTTTTCATTCGAACATATTTTTTTACATTCAATTCTTTGTGAATTTTTTCGATTTCTGGCTTTATCTTATTTGAATAAGAAACAAATTTGATTTGATTTTTATCAAAGTTTTTGGAACTGTTTAATTTGATTTTTTTTTCGTTGGAGAGTTCAAAAGCTAATTCATTACCATACGAGTAAAACATCCTTTGTTTTGCAGGAGCATAAATCAAACCACAAACAGGCTCTCTATTTAATATTAATCCTGCATTAATTGTAAATTCATCAAGATTATTGATATAATCATATGTTCCATCTATAGGGTCAATTAACCAAAAGTTTTTTAAGTTGTTGTTAGATTTGTTGTCTGAAGCTTCTTCTGACACGATTGGAATATTAGGTGTTAACTTTGCTATTTTTTTAGTTATAATTTTATTAACCTCTAGATCACCATTGCTTACAGGTGTATTATCTGATTTCATTTCTTTGGTGAGACCTTTATTTCTTAGCTCTAAAGATAATTTGCCAGCATACAAAAAAGTATCAATTAAATTTTCAACAACTTTTTTAATATTAACTTTGTTCATTTATCTTTCTTAATTTAATATTTTCAGCATTTATTACTTTTTTTCCAACATTTTGAAAATTAACGGTAACTTTTTCTTTAATTATTGATTGTACTTGTCCCAATCCCCAATTTTTGTTGCTAGGGTTGATAACTTTGTCACCTGGTTCAAAATCTAAAATCATTTAATTTAACTTATATTAGAAATCAGTATAAATACCATCAAATGAATAATGAATTAAACTCAATAGGTTTAAATAAAAAACCCTCCGAAACTACAGTAGTAGTTGCGATGTCTGGAGGGGTGGATTCTTCTACTGTTGCTGGAATGATGAAAAAGGATGGATATAATGTGATTGGCATTACTCTAAAGCTGTATGATGATGGAAAAGAAGTTGCTGCGTCAAAACAATGTTGTTCAGGACAAGATATTATGGATGCAAAACGTGTGGCTAATAAATTAAATATTGATCATAAAATTTTGTATTATCAAAATAAATTTAAGCAAGGTGTTATAGATAATTTTGTTGATAGTTATTTAAAAGGTGAAACACCAATTCCTTGTGTGCAGTGTAATCAAACTGTTAAATTTAAAGATTTATTTGAAGTATCTAAAGAATTAAAAGCCGATGCAATGATAACAGGTCATTACGTAAAAAGTATAACTTCTGGAAATGAAACAAGTATGTATCGAGCTATTGATGAAAATAGAGATCAAAGTTATTTTTTATTTAATACAACCAAAGATCAATTAAACTATTTAAGATTTCCACTAGGAGGAATGCTTAAAAATGAAACTAGAGAAATTGCTAAAAAACTTGAACTAAATGTTGCTGATAAACCTGATAGTCAAGATATATGTTTTGTACCGAATGGAGATTATGTATCTGTAATACAAAAATTTAGACCTGAGTCTCTTCAAAAAGGAAATATTAAAGATCTCGATGAAAAAGTAATAGGAGTTCACGACGGTATAATAAATTTTACTATTGGACAGAGAAAAGGAATTAAAGTTTCCGATAAAGACCCCTTGTATGTTCTTAAAATAGACTCAGAGAAAAATGAAATTATTGTTGGACCAAGAGAAAAATTAGGAAAAAAGATGATTTCTTTAAATAATCTAAATTTATTAGTTAATAGAGTAGAACTCGATAAAGAAATTTTTGTAAAGGTGAGATCTACTGGTAAACTTCTTGAAGCTAAAGTTAATTTTATAGATCAGACTAGAGCTGAGGTAATCTTGAAAGTTCCAGAAGATGGTATTTCACCTGGTCAAGCTTGTGTTTTTTATAATAAAGATCAATTTGGTTATAAGGTTCTTGGTGGTGGATGGATTGTTAATTGAATTTCTTTACACAATTAACTAATTTATATTCAAATTATAGAACAATTTATTAATCGAAACCTCATCGTTGATTATATTTGATTTTTCCGAGCCTTGTTTCTTATGAACAAATATTACATTGTTCTTAATTTGAGAGGCATCTATTCTAGAATCATGGTCAGAAAATATAATTATTTCTAAATTTTTAAACTCTGAAACTTCCATAAGTTTTTTTAAAAACTCATCCAAGTAATCAATTAAACAGTATTTTTCATGATTGTGTTGGATTATTTTTTGGTCAATTGATAGGCTATTGAAATTAGTTGTTAAACTTCCATCATACTCACAATTTTTTTTAAAACCGTAGGGTATATGTGGAACCATTATGTGCGAGAAAAATAAAGAGGAGTTTTTATTGTTTTTAATATCTTCAAAAAGTTGTTGAAAAATATATCGAATAGATGCTTTTTCACCATCTGGATCTAGCATTGTATCTATTGCTCTAAAATGTAAAAGAAGTCTCCATGATAATCGACTTAAGATTGATCCATTGTTTCTATATAAAGATACATACTTTGTAAATTTCGTATTTTTAAAACCCTTTAAAAAAGTTAAATCTTTATTAAATGGATTAAATTGATTACAAATTATAACTTTTGGATGATCACAAAAATTAAGATACATTGATTGTTGCACTACAATATTTTTATTCTCCTTAAGGTCAAAAAATTTATTTTTGATTAAATCATTTACTATAAAATAATTATTCGATTTTTTTAGAAAATTGACATCTCTCGTTTTATTGATTTCAGTATATTCTTGTTTACTTTTTATAAAATTAAAAACTGAAGATAGTGATTTCTCTGTATTCTTAAATAATGAAAATGCATTAATATAAATATCAAATTTATTTTTTGAAAAAAAATCTATAATATATTCATTAATACTGGCTCCATTTGCATAATTTGAATATATATCGTTTAAACCTGACATTTCATCAAAAATTAACACTACCTTTTTATTTAAGTGATTTTTATTATTTTTTTGATAGTTTGCTGATAAATCAACTTTTGGAAAATTAGAAAAATTTTTATATTGATCAAATATATTAAAGATAAAAACTACCAAAACAAAAGACAGTAAAATTTTTAAGGCATTTTGTTTTAATAAAAAAATTATCAAATTTAAAAAAAGTATGGATAAGATTGAAAAATAAACAGCTCTACCAAAGTGCTTAAAATTTATAATAAAATGAAAATCCTGAGAAAAATTCCATAGGCCTAAATTTTGATCAATAGAATAAAATGTAATTAAACTTAGCCAAATATAAATTATATTTGATTGTTTCCTGTTATGAATTTTTAGAAAAAGTTTATGAATAAAGATGGGTAGAATTGTGAAAAATAAAAAAAGTGTTAAAAGATCAATGTTGTCTAAATTTGATTTAAAAATCCAAACAGGGAATATACTTATAATGCCATAAATATTATAAAGTTTCGTATTCACAAAGAATCTTTTTAATCAACCAAACTATATTTATTTATAATCTTTGTTTTTCTTCATAATTCTTTTTCAAAATTTACCTCAGAATAATCAGGGTAAATATCCTCTTTTGTTGAAAGCATGTCTTCAAGTATATCATTTGTCACTATCATCTTTTTTTTTTTCTTTTTTAAAAAAATCTTTTATTTTTCTCCAATAAATAGTTAACGTAGTTCCAGCAGTTGCAATCGCTCCAATAATAGCCTGTATAATAATACTGCCTGATCCTGGATCGATGTACGCATGTGCTTCAAATGTGAGTAAAAATGATAAGTAGAAAATAAGTAAAAATTTAAACATTCTCTTGATTTGTTATAATAATAACTTAATTAAATCAAATTATAAATTTTGTTTTTTTTACTGAGTCGTTAAGCGACTTATCTATTCGTTATAGTTTATTTAGCTGCTTAATTAGTGTGAAGCAGCGTGGGGTTGTGTGTACCGCTAATCCCATAAATAATATAAAAGATAAAGATATAAGCTTTGGAGAAGAGTCAAAAGGTAAAATTAGTTCAGTAAATTTAAAAAAAAATTATTTGGGTATAGCAGTTAAAGATGGATCTGATTTATTGATCGAAGAAAGTGAGTTACACGGTAATAAATTTGATATTTCTGTTTTTAGAAAAAAATATGAATTTGGTGAAGTGAGATTAGTTATGAAAAAAAGTAATAAATTAAAAAACTTAAAAGCATTAATTGGGAAAAATAACAATTTTCTTTATGACGAACTCTTTGAGATTAATAAAGTAAAAAATGAATTTATATATAATCTTTTTTTGAATTAAATAATTCAGGTTTAATTAATTAGATTTTTTCCACATACAAAATGTTAAAAGATAAAAAGTTATTACACCTAAAAAATAATCCCATTCTAAAGCATGTTTTAAAAACTTATTTCCAGGCATAGAGATTATTGGAATAGATATGATTGCTACAATGATTAATAAAGTTACTAAAATAATTTTTAAGATAAGATATTTGTTGTTAATATAATTTTTCAATTTATCTTTAAAAGAATATAAAGTTGCCACAAGATAAGCTTGAGCAATTATTTCAAAAATTATAAATGAAAGCATAATTACTCTTCTAAATAATTTATATAAATCATTATCAAACTTAACACCTAAAAATATAGAATGAATCGACAATGCTATTGCAGAAGCTATCCCAAAAAAAATAATTCTATTTTTATATTTGTGATTTTGATTAAAAAATTCAATTATACTTTTGTTATAAACCCAGTATTTAATTAAAAGATAAGTAGTAACAAACATAGCAGGTTTAAAAATTAACCAAGTTGGATATGGTCTGGCTGTTCTACTAATTGAAGCACCGCCATCAAAATATGGGATTGTATTATGTATTATGTCTTCTTGGTTTGGAAACAAATCATGGAATTGGGTTATAAGTATTAAACAGGTATTTATTGCCATAAATGGAACTATAAAAATCCAGATACTTAGAGATTTAATTTTCCTTATGTGTTCCATAAAGGATTATTTTTTCTTATTTTTTTTTCTGGCTCTTCTCTTTTTTGAGCCCATTTTTCTTCGGCCCCGATGTTTTTTTGGATAACCCATTATTTCCTTTAGTTATAATTTAATTGAAATTATGGCTCGGATATAGCATTGTCCATTGAAGTTATCAAATTTTTTATGTCTAAATCTTTCAAGACTTTTTTAAAGCATACTGCAAAAGACTTTCACAATCAGTCAGTAAATCCACCTGTTGTTAGAGCTTCAACAATTATATTTAAGTCAATGCAACACATTAGAAAGACACAGGCAAAAGCTCAAAAAAATCCTATAGGAGGGCATTATGACTATGGTAGGCAAGGGACCTCTACAACACATATATTACAAAAAATACTTACTAAGCTGGAGGAAAGCTATCATGTTTTTACCACACCTACAGGTTTTGGTGCAGTTTTTTTATCAATCTTTAGCGTTGTTAGACCAGGGGACGAGCTAATGGTCGCTGATCCTGTTTACTCACCTACCAGACTTCTAACACAGGATTATCTTGAAGATTTTAATATAAAAACAATTTTTTATAATCCTCATGATTTAAAATCACTAGAAAAAAATATTTCAAAAAAAACAAAACTAATATTTGTTGAAAACCCAGGGAGTAATTCTTTTGAATTTCAAGATTTAAGTAAAATTATTTCAATTGCAAAAAAAAATAAAATATTGACAGCAATAGATAATACATGGGCTACACCATATTATTTCAAACCAATTAAATTTGGTTTTGATATGTCAATTGTCTCTGCTACAAAATATTATTCAGGTCATTCTGATGTTATGGGTGGTAGTCTAGCAGTTAATAAAAAAGTTTTTTCAAAAGTTAAAGCAGCTGAAAGAATAACAGGATTACGATTAGGTCCTGACGATGCATATTTGATTACTAGAGGGTTAAGAACGCTTGATGTTAGATTAGACAGACATAGAGAGAATGCAAAAAAGGTAGCTGCTTTTTTATCAAAGAATAAAAAATTTAAATTACTGTATCCTTACAAAAAAGATTCTTACAACTTTAGAATGTGGAAAAAGTATTATTCAGGAGCCTCAGGTCTTATGGGGTTGAAAATAAAATCTAAAAACATAAATTCAGTCAGAAAATTTGTTAATTCATTAAAATTATTTGGTTATGGTTATAGTTGGGGAGGCTTTGAGAGTTTAGCTTTACATCAAGAATTTAGAGAAACTGGTAATAGAAAGTATTTAAATTTATCTAAAGATGAGCATCTTGTGAGACTACATATAGGTTTAGAAGACCCTAATGACTTAATCGCAGATATCAAACAGGCATTAAGACATTTAAAATGAGAACTGAGAAATTTTTTCGATCAAATGCAGCCATTACAACTTTAGTTGCAGCGTGTGGGGTAGTTTTAATTTCATTAGGAATTAGACAAACTTTTGGATTATTTTTTAGTGATTTCAAAAATGATTTGGGAATTTCTATGACTGAAGCGGGGCTAGCAATTGGATTGCAAATGTTAATGTGGGGATTTACAGGTCCATTATTTGGAGCTATTTCAGATAAGTATGGTGGTCATAAAGCAATTATACTTGGATTTATTTTTTATATCGCTGGTATCTATTTTCTTTATAGTGGACCTAATACTGGTCTTTTTTTTCAATTAGATCTTGGAATACTTATTGGAATTGGATTGGGTGCTACGGCTATTAGTATTCCTATATCAATAGTAGGAAAACATTTTCCTTTATCTAATAGAACAATTGCTATGAGCTTAGTTACAGCAGTTGGATCATTTGGTTTCTTCTTATCCCCATTATTTACAAATTATAGTCTAAAAAATCATGGATGGGCAGATACTTTATATTATTTTCTAATATTTTTGATAATTGGTTTAATAATATCTTTTTTTGTAAGATCTCCCTCTGAGTCTGAAAATCTTGAAAAAATTAATAGTCAAACAACCTCTCAAGCTTTAGCAGAAGCTTTCAAAACTAAAAGCTACATTTATTTAGTCTCAGGTTTTTTTGTATGTGGTTTTCATATAACTTTAGTTGGAACACATGTGCCACAATATGTCATAGATAGAGGTCTTGAGGATTGGACTGCAGCTACAATTCTTTCGTTGATTGGGCTATTTAATATCTTTGGCTCTTTACTTAGTGGTTATTTGTCTACAAAAATAAGCAAGAAGATAGTTTTGAGCACAATTTATACCTTGAGAGCATTTTCAATTATTTTTTTTATTTTTTTACCCGCTAGTAATTTGACAGCAATTATTTTTGGAGCAAGTTTTGGCTTTTTATGGCTATCAACTGTTCCAGCTACAAGTGGAATAGTTGCTCATTTATTTGGAACCAAATATCTAGGATTACTTTACGGTCTTGTTTTCTTAAGTCATCAAATAGGTTCTTTTTTTGGGGCTTATCTTGGGGGTTTGTTTTATGATCTCTATGGTTCTTATGATTATGCGTGGTATTTAGCAATTGCCTTATCTGTTTTTGCAGCAATAATTCATTTACCAATTAAAGAACAACCAGTATTGAGACTTAAAACGGAATAAATTGAATACTATAAAAAAACTTACTAAAATTCATAATTCAGGAAATCCTTACATTATATATAAATCAGATCGGGGTTTTGATTTATATACAAATTTTTCAGAAAAAATTTTTCTTAATAAAAGTAATATCAATAGATTTTTAAATAAAAAAAAAAATAGCAAGAAATCTAAAAGTACTGATTTGTTTATAGGTTTTTTTGGTTATGAATTACTTAATAATTTAATAGGTATAAAGCTTCCAAAACAAAAAAGTTTTAACTTTCCAAAAGGAATTTTTTACAAACCTGAAAAAAAAATAAGTTTCCCAATAAATCTTAAGTATGAAGATAATGATAAAAACAATTTTAAAAGTAAATTTGAATTAAATATAAATAGAAAATCTTATACTAAAATTTTCAATAAATTTAAAAAAAAGATAAAAAGTGGTGAAACTTACCAAATTAAAGTTTGCACAAAGTATAAGACAAAATCTAAAATAAATCCTTTAGATTTTTTTTGTAGACTGTCTCAATCTAACTTAGCACCTGAGGCTTTTATGATAAGAGATAAAAATTATTCAATAGTAAGCTGTTCTCCTGAGAATTTAATTACAAAGAAAGGTTCTGTAATTACAACAAAACCTATAGCAGGAACCGTTAAAAAAAATAAAAAAATGAATAAATATAAAGCGCTAAGTTATTTTAAAAAAAATATTAAAGAAAATAAAGAGCACAATATGATTCTTGATATGGAGAGAAATGATTTATCCCGTATATGCAAAGTTGGAACTGTGAAATTATTAAAAATAAAAATTATTGAAGAATACAAGGATCTTTTTCATTACGTGAGCTTAATTAAAGGAATAATAAAAAAGAATATTAAAAATATTGATATTATAAAGGCAATGATGCCAGGAGGCTCTGTAATTGGTTGCCCGAAAATTAGCACTTTAAACCTTTTAAATAGACAAGAAAAAGAAAATAGAAATATTTACACTGGTAGTTTTGGATATTTAAAATTTAATGGGGATATGAGGTTTAACATTATTATTAGATCAATTTTAAACTTTAAGAACTTTTCAGAAATCTCTGTAGCTTCAGGTGTTGTGGTAGATAGTAACGCAAAACATGAATTTAATGAAAATTATATCAAAGCAAAAGCATTAATTGATTTATTTAAATGATATATATAATTGACCATAACGACTCATTTACTCACAACGTTGTTCATCAATTTTCGTTATTTGATAAAGTTGAGTGCGATAATTATAACAACATAAGCAAAAATAAATTGGAAAAAGCTTCAATAATAATCTTTTCACCAGGACCAGGTAATCCAAAAAACTATCCATTAACGTCGAAAATTTATAAAAAATACAAAGGTAAAAAAAAAATAATTGGTATTTGTTTGGGTTTTCAGCAAATATTGTTTTGCGAAGGTGCAAAAATAGTTGAGCAAAATAAAATTTACCACGGATTTCAATCGAGTATCCAAGTTATTAATAATAAATCATTATTTAAGAGGGGTCATAAATTTAAAGTTGGCCGATATCATTCTTTAAAATTAAAAGAACCTTTTAAAGTTAGAGATTTTGAGATAACTATGAGATGTTTAGAATCAAAAGTAGCAATGACTTTTGAGAATAATAAAGATAAGATTTATGGATTTCAATTTCACCCTGAGTCATTTTTAACTAACCATGGCAATTTACTCATTAAAAAAATCTTATCAGCTTAAAAATCTAACAGAGATAGACTTTAAAGATTTATGGGGTGATTATGGTATTTTTACAACAATGTGGATTTTTGGAAAACCACCAAAGATTTTATTTTTTGATAATCATATTAAAAATTTAATTAGATCTCTTCAATTTTATGGAATAAAAAAAAAGTCTCTTAAACAAAATTTAATAAGAATTATTAATCAAAATTTATCTAAAAAAAAAAATTATAATCATTTACTGAGAATAGCCTTAAATAAAAAAATCATTTCAATTTCTTTAAGACAAAGAATACTACCAAAAATTAATTTTAATTTAAGGTTAGTAAATTTAAAGCGTGAAAGACCTCAATATAAAAATTTAAAATATAAAAAAATCTTATCTTATTTGATTAAAATGGATAATTCTAAATCAGATATCGGTTTAGTTTATAAAAAAAAGATTTTAGAGTCAGGAACCTCAAATCTTTTGTTTATTAAAGATAATAAAATATTTACGCCTAAAAAAGGTTATTATGAGGGCAATACCTTTAAATTTTTTAAAACCAAGATAAAAATTATAAAAAAAGATATTTTTATTAATGAATTAAATCAATATGATGAAATAATACTAATCGGCTCAGGTAAAGGAGTTGCTTCAGTTAAAACAATTAACAAAATTAGATGGAAAAGAAAAAATTTAAATCAATTTAAAAATTTTTCAAAATATTATCGTACGGCAATTAATAAATGTAATTTTTATAGATTTTAACAATATGCGAGATCCAAATAATCCATGTTTATTTTGTAATATTACAGAAAGTGGATGTGCACATGAAAACAAGCTTGCTTATGCAAGTTATGACTCATATCCTGTCTCAGAACATCATTGTTTAGTTATACCCAAGAGACACATTAAGGATTATTTTGATTTAACAAATGAAGAACTAATAGCTTGTGATAATCTTTTAAAAATTGTTAAAAATGAAATTATAACAAAGGACAAATCAATAAGTGGTTTTAACTTAGGAACAAATATTGGTAAAGTTTCTGGACAGTCAATTCATCACTGTCATTTTCATTTAATACCTCGTAGGGAGGGTGATGTAGAGAATCCTCAAGGTGGAGTAAGATCTGTAATTCCAAATAAGCAACATTACCAAAGAAAAAAATAGCCTGTTATTAAAGACAAATTGACCAGAGTTAGAGGTTGATCTATCGATTGAACTATATATAAAAATGAAAAAAATATACTAAAATTTAACTAAAGGTGAAAATGTTAAATAACAATCCTTTTTATTTATTGACTGATTCAGTCTCACCACTTGTTATGCAATATTTTATTATTGCAATGATATTATTAATTGCAGTTGGAACTATTATTCAAATGATACATCATAAGAATCTTACCTATTTTCTTAATAATGCAAAAAAGGCAAAATTATCAGCAACAAAAGAATTAAGTATAGGAGAGAAAACATCCATAATTGCCAAAACAACAGTTGTTGATATTGGAACAACTTCTGAACTTGGTTTTGGTAAAAGAAGACTTGCTCATGTACTTGGAATGTATGGTACAATTTTATTCTGGATATCATCTGCAGTACTAGTTTTTTGTTATACTGGAGCAAATAAAGTAAACTCTGAAACGTGGTCTATGCTTTGGCATCTGGGAGCTATTTTAACTTGCTTAGGTGGGTATTGGTTTTGGTTCTTTTTAAGAGTTGATGTATCTGCTGAAGCTCATCCTTGGTATCGAATAATTAAAGCAGATTTATTTGTATTAGCGTTACTTGCTTGCTCAACTTTTGGATTAGCTTGGTCTTACACTCAATTTAATGGTCAAGTGAGTTTATCTTATTTGTTTTTAATTTTATTTGTAGCTTCAAACCTTATTTTATTTGGTGGCGTTTACTGGTCAAAGTTTGCTCATATGTTCTATAAACCTGGGGCTGCAATACAAAAGAATTTAGCAGAGGCTGATGGTTCAAGAGATAATCTTCCACCACCAGCTGATGCACCTGAGCAATTTGGCCTAGGTATAAAAAGAGAAGAGCCAAAACACTATTAATATGCTAATTAAAAAAGGAGAAAAATAAATTATGTCAACTTTTGTATACATGACTAGATG
>ENA-UOXV01005834-UOXV01005834.1-marine-metagenome-genome-assembly--contig:-NODE-5834-length-13260-cov-6.261871_pt1 | contig 13260 bp, 19 predicted proteins | sample MGYA00238165_ERZ766961 | MGnify/ENA primary metagenome ERZ766961 (study PRJEB28924, sample SAMN03173240) | marine metagenome | biome: Marine; feature: Water; material: Subsurface seawater | place: North... | reverse complement strand
GACTGGTGAGCGCTCACGCAGCGCACCCGCGCCTCTGCCAGGGAGGGTCCTGACGCGCCGCGGCATGGGGCATGTGCAGCACGGGCGGAGGAAGCAGAGCGGCTGCGACGTGAGGATACTGTGGCAATAATGACAGACTGGTCGCGCCCCGTGCCCCGCGCGGAAGGCGCCGGGCGCGCGGGGCTGAGCGGCCTGCGCGCGCGCAGGGAGAAGGTGTACCGGGACCTCAAAGAGCTGTACGACGTCGCACGCGCGGAGGCGGCCGACAAGGACGCGCAGCTGCAGCGCGCGCTGCGCGACGTTGCACTCCTGCGCAGCGAGCTGCGCGCGGGCGCGCCGCAGGATGGCGCGACGCCGTCCCGCCTCCGCGAGCGGGGGACCTCGAGCCTGGGCACCGCGGCTGCCTCGCCCCTGCGGGACACTTCGGGGCGTTTGCAGCGCCTAGGCAACTCGCTGAGTTTTGCGCCGTGAAGACTGCGGTGCGAACGCGACCTGGGCGGCGGTGTGCGTTCGGATGCATCAGGAACGAATAAATGCGAGCTGCCCGAGTCACTGAGAGGTACATACGGTCATGGACGGCGGGATTCAGCGGGAGATACGTTTGTTGCCAACAGTCAGCGCTGCACGTAGTTGGCAGAGAAACGTGATCGAGGCGAGGTGGGTGCATTCCAACGACCATGCGCCATGCATGGTCGCGCGAAAAGAGGACCCACAGGTTATGAGTTCAACGGGGCCGCCCGCGCTCAGAGATCCGCTCTCCGTAGCCCCTCGCTGCCGTGATCTGGCGGAGAAGCCCGCCTACGCTAGTCTGCTCATCACCTGCAGAAGGTCAGCCTGTGTTGCAGAATGCGGCATGTACTCATGCTCCTTGCGCTGATTGCTATCGACAGCTCAGGATGTGAGCCATGCTGGAGGCTCGCGTGGGCCCCGTCACAATGTCCACCAGGGGGCTTAGCAGCCTCGCTTACGAAACATGGGACGGTTGAGCACGGATTACGTCTGAGCATCCACCGACGAAGTGGTGTCTTCAGGGTCCCAGATACGGACCTACGAATGGCATTCTTGGATCCGGTAGCAAGCACAGCTTCGGCTGCAGCAACGCTTGCAGCCCTTTACGCATGGGACACTAAGCCGACCGGCGAGGTGCTAGCACATTCGGTATTGGAAGTACGCAACAGCGATCTCCCCGGCGCGGGTCTGGGGCTCTTTGCACGAGAAGACATCTCCGCCGGAACGCTCCTGGGCTCCTACGCTGGCAAAGTCTGGCAGGGGCAAGACTGGCTACGATTAAAGGGCGCGACACTACCGGATGCGTTCTCCGAGCTCAGTGGCGCGGAACCTTCTGAAACAAAACAGGCAGCGCAGGAGCGCGCGCGTGCCTACGTATGGCGCTTGCAGAGCGGCTGCATCATCGACCCCACCGACAACGCAGGCCTTCTGATGCAGGATGGAGTACCCTGGCTGGTCTTTTCCTTGGCGCCCATGCACCCATGTCTTTGATCACTTTGCACTGTGGCATGCGGCTTGAAATCCGTTCGCACTTGACCCCTAACGCGCAGCCCGCGCACAGATTCCCGGCGTCGGGAGCGTGCCAATCACGTTTGCACGAATCAACGAACCGGGCCGTGGGCTTGACACTAACGTCGTAACTGAAGAGGGCAGCAGAGAGCTGCGCATCTATGCCGAGCGCGACATTCAAGCAGGTGAGGAACTTTACATCGACTACGGCGCCTCGTACGATCGCTCGGGATACGGTCGCCAGCAGTAGCGCGCAGACCTGCGCGGCCTGCATGCTTCTTCGCCAGGGCGGGGGCTGGAGCCGCCAGCTCGATCACGATCGGGTTACCGGAAAAGTTTGATACGTGTGCGAAAATGGTCAAAAGGTAGATCTACAGGGTGTTGCATACTTGTACAAGCCTTTCATTCGTCTCTTACTACGACCTCTCCCTCGCGTTTTCTCCACGCACAGCCCACCTAGTGGTAGGGCGTGAAGGCATATTTGTCCTTCGGGTGCGTTCCGTTCAGAACTGCGGAGCAGATTAGGGTCAGCGATGCTGAGCTTCAACAGTTTGCCTCAGCGGAGGAGTCTTGACGTGGAGTCAGCCACCCGACGAACAGCGGGGGTCTGATCAGCACGGTGCTGCGGCAAGGCACACCAAAAACGCGCAAGCAGTCATCCACAGATGTCCATGGCAAAACACACCCACGAATGGCTAGAAAATCGATCTGAGTCGTGCGCTGGTTCGGGTGGTCATCGGGGTGCGTACATGCCCACTCGTCAAGTCCGCGGCTCCCAAGCGTGGTGTTCTCGACGTTATAAGCGTATGCGCCATACCCTGCAGCACAGCCGTTCCTGATTTAAACCTAGAACTCTACGAGAACACGTACACAGCACTGCGAATCCAGTGTCGCCAGCACCAACTCACAAGCCAGCGGCATCCGCGTCGGGCTGCTGTTGGAGCTGGCGAACCCATCCCGGCCCGGGCAAGAGGCCGCTAACGCACTGGGACTCAGAATGTGACGCAGAATAGGAAGGGTATGCTCACTGGCGTTGGGACCGGACACAAGCATTGACAACATCCTGCCAGCTGGTTCCCGTGACCGTGCTCCCTACGGCACTCGTCGAAGTTGTAGGCTGAAAAGGCACGCCGCCAAGGGTTCAAATGACATGATACAGTAATACGTGTTAATGTGTAGGCCGAGCCATAACTGTGAGGGGCAAGGGGAGGCGGGCGTAGAGGTTGGGGGAACATGGAGGATCACGAGCCGCGTCGCAGCCGCGCCCCGATGATGCGTTTTGCATTGCGGCTGAGACGTTCAGGGGCTGTCGTCGTGCCGGCGTTGGTTTCAGCTGTTGCGCTCTGCTCGCATCTTGCTGATTGTGCCGCAACGGGCATGCGCGTGAAGGAAGGGGACGGACGGAATGTCTTATCACAGCCATTTTTTGGAGGGGAACGACTGAAAGAGAACATTTGGGATCCGCTGCCAAATTGCAGTCAAGCGCTGTCCGAAACGGGTTGCTTGAGGCGGGATGGGTGCTCATTCTGCTCAAAGGGGGCAAATTCGGTAAATCCATCCTGCATGGCATGGAACGAGTGTGAGGGGCCACCCTATCTGTGCGACCTTAAAGCCGAACAAGATTGCACAGAAGCTGCAGAGCTCTGCGTTTGGTGTTCATCCCAAGGGCGGTGTGTAAGAAAAGATGTGACGAACCCCACGAAACCGGGGGAGGAGGCGGGAGCCCTGCCCTTGCGGACCGCTAACTGCGCCAGCGCGACACCCCCCTGCCCGTGGAAATTGAACAGCTCGTATGCAACCCATCTCTGCACGGGAAGCTGAAGAGATGGACACGCTTGTGCGCTGGCAGGGGCAGTGCATGGGGTGCAATGGCACCTTCGATTCCGGCGCACAGTTTGACGTCTGCGAAATTTGTGCGGGACCTTGCACTGATATGTAAGGGCCCTGCTGCCCTATCATCTGGCAAGGCCGTCGGCCGATCATTTAGGTCTTGTCAGACGATGCCTTGTCTGGGCCTCGCATGAACTTGAGACTTGACTGGGCAGGTATGTACGGTTGGACAACCCGGGTTGTTTCTGCCTTGGCTGCGACTTGAAGCCGTTCTCTGGAAAGCTTCTCGACAGCTGCGGGGTCTGTGGGGGCGATAACTCAACGTGCAATTTCAATTTCACGGCACAGCAGCGCGTTGGGATCGCACTTGCCCTGTCCGGCAACTGCGTGATCTCTATCAGCCTAAACGTGCAGAAGTACACGCACAACCTCAACCTCATCGCGTCCAACGGTTCGTCACATGCTCCATGAACAAATAGCCTTTAATTTTGTTAGCCATGTGCAGCCACCCGAAGTGTCAGATCGGTTTGTGAAAAAGAGTGTGTCCGAAGTGCGCGTCTGAAACCCAACTCCCCATCAGGAGAGCGTCCCTACACGCAAATCCCACTCTGGTGGATCGGTATGGCGCTGATGTTCGTCGGGGAGGCTGGCAACTTCCTAGCGTACGCTTATGCCCCGGCGACGCTGGTCGCGCCTCTGGGTGCAGTGAGCGTGATCAGCAACAGGTCTTCGAGCCCGGCCCGATGCGCACGGGCAAGCACGCTCATCTGACACTGCCGCTATTGTGTTGCAGCCTGCTGGCGCACTATGTACTCAAGGAAGAGCTCCATCGGAGGAACATTGCGGGCGTTGCGCTCGCAGTGCTCGGGGCGGTACTGCTTGAGCCCTCAACCCCGCTTCGCCCATGCAGCACAGCGAACAGCTTCTTCTGGCGCGCCATCTGCGCGACGCGTGATGCTCCAATCTCGTCTCGTCAGGTTCTGATTGTTGGCTACGCTCCGACATCCGACCGCACACTCACGATGGAGCTTCTCGAGGAGTACATGTCACAGGTCCGGAGCCTGGATTTTGCGCCCAGGCGGCGCGCAAATCCACCACTCTTTGCTCCGAATCGTCCTTGAGCCCACACTCCCACAAACAGGCGTCGTTCGTGATCTTCGTCCTCATCATATTGGCTGCGATGCTCGGGCTTTTCTTGCTCGACGAGTATTACAAGAAGCGGTATGTCGTGGTCTACCTGCTGATCTGCTCTCTCTCTGGGAGCCTCACCGTCATGTCCGTCAAAGGCGTGTCGACGGCTGTCATTCTCACCCTGTCAGGAGAGCAGAACGCGTTCACGCACCTCCTACCATGGATCCTCGTCGTCACCTTGACCGTCACGGCAGTGATCCAGGTGCCTTGCAACATTATAGCACACGGCTGTTCGTCAGCACGCGCCTGACCGCTGGGCCACGGACGGCGCAGGTCCGGATCCTCAACCTCGCCATGATCAACTTCGGCGCGTCGGAGGTGGTGCCGGTATACTACGTGCTCTTCACCATGGCCTCGATCGGCAGCGGGATGGTGCGTGAGCCCTCGCCCGCGCGCCTGGCGTCCACCCGCCGCATGCCTCTTCCGACGGAGCGCCGCACCCCGCGCGGGCCCCGCCTGAAGGCGCGCGCTGCGGGCAGGTGCTGTACAAGGAGTACCACCAGAACTGCGCGCCGGGCGCGGAGTACTGCAACAACACGCTCTACTTCCTGCTCGGGTGCGCGGTCACCTTCTCCGGCGTGTTCCTCATCACCGTGTCGCCAATCAAGGAGCAGCGCTCCTACCTCTTCGACCTTGAGGTGCGCGCCCGCCAGCCCCTCTCCAGCCCCCCTCGGTTCTCCGCGCCGCGCCTGAGGGCCCGGGCAACTCCCGCTGAGGGCCCGGGCAACTCCCGCGCCCGAGCAGGACTCAAATCCGTTGGACGCTGGAGATGACGAGTGCGACGGCCTGCTGGGAACGGCTCCGTTCTCTGCCCGTGGCTCGCCGGGAAAGCGCGCTGCAGGTTCGTGGCCTGCGGGCGGGGTCGGGGGAATCGCAGCCGCGACGCAGGAGGCTGCGCGCGCAGACACGGGCGCGCGCCACGAGGGAGCTTCGCGCCTGAGCAAGGAGCTCGGCCGGCTGGCGGGCGGCGAATCGTCCACGGCACTTGGGGACGACTCCTCGTTTCTTCCGTCCGAGCTCTAGCTTCCCGGGGCGGGCTGGTGTGTAATATATGCATATGGCGCAGACTCCGCTGGTCGCCGCAAATGTACTTACTTGTCGTTGGACCTGTGCACTGGGTGCACCGTGCTGTAGTCAGGCACTGCGAACGTGCTGTAGTCAGGCACTGCGCAACAACGTGGCTTCGTGGCGACCGCATCGAGGATGTTCCGATCGGCCCACCCGGCCTCGATCGCCCGCACCGTCTGCTCCGCCTGAAGCAGCACCAGGAGCCGCATGGGGTCCCACCGCGCGAGGCACGCCGCACGAGGCGACCCGGTCACCCGTTTAATGACACCACGGGCGGCGGAAACACACACACACACACCACGGAAAGTTCTGGAATTGGAACAGGTTATGGAACAGGTTATGGTAAAAAAAAGTCGGTGTTTTTTGGGTGGGATCCTTTCTGGAGTGCGCCAAGGGCAAGGGCAAGGGCCGCAGGGCCGCCAGCCCTGATGGGTGGTTCTGCGTTCGATCCTGGACCTCAGCGGCGCAAAAAACAGCGTGCGCGCCTTGTTCCAGAGGCAGGTTCGTTTGAATTGGCGGAAACACCGGTGCTGTGCGATGCGCCTCTGCATGGCAGTGCAGCTGGGTGCCTGGCAGCACAGGACGACAGCAAGGCAGAAGTGCCGAACAAGAAACAACGACAGGACGATGAAAAGCGCCCAGCGTCAACGCGCTCAAGGAACGCTAGTGCGTTTGCTGTCGTTGCGAATGCGTCGCCTGGACCTAGTGAAGTTGTGCGCAAACATGGAGACGACAGCAGTGCAAATGCGGAGGGCCCGGTGCCAATCTTCGTCCCGGTCAAGAGGGTATCGGCGATGGATATTTTAGTGGGTGTCCCAGGGCAACGTGTCTCTGCGTCGTCCTCAGGTTCCGTGCCTGTGCATGAGGCTGGAACTTCGTTGACTGCAGAGGAGATGGAGCGGAGGCCTCGTACAGCAGCAGACGCCCTGCTGTCCGGACCAGGGACTTCTGCGGCAAGGAATGGCGCCGTCCCTACTCCAGTGAAGATTGAGTTGTATCAACCAGCTTCTGGTGCCACGAAGGACCAGTCCAAACGAAGCGCTACGTCACACAAGGTGAGGCCACATGGCTTGCTGAATGCATTCGGACCTTCAAATGTTGCGCTTGTGCTGGTGTTTTTTGGTTTGAATGAAAGATGGCTGATCCTGGTGATATTGCAATGTTGACACGCAGGTCGGATACGCTGGCGCGCTGTTCCAAGCTTCACACACGCACGGAAAAACACAGTCCTCGGGCACATTTGCCTCGCTCTTCACCGGGGGCTCTGCTTCCGCGTCGAATTCATGCCCTGGCATGCCGACTGCAGCTGGGAGAGAGGTGACACTCCCATCCCGATGATGTTATACTGTTGGGTTCATGGAGTCAAGTTTGACCCGGGGCTCCTCTAGATGCCAACTTCCATGCTTTCAGCCTATTCTTGAGCACCGCGTTCCCATTTTCGAAATCGAATGGGCTCGCAGTCTTTTCTCCCCGTTCTTTGACAACTAAGCCGATGTTTTCCTCGCAGGGCATCACTTCAGTGCCTAGCGCATGGCCAGCAAGTTCGGCAGCGGCTGTGCTGTGCAATGGTGGGGTCCGTGGGGAAGCGGCTGCCTCGAGTGATTCCGCGAGCGCTTCTGGGAAGTCTGCCTTTGGTGCACCGGGTGTCGTGACAGGCAACGGAAAATCTGGTGGGACGATGATCAGAAGTAGCGGTGGTAGCCTTGTTGGCAGGAAATCGATTTCGGAGTCTGGGTCATCACCTTCGCCGCAGGGGAGTGATGCTAACGAGGCGCCAAGCGTGAGGGACTCGCTCAGCAAGGTGCTCAGCGAGCGCGAGCGACTTCCCAGTGAAGTTTATGCTGAGTCACGTCGAAAGTACTTGGAACAGCAGGAAGAACATCTAGAAAAGGCGCGGAGACGATTGATGGCGCGGGAAGAAGAGATCGAGAATCATCGATCCCAGCTATCATTGTCTTCTTCACGCAAGGCAGGAAAAGGAGGCGCAAGAGCAGCAGGAAAAAGCAGCGCAAGCGTGGTAGAAAAGACCAGCGCAAGCAAAGAACCGGCCAACAGAAAATTCCTGGCCACTGCCTTCAAGCAGCGAGGCCGTGGCCAGGGACGCCCGTCCATTTCGACTTCAGCGGTGGATTCAGATGATGCTGTCGTTTCGGGGGCGAATCAGCAATCTGATGCAAGTTCTATTCCTCTGGCCACTGCTGCCTCCACCGTCGTCTCCGAATCATGGGAAAATAAGAAACCTGAAGCAGCTTCGGTCCCTTCGGCTACTGCTGCCTCGATCCTTGTCTCTGGATCAACGACTACAGCTATGATTGTGCAGCCTACGGCGCCAATTCAATTGCGGGGGCCACCTCGTGGGGTGCCCGCCCTGCAGACACTACTCGGAGACAAAGCTTGGTGGGCCGGAAAAGATGGTGTTTTCAGCGCTGCACCAGATGCGGAGGAGGAAGAAGATTTCTTTGTGGTTTTGAACTTCTTTGCACTTTTTGGTGCTCCTCATCCCTATTAAGATATCTGCATTTGATAGGACGGGTCTCAACAATGAATGATTGCCGCACAGAGCAAGCTGAATGAGGATTCCCTGTGCAGGTAAGGAGCTGATAGGGTTGGTTTGCGAGTCACCACGATCCCTCGCCTCCCTTCTTGAATCAATTGTTCTCACCGAAGATGAGCGCAATTCTGGATCTAATGGTGGAAGCAAGAGCAAATTCAATGCGCAAGGGGACAAAAGGCAATCGTTCGACGGTCGCACAGTGCTGATGCGACTTGCACGTCTTGCTCTCCAGGGGAGACCTGCACCTATGGTGAATCAGCGAGAGCTGAATGGAACACTGGACACACCTGGCGATGAGGAGTTGCAAGAGAGCAAGAAAGCCGAATGCGTACTGTCCACGTACGCGGCCGGGCTCGGGTCGCGCAACTGCTTTTTGCTGCTCAACTCCCTGACGTGGGGAGAGCTTGTTCGAATTGCCGTTGCCTCCGCCCCCCACTCATCGTGCAGGCACGTACCATCAACTTCGAGTGAATGATACTTGCTTCATACGGATGTCAATTGCACATGACGAGTGCCTATTCTTGGCAGGTTGAAACTACTTGCAGATGCATTGAACAGTGGGGCACAGGCCAACATGCTTCCCTTGTCACTGATGCTGGTCCTGATGCGCTTCTTGTGCGAAGAGGCGAGCGACGGGCCAACTCTGCGAAGGTATCACCCACTGCATTGACAAGTATAAATTCTGATCATTATCGCAAGCCCCGTTTTTCAAATTCGATTTTTTATTTCAACAGGCTCATGGAAGTGCGACTTGAGACGCAAGCCCGGCTTCGTCGGGAAAAATTTGAGCTTGATAGCAAAGAGCGCAAGGAAATCTTGCGCGCGTCCAATCCTGTCGTGGTGGAGAGTGCGCGAAACAATATCGATGCCCCTGGGAAAAGAATAATGAGTTCAGGTATTGCGTCCCTGCTCGGGGCAGCAGCGGACATCGAGCAGCAGCACGGCAGTGCGGCGAGTCCAGTGAGTAGATTTGAGGATATGCGCCAGCAGCAGACAGACTCTAAACAGAACAAGGCTGCTCGCGACGCGGTCTTCGATGCTCAGCTTCAGACGGTAACATTCGAGCCGCATTGAATGAGTGCGCGCAGTTACTCGCGAAGAAGTGAGCTTAGACCTGGTGAATATTTCCCGATTTTTCCAGGTTCGCGTAAGACTCGAGGAATTGGGACAAGATCGATTGGGCAGACTCTACCTCAGAATGCCGGGCTGCCCCGGTGCCATCATTGTCGGTGGACCAACTTTGGAAAGTCAGAACGGAGGAGCTTCAATGCAGACTCTGGAGGGTAAAAATTATGATTGGAGGCTGTACATGACTGAGGATGACTTTGCTAATTTACGAGCGTGGCTGACCTTGGCCGATCGTGAAAAACAGCCCTGTTCCGAGGCGAGGCTGCGACGCAAGCTAGATACACTGTATCACCCGCTTCGAGCGGAGATCGCAGGCCGTGTTCAGGTTCAGCGCGCCCGTCCTGTATGAACGGAGTTGATGTAACAGATCAAATTCCTGATCTGTCGAATGTGCCGGAACAGGGACCGCCGTTTGGTGGTGAATACGCTTGGTTGCTACTTGAGGACGGTGGCGAGAATTTGTTTGATGAGGCCCAAGGACAAGTAGTCTCTGCCCCACCGCCTGGCTTCATCACAACTGTTTCAAGCAGCACTCTCCTTCGCGGCACGCCCAAGCAGTGGGAGATATGCGCAAAGGACGGGGGTTTAGGAGCCCTTCAAGAGCACATTCTCCGCTTAGACCGATGGGTCGGTTGGGACTACTTTGTGTCTGTACGTGCAGTGCCAGACGAAGGCCATTCACACGCATCTGCCGCAAGAGCCGCAGGGGCGTCTCGCAAGAAAAAGGCGGCACTTACACGACTTGCCGGAGGTGTCGAAGAAAGTGAGGTTCGTGAAGCAGAAGGCGTGGCTCTGTCTCGTGCTGCTCGCGCCTGGACGAATTACAGGAGGGAATGGGCACTCTTGGTCCTTGGAAGCAAAGACGCAGCAAGAAAGGGTAAACCGCGGGGCAGAAAGACAAGCTCCGGGAAGGCGGAACAGAGCGAGGAAGATTTCGTGAAAGTGCTCGCATTGCGAGTCCAGGAGTTAGGTGGGGCACTGGAGCGGCTTTCAACAGCATGCGATGAATTCAGGAGTGGGAACACAACACCTGCAAATGGATCTGGTCGATCTTCTACACGATCTTGGGCCAAGGTACGTTCTCACCCTCTTTGAGAAAGACGGCGCTCTCAAGCCAAACCTTGCCTAGTATTCTGCAGTGATGGTCTGAATCCATTCCCGTGTCCACAGCGCCTCTTAGAAGGGTCCCTCGAGTACACGACCGAGGAGGATGTCACCACTGGCCCACCCCGCCTTTGGGATTCTCCAGCGTGCGAGAAAGCCTGGCGGGGAAGTATTTCCTCCGCCACTCGATTCGGAGAGCTGGCACTGGTGCTTTACGTGCTGGCGGAACGCGCAACTCAGCTGGTGCAGGTCAAGTCCCGACCCCTAGCATATTTGCCCCATATCTGCCGGGTCCCCTAAAATCGACCTTGAACAGGGGATAATTCGGCACCTTTTGCGGGAGATGCGTGGAGCCCGAATCCGAGTCAGCGTCTGGACTGTCGACAGTCAAGCGTACGAGTGGTTTCCATGCACCGTACGCGATTGGCGAGTGCCCGAGCCGCACTTTTCAATGCAGCCTGTAGCTAGCGCGCGGCGCGCAAGCACGGACGACCACTCGCACAAGGGCGCCAAAGAAGAGGGACGGGGCACCGCAGAAGCCGAGAGTGTGGAGGTCGGATTGGTCCGGGTTGAGCACCTGGTGCGCCCTCCGCCAGCCTCGTCTCGTTAAGTTTTGCGCTGCGCATCCTTGACCAAGGCGGAAGAGCGTGAAGCTTGCTTGCCGCTGTGCAGGTGCGCTGGGACAACGGGGACGACGACGAGTGGGTCTATCTTCCGGAAGAGACGTTCGAGATCTGGGATGAATCTGCGCAGGCGAGCCCTGCTGAACTGGAGAAAGATACGCTTCCACAAGATGCGAGTCGGATCCAAGGCGCATGGGTGAAACCAGAGGTCTCCCTACTGCGCTTCCTACTCGAGCCGGATCGGTTGGCGGCGCGGGATGCTGCCAAGAAGGCGAGAGCATGATTGTCCGCTGTATCCGCCTTTCATTAAAACGCGCGCAGAATTCCCGTTTGCACCTTCCATGCAAACTGAGAGCTGCACGCCCTCACTTTTTCTTCTTCTTGCCATCGGCCTTCGCCCCTGTGAGCGTGTACGTGGTCCCAGAGATCGACACCGGGTTCCCCTTCTCGTCAACATCCATCCAATCGTCGCTCAGGTCACAGTCTTCGAATACAGTCCCATCCTGCACCCACATACCCACTCAGCGATCAGGCAGCAACCAGATACCGAGATCAGGTTTCTGTGGACTGCCACTTCCATATGCCGCGTTCTATGTTCAGGATGCGTGCACGAAGCGTCAATGAAGGATCGTTGCGCGACTTGAATTTGATTCGCGATGGGACGGACCTTTGCCACCACGGTGAAGCCGTCACGCACCTCAACTGACACCTGTATGCGCCCCCGTAGGCTTTCACAGTCAGGGGACCGGCTTTACGTTCCAGGTTGCGGAGCGGCGCCGGTGCATGGTGCTCGATCGCCTCCTCTTCAAAACACATGGTCTGGGACAGGCCACACCGGGTCGATGCCGCGGCATTCAAGCTGGGCCATACGTTGCGCATCGCCCTTGTCCTCTTCCCACCTGAGCGACAGATCCCATGAGGGCAAGCGCTGCACAAGTTGTTCGTACGCGACACGGTTGCCGTTGAAACATGCTGGGCACCAGGGCTGTACCCGTCGACCTCGTTCTCCTCGTTCAAGTTGATGTCATGGACGCGCCCGCAGCCTTTGCATTTGTACTGCAATGTCACGGTCGCGCCGCGCACGCCCTCGACTTCCATATCGCGAGAAAGCCCAATAGCATTGGGAGTCTCGTCTTGGCACTGCGTGCAGCGCAGCTTGAGAAACCACGTGTGATCACTCGGACATTGTATCCTGCGGCGAGCGGCACAGTCAGCCCAGCGCAGAGCGAGCGGCTACACTGCTTGCTTCGGCCTAGTGCTAGCGCGCGCCTGAACGATAGCGGCAAGGGACAGCACTTTGCAACGTTTTCTGTCTCTGCAGTCAAACAGAGGTTGATCATTCCGCTTCTCGACTCGCTTCCAGCAAGCAGCAGCAAAAGCAAGATGAGAAGTCTCGTGCAGCGCCTCTCAGCTCCTCGAAGAATTCTGACGCGTGCCGCTAACGGTGTCCGCACGCTCCTACTGTCACAAACTCGCGCAGCCGTCGATACAGCTGCCCGACGTCGACACACTCGCCCGTGCCGCTAAACTCGAGAGCGTGGAAATCCGCCCGCAATCGCTCACCGGGCCGGAGAAATTCCTCCCGGTCTTTTGGCTCAAGTTTTCATTGGAGAAAGGCATACTTACCTGGCAAGGGTGCATGGTCGATCAATAAGGGCCATCCCTCCTTCCGAGCGGGGCATTGCACTCTGCTGCCGTGACGTTGGATGACATGTAATCCAAATGGGTGCATGCCAATTGCATAATTTCTGTAAGCGTGGGAATTGCGTTCGCGCAACCCCACTTCTCTCTCTAATCTAAAGACAAGAACTGTGCATTGGCCAGTTGCGTGAAGACTGGCCGTCGTCGTCGTCGTCGTCGTCGTCCTGTACATCAGTGCATTAGCCCAAATGCAAACCTGACGACTCTAAATCTCTCTTCTGTAAATAAACTCTCACTGCACAGCTATCCCGATGGCGCGGACCCAGGCGCCGGCGCCGGCCCTGCGCACTCCCCACGACACGAACAGACGAAGCCGTAGTAAGTGCGAAGGTACTCGGCGCGGGGAAGGGTCGAGGCGGTTGCGGCAGGCACGTAATCCACCAGCAGCTCCTGCCCAGCCGCGACCGCGCGCGTCGTGCGCGTCGCGAGACGCCGGCGGTCGAACTCCCACGCGACGTTGGCGTGGGGCGGGCACGCGTGGTTGAGCCTGCCGCACGCCAGCAACCGCGGGCACGCTCGTCAGACGCGCGGGCGCGCCGCGGG
>ENA-UOXV01005828-UOXV01005828.1-marine-metagenome-genome-assembly--contig:-NODE-5828-length-13272-cov-7.564954_pt1 | contig 13272 bp, 17 predicted proteins | sample MGYA00238165_ERZ766961 | MGnify/ENA primary metagenome ERZ766961 (study PRJEB28924, sample SAMN03173240) | marine metagenome | biome: Marine; feature: Water; material: Subsurface seawater | place: North... | reverse complement strand
TCACCCACCCAATTCCGCTTCTGTGCCAGCACGCCATTGATTTCGCAGTTAAAGTCGGTCTGCCATGCACATCGTCGCAGTCAGCGTTCCTTTTCGTGCACGCCGATGATACACGGTGCCACAACCAAGTGAGAGTGCACATGATGCATCCGGATATCGGTGTCATGTGGCACCCGCAACTCTATCGGTGATTCTACAATACCTCGGAAGCGTAGGAAGGAAAGCCGACAATCCGGAAGGCAGCATCTCCTCCACGCGTGTTCTGCAAGCAACCCGCGGTGCAAGAGAGAGCTACGCCAGCAAAGACCACCTTGTACTGGCCCACTGCCACTTTCCCTACAGTGTACGGACCGTGGATAATTCAGCAACGGTATCCACGCATAGCACCAGTCTCTTCCAGTTGGGTGTGAGGGTGGAGAATTTACCGATCGTCGGGAACTGCACAACCATGTCCGCAAAGACACCAGGAGGGAGAAGTTGTGATTGTGGGAGCTGCGGAATGGCAGTCTCCAGTAGCGTTGACTCAATATCAGAGCGGATCAGAGAAACGCCCGAGGTGTTGGTGAGGTTCAACATTGTGCCTTCAATGTGGAAAAGCACGACCACTTCCGCTGCGTTGACAAGCGGAAATGTTTGCGACACCTCAATTCGTACGGTTGTCCCTCCAGTGTGGCCACCCGACGGGGGCATTAGACGTTTGACGATTGGATCCCTGTCTCGCACGCTCATCGTGAAAGCAAGAGTCACCTCTTCCCGACTCCAATTCGTCGGAGGCACCAGCGCAGAGATGCGGATTGTCAGATTCCCTTTCCTAGACATCGGAAGCAGCGTCGTTACGAGCTGCATTTTGCCCAGCGCCGCGCGTTCGATCACAACTTTTGGTGCTGGCAGAGCGGGCGCCTCTGTACGATTAAGCGTTTCGTTCGCCGCCTCTGCCATCGCACGTTGCAACGCGAAGGCTTCTTCTTCGATGGAATGCGTTGCAGTCAAACGTAGCTGCGCAGCCGTGGTGACCTCCTGCTGCAGCCCTTCTACTACCACCCGCACTAAGCAGGGAATCCAGGTGAAGCATCCGTCCCACGAGGTGGCGACAGTATATGCGTCAGGGATTATCTGCGGGGCTACACGCAACACCGGCTGCGCAAGAAAGCGCACCCTTGCGGGCGGAGACTCGCCGCCCTCGCACTCGAGCTTCACGACAGCTTCTCCTGGAGCTGTTCGCGAAGGAACGGTGGCGGATGCAGTAACGCCACCCCCCGGAGGAAGCGTCCAACTGATCGTGTTCCACGGGACGCGGACGCGGTCGACGCTCAGTGCACACTTTTCGGGGAGGAAGAAGGCCATCGGAGGCGCTGTGAGAGCGATGGTCCCACCAGTCAGGCGCAGGTAGTGCGGAGCAATGGAGGTCGTTGGAGAATAGTACTCGAAGAAGAAGCGGCCCACAGGATCGCCCGCAGCGGAATAGAGCAATGGGTCCAGCACAGGACCAGGGCGCCACCATGGAGGGCACATTGCGACTCCAACCTGTTTTGCAGACCGGAAATTCACGCTATGTGTTTCCAGTGGAGGTTGAGGGGGAGAAGCCTGAAGGTCAAACTAGTCACGCTCAAGATTTTGCTGGGCTCTGCAGGTATTTGATGTGCCCGTCTCGGATATGGAAGCTGACCGTAGCTGAGATCATATCGATTGTGACGTTGGGCGTGCCACGCCCAAATCGTATCCGTGCCGGGGTCGCGGTGGGCAGGCTCGACTCCTCAAAGGTGATCGTGACGAGCTGCCCACCGAGCATCGAACACTTTGGGGGGAGGGCGACTGCATCCGGCACGACCGCGAAGCCGCACTGGTCCTTGTCGGCTCCGTCCACCGTGCATGGCCGACAGACATCTGAGAGAGAGAGGACACCGCGTTGAGCGAACGGTACAGTCGCGCAAGGGTGCACTCATGGGCACCTTTCACCCTCAAGTTCGGACGCTATGCTACAAGCAATTCATAGTATTGCAGGCTGCAGGCACGCACCAGCCGTAGAAGCTCCCGTCTCCATCGAAAATGTCGACAGTGGGCAGCGGGTGCAAAGTTGGTTGCCCGATGTCATCTTGAAAGTGCCCTCCTGGCACGGACGGCAATCGTCTCCACCTTCCGCAGTGTAACCTGCGAGCCGAGGGACCTACACTTACGACTGCGGAGCGATCTGGCTACGACAGATCTGATCGGGAAGTGCACATCGGCGAATGATCAAGCTGCAATACCTATCTCAAATATTACTTGGAATAGACTGCGCGTGTGGAGTCAAATCAGCCCCCCAAGAGCAAAATTGCAGACTCAGAGCTAAGTCGTGAAGCAGATGGTGAAACACTTTTAGATTCCAGACACGGGTGCACCTGGGTCGCATTGGCACTGCGCAATCCAGGAGCTACCAGTCGGCGAGAAGGCTGCAAGCTGCTTACATACTTCACATCCAGTCCGACTGCAGTAATCGCGCTCAAATGAGCCTTCACGCGCGTGCCCTTTCCCCCTCTCCCCATGCCCAGTCGTCAAAAACATTATCTGACATGCCTCGACATTCAGGGACTGGGCATGCCAAGTTGGAGATTACCCGTAGCCGATTCCAAATAATCCGTTCGGGCACGGTACACACGGGTGAGTTCCATTCTCTGGCTTGTAGGTCCCAGGTAGACATGGTGGAGCCACCGCCTGTTCCGGGTTGACAGAACGCAGGTGAGCACTTCACCAGCTTAGTAGTCAGGTCCGCCCCGACAACATTTCTACAAATGGTGTCCCAAGGGTCCTCCGTCCTATTTCGATCCGAAGGTTTAGCAACCGCTTGGGCACTAACCCCCGTAAGGTTTCCTTGAATGTGATGCCCTGGCATGGGAATGCAACCTGCGAGGACGATTCATCAAAATCAAGTTGGTTTAGACAGCGATGCCTGACATTCACCAGCGAGCATGTTCTGGCTTTACTTTGGATGCAGCTGGGTGAGTAGCTGATCTTGCAGAACGTGCATTCACGTTCCTCAAGCTTACAGAAGGCAGTGGTCGCATCGGGTACGGATCTGACCCAGTATGTTTGACGTGAAAGGGTGCGAAATAGTTCCGTTGGGGCACGCAGGGCAAATAGGTTGGTTTTCCAGCTCATTGTAAGTATCTCGCGGGCAGATCGAGCATTCTGCGGTGCCGTTTGTGTCCTTGTACATCCCCTTCGGACAAGGCGGACAGCGCTCGTTGGGCCAGTCCGAAGTGGCGCCGGGCTTGCAAGTGCAGTTTAGCACGTGCGTTGCGCCCCAGTATTCCGTTGGCCACGAATTCACAGGGCAAGGCTTGGGGAGCACAAGCCCCTCCACAGGCGAGTAGGTACCTGTGCACACGACAGGGTCGGCTTGAATACTAACCAGCAGCGCGCTGGCCGGCACAGCAATCACGCCCGCGTGCACTGATAACGTGGCTCGCACGATTTCGTTACGGAGCGACGTTCAGATAACTCACCGAGCAGCGACGGCTTGCATGCCGTTGGTCCGAGGACGTCTTTGAATTTCCCAACCGGACAAATTGTGCACGTGCCACCATTCGGCCCAGTCCAGCCCCTAGTACGCCGGATGCACAGTCAGAAGGAGAATGGTGCACCTCCTACCAAAATCTACCGTAATCGGTGCTGATCAATGCGCAATGCGGATGCGAATTGGACAAAGTCTTGGGGGCAGATGCGCGCACAGTGATTGAGCTAGTGGTTACCTTATGCACTTGCAGTCAGTCAGCCGTGGGGATTGCTGGAGCGAAGTCGTGTGCACCGGGCACGCAATGCAACTAGTCGCTGCAGTTGGTGTGTTTGCGTATTTGTCTGCCGCACAGGGGTTACACACTGATTCTCTCGTTGCCGTGACCTGCGCGGAAAGCCATCGCAATCAAATTTCGAATACGCCCAGCGTGCACTGCTCAGCGAGCAGCGATTTTGCTTCGGTCGTTTCTATTATGAGCGCCTCAGCTGCAGCGGCTACTTCGGGCCTGGCACATCACCGCCGTCGAGAACTTTCCAGGCAGACAGGCAGAGCAGGAGTCGCTTCCGACTGTATCCTTGTAGTACCTAGCATCTCATGCACCCTCAATGAGCGCATCGCGGATTTTTTTATGTGTAGCTAGCGCGGCATTTTCGGGGAACGGCATGCGAGATTAGTGTTCGGTCACTGCCGTACGGTTGCCAACGCTCCTAACGAGCAGGAAAAAATACCCTGGGGTGCAGCCTGTGCAAGGCCCGCCGTCTGGTCCACTCCACCTGAATCCCAAAATGGCCAAAAGGCTCAGGATTTTGAGGGAGTGAAAGCCTTACTCACTTTTATCAAACGATCGTCCTCGTCGCTGGTTCGAGTACTTATTTTGCAGACAGTGACATTGCTGAAAAGTCTGTGTGTCTCTACTAGAAGAGACTGGAGGATAGGGATTCATCGGTGGAAGAAACTGTTACAGGATGACGAAATTCATGCCGTTCGGGCGCGGTGCTCACCCTTTGGAACACTTGCAGTCAGTCAGCCGTGGGGATTGCTGGAGCGAAGTCGTGTGCACCGGGCACGCAATGCAACTAGTCGCTGCAGTTGGTGTGTTTGCGTATTTGTCTGCCGCACAGGGGTTACACACTGATTCTCTCGTTGCCGTGACCTGCGCGGAAAGCCATCGCAATCAAATTTCGAATACGCCCAGCGTGCACTGCTCAGCGAGCAGCGATTTTGCTTCGGTCGTTTCTATTATGAGCGCCTCAGCTGCAGCGGCTACTTCGGGCCTGGCACATCACCGCCGTCGAGAACTTTCCAGGCAGACAGGCAGAGCAGGAGTCGCTTCCGACTGTATCCTTGTAGTACCTAGCATCTCATGCACCCTCAATGAGCGCATCGCGGATTTTTTTATGTGTAGCTAGCGCGGCATTTTCGGGGAACGGCATGCGAGATTAGTGTTCGGTCACTGCCGTACGGTTGCCAACGCTCCTAACGAGCAGGAAAAAATACCCTGGGGTGCAGCCTGTGCAAGGCCCGCCGTCTGGTCCACTCCACCTGAATCCCAAAATGGCCAAAAGGCTCAGGATTTTGAGGGAGTGAAAGCCTTACTCACTTTTATCAAACGATCGTCCTCGTCGCTGGTTCGAGTACTTATTTTGCAGACAGTGACATTGCTGAAAAGTCTGTGTGTCTCTACTAGAAGAGACTGGAGGATAGGGATTCATCGGTGGAAGAAACTGTTACAGGATGACGAAATTCATGCCGTTCGGGCGCGGTGCTCACCCTTTGGAACACTTGCAGTCAGTCAGCCGTGGGCTTCCTTCGAGCGATTCACTGTGGGATGGGCACGCCAGACAAGTAGCCTGAGGCAGCACTGCGTCAGCTCGAGCGGGCAGCACGGCGGCGGGCAGCACTGTCCCTGAGCCGAGTCTTGAACGGTGGATGGCGGGAAACGAACTGCGTTTTCCGCGCCAATTGCGGTTGAGTATGTGTTGGCGGGGCATGGAGTGCACGGCAGAGAGGCGTCGACGTCACTATACCAGCCCGCTGGGCAGATTGTGCAGTTACCGAGTGGCAATCCGCCAAACCTGCAAACGAAAATGATAGCAGATAATCAGACGCAGTTAGGGACAGCCACGGCCGGTTGCACGGGCGTGAGGCAAATCGCGGTTGCGTATCAAGGTACGAGGACAGGGCTGCACCCAGCACGGCAAGTGCAGTCGAGCGGATCGTTGCTCCCTGCTGGAGATGTAGCATTCGTTGGGCAGTCCAGGCATGTTGACGAGTCGTTGGCGGCCACAACAGTTGAAAACTTGTCTGCTGAACAGAGCGTGCATGCTGCTGGCCCGGTGGTATCTTTGAAAGACCCTGTGGGGCATGGAGTGCACGGCAGAGAGGCGTCGACGTCACTATACCAGCCCGCTGGGCAGATTGTGCAGTTACCGAGTGGCAATCCGCCAAACCTGCAAACGAAAATGATAGCAGATAATCAGACGCAGTTAGGGACAGCCACGGCCGGTTGCACGGGCGTGAGGCAAATCGCGGTTGCGTATCAAGGTACGAGGACAGGGCTGCACCCAGCACGGCAAGTGCAGTCGAGCGGATCGTTGCTCCCTGCTGGAGATGTAGCATTCGTTGGGCAGTCCAGGCATGTTGACGAGTCGTTGGCGGCCACAACAGTTGAAAACTTGTCTGCTGAACAGAGCGTGCATGCTGCTGGCCCGGTGGTATCTTTGAAAGACCCTGCTGGACATCCGTGACACAACGATGCACCGCCTGGCCCTTCGTACCCTGGGACACACGAGCAACTTTCGACTCCGCAACTTGTCTTTTTTGAGTTTGGAGGGCAACTGCGGCCATGAAACATTTTCATTTGTGGTATGCAGAGGCACTGAGTCAGGAATTACACAGTTCGTGGCGATCCGCAGCATTGATCCGTTGTCCAAGGAAAACTTACTCGACTAAGTCGACGCATTCCTCATACAACATCTCACCAAGCTCTCCAAGGAACTGCACAGCGAGCACACTTGACATCACGTTGACGTGATCAAGAGGAGAATCAACGAAGTGAACCTGTCTGCTTCGCAGCAAGGAATCAAAAACTTCGCAACAACAGCTGGCCAGAAGGCGTGCCACACGCTTTACCGTCTTCAGGTCACTCTCCGCGAGGTATTCGTCCCAAATGAACAGGGAGTGGAACTCGAAGTTTGATTTCGACGTTGAACCGTTTTGATTGATCTGATTTGTCCCGACCTCATAAGTCATTGAATCGATTCAAGCCCCCTCATCCGAAGATAAAAAACATGCACAGCGGTAAGCATGTAGGGACCGCAGGAGAAATTGATGATAAGGATTCAGGCAACAAGGTGCTGGATTCGCACCCGAAGTGTTGTCGCCTCTGTAAGGTATGGAATGCCAGAAATCTGGGAAAGCTGTACGACTTGTTTCTTAGACTTACTGTACGCCCAAATGCCCGGCGCACCTCCAGTCCGGTGACACCAGATCTGTTCGAGGAATCGAAGGCATCAGCATGCTGCTGAGACACGGCGATCGAGGGACGAGCGCAAACCCCTCATCAAACTCTGCGTGGGCTCATCCCGCAGGATCCTGAACTGGCAAAACGAGGCATGTACCAGCCAATCAGTGTGACCGGCGTCTTCCAATTCATTGGGACCACCATAAGCTCTAATCCAGCCCGCGAACCCCCCCCCGGTCATCCTGGCCCACAGAACACCTGTATACAAAGCGTGGCGAGGCCCATCAGAACGGGCTAAAGAACAAAATTTCGCCAATAGGGTATCGAGTAGATCCACAATTTGGTTCCGGTGCAAACACATGGTAATGATCATGAAGGCAACACAGGATTAAAGAACATCAAACAACACTCAGCAAGTGCCACTCGGTGCAAGCGTACAAGGGGACACATAACCTTTGCTGGCATAGTCGTGGCCAAGAACCCTGCCGAAGGAAAGGGCCAGTCAGGAAGCCAGACTCAGCCGAAGGAGTGATCCGCACGACCACGCCCTGGGACCATGGAGGAAGGGCACACCATTCACTTGTCGCTAGCGCCGGATCTTCATATCCCAAGATTCTCTTCTGTGCGCCATTATCACCATATCTGTTGAGAGAGAGAACTGTCACATGCCCCCTCTATTTGTTGGTCAATAGGCTATACTGACTTTCGGCAGAGACGAACGGTCTTGTAGCAACGTCCTACACACTGATTTTTACACCGGCACATTTTGAGCATTGCGGCTTTCGCTGCACCTGTCGACGAAACACAAGGAGTGATGCCCCGCCGGAATAATCCCGTCGGGCCAGTAAATCCTGGTAGTCGTCTCCCCTGACGGACGAATTTTTCACGTACTTGAGTAGTCATGCAGTGCATTTTTCGGGTGTTCCTACACAACCCTCAAGATGCAAGATTTGCCATCCGATTCTGGAACAGGCGAATTTTTATGTCACCTGCGACGAAGTGAAGCTGCTGTTTTGTCGATTTCGAAGAACTTGTCCGGAAAGTAAGTGCGCCTGTTCGTTGCAACACTGGGATCAACATCAAGAAACAACGCCGATTACTCTTTCCCGTGGAACATTTCACACCTCCTCTCACTTCCGCATGAGCTTCGTTTCCAGATACGTCCAAAATCACGTTTGAAGGCCCAAAGTGGGCAGTGTATCCTGCTTATTCATCGTCGTCGTCAAGTCATGAAAAATTCAACTGAACGCAATCTCTGGTCGAAAATGGGGAATATTCTGCTGAGTGCCTGGAAGATAGACGCTTTTGGGAGGCTTTCGCGCGAAAAAGTCAACCAACGACGCCTTGGAGATGTATGGACTACATCCTGTTTTCGTGATTTGCATCCGTTTAAGCATTGGAATCGAGAGGTTCTGTGCGTTTCTGTTCTGATTCGGCTGCAATACCCCAAGTTCAGCGCGGACCGGGCTAACCTGTCGACAAAAATTCGAATCCTTTCAGATTCCAGCGGTCAATAACCATCGAGGTGTAGTTGGAGCAGTCACCCTCCTCCCCCACTAGCGCTTGAACCTGCAGGGCGGGGATTCGTCACACTACCATTATGCAAGGGCATGGACGATTCATCCTGCGATGCGGGTGCGGGCTTTAGGCTGCGATTGCGCAGGTTTTTAGCAGGGCCGTCACCGCAAAGGCGAAGCCGCTGAACGCGTACTCAGACTGTGCCAGCACAACCTCGGCCGTTGGGTGATCGACTCCCGACTTGCTAAAGTCAGCAAGTGTCAACCAGTCCCCTGCAGTCCCATTGCGAGCATACACCTGCAGCGCGGGCAGTGTCGTTTCAACACCCCGCCAACTTGAGGGTGTCTTAGAACAACGCTTGAGTGCAAGACAGAGGGCATGCTCACAATGGCTGAACACCGCTCGGGAGGGGTTACGGAAGGGGGACGTGTAGGGAGAAAGGCAATGAGGGAGGGGGGCGGGGGGTTTCAACACAGACGTAACGGGTAGAAGGGGGCGCGCCTTGTACTTGTACGGCATCCCGCCCGGGTAATCATTCGCCGCAACAAATTGGTAGCTGCGAGTACGCGCAGTGCCGCTTCAGCAGCCAGACTACCAAATCACAGATGCTGTGGCCACCCTGGTTTCGTGCGAGGCAGCCCGTCTCCCTGACACGAGGCACGGTCCAATGCACCAAACACCGAGCCCCCAAAAGGCGGCGCTGCTGTCATCTCTGCTTGCGGCCAAGTGAAGAATGGTGCAGAATTGAGCCGAACAAGCAGCATTTCAACCTAGTGGACTTGACAGACCTTTCTAGAACGATAGGATTTGGAAGATCGATGGAGAGCCACTCCCCTGAATAGCCCGGCTCCTGTTGAGACGATAAAAGGTTGACACGAAGAAACTTGGATTTGGCCTCCGCACGAGACTGATTCGTGCGGCAAGGGGCAAGAGTAATCGCGGCCGACACAGTGCGGTCATCGCTCCGAGCTGAAGAACTCACCAGCTCACTGTCAGATGCGAGTAGCCCAGTCTTGAATTTACAGTCTTCATCAAATCGATTTGGCGCCCACCTAGCTTCTTTTGTGTCCTGTGCAGGGGCGTGCACACAGGATCAGACTATCAAATCACGGATTGGGCTAGGCATTGTGGCATAGCTTCACTCACCTTGAATGCCCAGGGTGGAAAGCAGCTCTCATCACCGCACTCGGAAGAAAAGTGGACGACGTGATTGCCATTCATGTAATCCTACAGGAGGGGCAATATGACATTTCGCTTAAAGGTCGAAGAATGGCAGACAGGGGCATTTGCGCACTAGAGCAACACGACACGACTGATGCTCGACTGAAAGGGAACAGCATCACCTTTCCAGTGACATCGTAGGTCACGTTGTAGGTACCTGCGCCATATTGGCCAGTGTCGACATCTGAAGGGTAGTTTCTCGACGCGGAGTAGGACTCCCTCGGCGCGTAATTGTAGTAAGGCACATCACAAATTTTGCACAACCCTGCCGCACTCACCCGTGACCACGCTCGCCTGTCAAAAATCACGCCTCACCCAAAAAAATGCTGTTTCGATGCCCGAGTTTTTCTACGAAGGTAGGATCGGCTCTCGCGAGTAGGGCGAAGGCCAATTACGCACCCGTCTGTGCGTCGTAGTATGACTTCGCAGGGCAAAACTCACATACACCCGAGTTGTTCACCTGAAATGCATTGCTCTGCTGTAGCACCCAACAGCAGGGTGGCGGGGCAGCGCTACGGCAAGTGCATGCACCGAGGCGCGGGAGTTCAAGTTGGCAGGTTCCTGACCTTCCCGAACGCGCACCGGTTGCTGCCACCCAGACACGCGATTCCACAGTCGGTTCCCCCTGCAGGTGTGCACCACCCCGCAACAACAAGGAGGCTAAGGGACGCTCGCAGAAAACCTGCGCCCCCAGCACCGCCATTATTTGCCATTGCTACTTGTTTCTGCACTCCGCAGTCAGCAAATGTAATCAGGCACTGTTCCTTGAGGAATGCGGTCCTAAAAAACCTGTGCAGCCGAACACGCGTGAGACGACCAAGCGCTCTTCCGCCTTAATGCCGTTCTGCCACTCTCTTGCGCTCGCTGTCCCGCCTCGTTCATGTGCTCGGCACCCTCGCCCAAGAACCCCATGGTTGTCGTCTGCCGCATGCCGTACACTTTGTCTGGCCGCACGGCTAGCCTCCTTATCGCACAAGTCAGAACCACCGGAGGGCGCGCTTTGCCAGCACTTGGCCCTTCCATCGGCGGAACGCCAAGCGGCTGACGAATTGGTCAGCCGATCCTCAGCTTGAGGCGTCTGCTCCCGGGGGGCCCGTCGGTTCCAGCGCCCGACACAGCCAGTCCCATCCGGGCGCTTCCCCGGGCAATTGCTGCGCAACCAATTTTCCCCAAGCAAGCCCATGATCCTCCCAGCCCAAGATGGGCCAGGCGCCCGCCGACAGTGGCCCACACTGATCAGCCGTACCTTCTGGCGATAGACGTCCATGAGTGGTGTCCACAAGTGTATGAGTTGCCGGACACGACCACTCTGAGCGACCCACACGAGGACAACTGTTTTATAAAAGTCGGGTGATCTTCAGAGTCAGGCACACCGTCTCGGCGGTGTGTGCAGGGGACCGAGCTGACTCAGACGGCTCTGCACCTTGGTCAACACACTATGGCAGAATATACGCCTGCGCCGCCGCCTAGATCTTCGAGGCGGGCAGATGAGGTAACATCTCATCAGGTTTGGGGACACGTTAGCAATGGGACGCCGCGCAGCTCCCATCGAGCCAGATTGCGTGACCTAGAGAATGGGGATGCACACAGCGACAGAAACGGGCATGCGCAGAGTCCGAGCCAAGCGTCAAAGTGGACGCCGAGCTCGAGCAGGTATCAGCACAGCCAGTGACTGCTTCTGGCTCGGCTTCTGACCACGCTGCTGTGCCACGAGGCCGTGGAGCCGTAGGCGTATTTTCAAGACGGCTCGGCCTTGAACCCCCATGCATTCCGTCTTGTATCAGCTCAGCTCATTTGAAAGCTGGCAAACTGATGTTCAAAGTCAGCCGGCATTATGCTGACATGCCTACCGAATTTCCCTGACAGAACAAAGAAACATGACCCAGCTATGTCGGGGTTCGCGGGGTGCCTGATTCGATATTACAAGAAGGTTGCCCAACTCAACTCTTCGGCCCTTTGTTCGGGACTCGCGAGCGTGCTGCTTGCCGTACCGCTGAGGGGATGCAGTGTCTAGCGAAAGTGGTGCGACCGTGTTCACGACTAGGAAATCGCACGACTGCCCGCCCAGACTAGAATGCAGCAACCGATCGGCCGTCGTTCACCATGCAAAGACACAAGAGACTGTGATGCAATGCATCCGGTGCAATGGCTACCAAACATAAGCCGCTGCGGATCTGTGGGGCTCGGCGGCAGTAGGGAGAGCAGGGATTCGCCATAATTCGCGTCACTCGGGGGCGCCACAATTCTACAACAATCCTGCCTCGCTGACTGAGCTAGACTGGCAGGTACCAGAACATTTATGGGTAATATGTATGCTGGTCTTTGTCGCGTTCCTGATGATTCAGCAGGTGTTCCCCCTCTCTGGCAAAATGTCCAGGGTCAAGAGACCGATTTGCGTGCCTGGCACTTGGCTGGAATCGTTGCATTCATCGCCCCGATTCGGGTGCAGGAATCTGCGCGACGGAAGCTAGATATTCGGCTCGAAAAGATTGTTGCTGGCTTACGCGAGGAACGGAGGATTAGGTTGTCCCACAGCCTAGGGCCCCTCTCCCTTGCGGCGACGCATGGCCCTACAAACTGTGTGCTAAATTCTGCATCCGTGCAGGATGCACACTGATTTGATGATGTCGCACGTCATGAATACGTCGCCGGGTACGGGGCATGCCGTTTCTGTCAACAACACAGCTCTGATGGAGGTGCAAGATGAGTTCGACCGATCCGTGGGAGGCTTGCTCCCTCCTGTGAGTTTCCGGTCCCCCGTGCTGCACGTTGTGAGTTGATGGTCTCCGCGCTGCGCTCGAATATCCGTATGGCCGGCTTGCGCTCCTGTGTGCTCACAGAAACATGCCCTATTGATCCTGACTACTTGTTTGCGCGCGCAGCTAATCACCAAGGAACTGGCTGGCGTTGTGGACCGATATTCGATTAGCGATTTGCAACGAGGCGGTACGATTTGCAACCACACTGACATCTGGAAATCCTTGCGTGTTCTTTCTCCTTCCTCCTCCTCACTCTCCCACCAGCCGTTTACAGCACACGGCAAAAATCTCAGCGCGTCTTCCGTTTACTCATTGTACTACGCCCGCTCGCAGGTAATCCTAGCAGCATTGCTCGGAGGCCTGAGAGAAGGATCTTCTGGCCGCCACCATTCTTGCGATTTGGCAAGCCGTTCATCACCATTAGGGTGCGAAGGCATCCAAAAGGTTGACGTCGGTAGCTCCTCAGTGTCAAAAGAAGAGAATCTGAATTTGCCAGGGGAGCGTTGCTGTGAGATATCTTCGAAACGAAGTACACGTGAGCAACATGAATCAGTTCGTCTGCACGCGTGGTCAATGCATCTGCACGTGTATCTGACGCTTCGGCGAGGGTGGACGGGGCATTGCCTGGGCCGGAGGTGCGAACTAGGTCTGACCCCCCTCGGGCATGCGAGCACTGCATGGGTAGGACCACCCTCCCCTTGGTCCCATGCAGTGAACGCATTAAAGGATCAGACTATCGGTGGCGTGCCCTCCCTAACACCTAGGATTATCACCATACCCGGGCGCCGTCCGGTGCCCCCCAGACCTCGCGGGTTTAG